>JABLTR010005681.1_pt1 | contig 13875 bp, 12 predicted proteins | sample 7160071 | NCBI WGS metagenome assembly JABLTR01 (sample SAMN14651230, study PRJNA627086) | human gut metagenome | isolation source: feces | host: Homo sapiens
CCCTGCGGCTGCTCCCGCTCCGGCTCCCGCCCCCGCGGCTGAGCCTGCTCCGGCCCCCGCCGCCGCTCCCGTCTCTGTGGGCGCCGGCGAGACCCCGGTGAACAGCCCCATGCCCGGCAGCATCTTCAAGATTGAGTGCACCGTGGGCCAGAGCGTGAAGGCCGGCGACGTGCTGATCGTTCTGGAGGCCATGAAGATGGAGATTGAGGTGTCCGCCCCCGTGGACGGCACTGTCAAGGCCATCGCCGTGTCCACCGGCGCCACCGTCAACACCGACGATCTGCTGGTGACTCTGGGGTAATGCGCTTTCCTCCCCCCGCGAACGGCACTGTGAGAGGGTGAACTCTCCCAGTGGGTACATCCGTCTTTGCCGGTGACCGGTTTGGTCATTTCGGTTGAGTTATGAAAAGGAGAATAGAATGGAGTTTTTTTCCACTGTAATGTCTGCGATCTTGAGTGGATCAGGCTTCGCTGCCATTCCCACCGATTGGCGGCAGCTGGTCATGATCGTGATCGCATGTGTTTTGCTCTACCTTGGCATTGGCAAGGGCTTTGAGCCTTTGCTGTTAGTTCCAATTGCGTTTGGCATGCTTCTGGCCAACCTTCCTCTGACCGGCCTGTTTAACGAGCCGGTGTATGATGCAGTCAGCCATACGGGCAGTGTTGGCTTCATGTGGGTGATTTATCAGGGCGTTCAGTACGCCATCTATCCGTCGATTATCTTTATGGGAATCGGCGCAATGACGGACTTCGGGCCCCTGCTGGCCAATCCCATGTCCCTGCTGCTGGGCGCTGCCGCCCAGCTGGGCATCTTCACCGCCTTCCTGGTGGCCCTGGCTCTGGGCTTTAAGCCCTGCGAGGCGGCGGCCATCGGCGTCATCGGCGGCGCGGACGGCCCCACGGCTATCCTGACGTCCTCGAAACTGGCATCTGACCTGCTCCCGGCCATTGCCATCGCGGCTTACTCGTATATGGCCTTGATCCCGCTGATCCAGCCCCCCATTATGAAGCTGCTGACCACCAAAGAGATGCGCAAGGTCAAGATGACGCAGCTCCGTCCTGTCTCCAAAACGGAAAAGATCATTTTCCCCATTCTGGTTACAATCTTCGTGATTCTGCTGGTGCCCGACACCGCTCCTCTGATCGGCATGCTCATGCTGGGCAACCTGTTCCGGGAGTGCGGCGTGTGCGACCGTCTGTCCGACACCGCTCAGAACGCGCTGATGAACATTGTCACCATCGCTCTGGGCCTGTCTGTGGGCTTCAAGGCCACCTATAACAGCTTCCTGACGGTGCAGACCCTGCAGATCATCTTCCTGGGCCTGTTTGCCTTCTGCCTGTCCACGGCCGGCGGCGTGATTTTCGGCGACATCATGTACTTTGCCACCGGCGGCAAGGTGAATCCCCTCATCGGCTCCGCCGGCGTGTCCGCCGTCCCCATGGCCGCCCGTGTGGCTCAGACCGTGGGCCAGAAGGAGAACCCCTCCAACTTCCTGCTGATGCACGCCATGGGTCCCAACGTGGCCGGCGTCATCGGCTCCGCGGTAGCCGCGGGCTTTATGATCAAGGTCTTTGGCGGCTGATCCTGCCTGAGTCTTTTGATCCAAAGAGGAATCCAATATCAGTTTTCCCCCGCCTCTGTTTTCAGAGGTGGGGGAAATTTTTTTACAGGAGGTGCAGCAAAAAGGGTGGTCAACGCGTTTTAAAAATAGAGGGTTGCAGAACTGGGGGAGAACCGTCTCTTGAAGTAAGGTATTTTGTATCTGTGTTCCACGGAACCAGGTGGAGGGTACGGATACCGGCGGGAGGAAACCATGAGAGAGAGAATGACATATCTGGATTTCCTTCGGTGTCTGGCCATTTTTCTCGTAATTCTGCTCCACACCCTGGTGCCGGTGGTCACCAACACCGGAGTATACGGCGTCCCGTCCTGGAAGCTGTGCGTTGCGCTGGACGCCCTCACCCGGGTGGGGGTGCCGCTGTTCTTCATGCTGAGCGGGTACCTGATGCTCTCGCGGGAGGGAACGCGGCAGTTTGAAGCATTCTACCGCAAAAACCTGCCCAAGATTGGCATTCCCCTGGTAGTGTGGAACCTTATTTACTACGGGGGGAGTCTCCTGATGCACGATGAGACCTTCCGGCTGCGGGACTTCCTCGCCGGTCTGCTCAATCAGGGGCACAGCTACCACATGTGGTTTGTCTACACCCTGCTGGGGATCTATCTCCTGTGCCCCTTTTTAAAGAGAATGACAGAGGGCTGCACCGGGAGTCAGCTCCTTCTGCTGGTGGGGATCATTTTGTTTCCCACTGCCATTCAGCCCATACTCAATTTGGCCCAGCCGGTGTACATCCATCTGTTCGGTCCACTGATGGAGGGGTATCTGGGCTATTTCCTGCTGGGGTACTGGCTGGGAGGCCGGAAGCTGACGCCCAAGGCACAGCGGCTGCTGTACATCCTGGGCGCGGCGGCCTATCTCATCGCGTTTCTGGGAAACCTGAGGCAAGCCTCGCCGCAGTCCATCCCGCTGCCATTCAACGGAGGCTACCGCCTGCACCACTACTTTACCGCGGCGGCGGTATTTGTCCTGGTCCGCACTTTTTTTGAGGACCACGCCAAAGTAGAGGCGGCCCTCTCGGCCCCCCTGGCCTGGCTGTCCAACCGGGTGTTTGGGATCTACTGGGTCCACGTCCTGGTGTTGGAGGCGGTGACCCGGACGGTGGGGGCGCAAATGAGCATTCTGATGTTTGTGGGGGTGCGGCTGGGGCTGACGGTCCTGATCTCGCTGCTGTTTGCGGCCGTCGTGTCCAAGATCCCCGTTTTGCGCCGGGGACTTGTCTGACGGCGGGGCGCGCGGGAGGGCAGAGGCGGGGATATAGGCCTCCCAGCGCCACAGTGCGGATTCTGCCCCTTCGGCCCCGAGGACAAAAAAGAAGCCGGGCAGCAGCCCGGCTTCGGTAAAGGGATGATCAACAGATCACAGCGCGTTATGGCTCCCTGCTCCCTATGGAGCAGGGAGCTGATTTTACCGGCTCTGTCAGCCCATTCCCCTCAGGCATCAAGGAGATCCAGCAGCGTCTGGCGCACCTGAGCGAAGCGGTAACGGCTGACCGGAAGAGTTTCCCCGCTGGTGAGCTCCAGATCCCGCTGCCGGAGCCGGTGAACAAAGGCCAGATTGACCAGAACAGTTCGGTGGCAGTAGATGAACTGCGATTCCGGCAGGCGCTCCGCCAGCCGGGAGAGGGGGAGCCGGACGACCTCCTGGCCCCTTGTAAGGTGCAGGCAGGTGTGCCGCCCGCTGGGCTCGGCGTACCGGATGTCCCTGAGAGAGACGCGGAGATGCCCTGCGTCGGTGGGAAGGAGGATCTGATCGCTGCCTCCCGCGCGCCGCTGCATCTCCTGATAGCAGTACAGCAGGGCCTCCCGCAGCTCATCCCCATCCAGCGGCTTGGCCAGATAACGCTTGGCGTTTACGTAATAGCCCAGCAGGGCCATGTCCCGGTCGGCGGAGATGAATACAATGTCCGGGGGATCGGCCTGCTCCTTCAGATGGCTGGCCAGCGCCATGCCGTCCAGCGTATCCATGATCACATCCAAAAGCAGAAGATCGAAATGCCTGCCCCGCTGAATTTCGCTCAGAAGGGTCACGCCGCTGCCGTAGGCGGTGACATCGTAGGGAATCTCCGCCTCCTGCAAGATGCGCTCGGTGAGCTGAACGGACTGGTGCAGGTCGGACTGCTCGTCGTCACAGACGGCGATTTGATACACAGAATGCTGCCTCCTCTCTATGTTGTTGGTCCATTATACCACATCCAGAAAAAAATGAAATAGCCGCGTCCGCTGGAATGAGACCCGCGGAAGAAGGGGAAAGAGGTCTCTCGGGAAAGAAAACCAAACAGAAAGACACGGAGCAAGTCGTGCCTTTCTGTTTGGAAGATCGTTTAAAATAGAGATTTGAAATACGGGTTATGAAATGAACACACGGGAGGGAGCCGGCCTACCGGCCTTCTGGCCGGCGGCGCCTTTGCGCCGTGCGAGTGTTTTGCCCCAGGCAAAACCTCGGTGCAGGCGGAATTCACTTCCGCCGAGCATTTGAAATCCAAAAGGGTGGAGGCCGCCTCCGGCGGCCGGAACCCAAAACAAAAGGCAACTGCTTTCGCAGTTGCCTTTTGTTTTGGTACGGCTGGAGGGATTCGAACCCGCGACCTTTTGGTTCGTAGCCAAACACTCTATCCAACTGAGCTACAGCCGCAACTCATTCCGTAGGGGGCTCTCCCCTGACGGCTTGATTAGTATAGCACAGAAGAGAATCTTTGGCAAGTGTTTTTTTAAAAAATTTTTCTTTTTTTGAAATGCCGGGGAGGGGCCCTCCCCGGCGCAAAAATCAGATCTGCTCTGCCCAGCGGCACACCGCATCGCAGAGGAAGCGGGCGCAGCCGGGGACCGTCCGGTCGTAGTAGGCGGTAAAGCGCTCGTCCTGGATATAGAGCTGGGCCAGCCCCATATGTTTGGCCGGGTCGTAGGTATTTCCGCTGAGGGTCAGCCAGCGCCTGTGGAGCTGTGTGATCTCCCGGCCCTCCAGGCTGTCGGGCGGGGTCTGGCTCCGAACCGCCGCCTCCAGACGTCTTTGGATCTCTTCCCCCAGGCCGGTCCACTCCCGGTACTGCTCCTGGGTCAGATTGCGTACGGCGTTCTGGGCGGCATCCACCATGGGGTCTCCGTACTTCTGACGGGCCTCCCGGCCATAGCGCTCCTCGTGGGTGGTGACAATCTGCTGCTTCAGCGCCTCAAATTTCTCCTGATCGTTCATAAGTTCCTTCCTTTCCTGTGCCGAAATGGTCTTGCGTACCGACCGGATCAGCGCCTCCAGCCGGGCCTGCTCCTGCTCCAGGGCGGTCAGGTGGCCGCGGAGGGCGGCGAGCCGGTCAAAGGAGGGATCGTCCAGGCAGGCCTTGATCTGGGCCAGCTCCACCCCGAGGGCCCGGTAGTACAAGATGTCCTGCAGCCGGTCCACCTGGGCCGGGCCGTAGTAGCGGTAGCCGTTCTCCGCCACCCGGCCCGGCTTGAGTAGACCGATCTGGTCGTACCAGCGCAGAGTGCGGGTGGTCACTCCGGACAGGTCCGCCAGCTCCCGGATCGTGTATTCCATTCAAATCCCTCCTCGAGTCCTATGGTACCAGTTGACGCACCGTCAAGGTCAAGGACTTTTTTCCTTGTTTTTTCCCACGAAAATATTATAATAAAACAGACGCCGGTTTTATATGGATCAATTCCCCAAAAGGAGGCCGCCATGCGGATCATCATTTCCCCCGCCAAGCAGATGCGGGAGGACCGAGACACTCTGCCGCCCCGGGGGCTGCCCGGGTTTCTGCCGGAGACCGGACGGCTGCTCTCCGCCCTGCGGAATCTCTCGCCGGCGGAGCTCCAGAGGCTGTGGAAGTGCAGCGACGCCATCGCCGCCCTCAATGTGGAGCGGCTGCGGACCATGGACCTGGAGCGGGGCCTCACCCCCGCTCTCCTGTCCTACGTGGGCATCCAGTACCAGACTATGGCCGCGCGGGTGTTTGAGACGGGGCAATACGAGTTTCTCCAGGAGCATCTGCGCATCCTCTCCGGCTTTTACGGCCTGCTCCGCCCCTTCGACGGGGTGACCCCCTACCGGCTCGAGATGGGGGCCAGGCTGGCGGTGGACGGCTGCCGGGACCTGTACGCCTTCTGGGGGGAGAAGCTGGCCCGGGCCCTGGCGTGGGAGAGCGGCTGGGTGCTGGACCTGGCCTCCAAGGAGTACAGCCGGGCGGTCCTTCCACACCTGCCGCCCTCGGTGCGGGTAGTCTCCTGCGTATTTGGGGAGCTGCGCCCCGACGGCAAGGTGGTGGAGAAGGGGACCCTGTGCAAAATGGCCCGGGGCGAGATGGTCCGGTGGCTGGCGGAGACGGGGACAACCCACCCCGACGGCCTGCCCGCCTTTCAGGGGCTGGGGTACCGGTACGATCCGGACCGCTCCACCGGGGCGCGGATGGTTTTTTTGAAAACAACTCAGTCAAGTGCTGTGTGAGAAGAAAGGACGGTTTCATATGCTGCGTTTTGAATGTGACTACGGCGAGGGGGCCCACCCCAAGATCCTGGAGCGGCTGCTGGAGACCAACTTGGAGCAGACCCCCGGCTATGGAAAGGACGAGCACTGCGAGCGGGCCAAGACCCTGATCCGGCAGGCCTGCGGCCTGCCCCAGTCCACCATTGAGTTTGTGACCGGCGGCACCCAGGCCAACCAGATCGTCATTGCCGCCATTTTAAAGCCCTATCAGGGGGTGGTCTGCGCCGACACCGGCCATATCAACACCCACGAGACGGGGGCGGTGGAGGCCACCGGGCACAAGGTGCTGGCCCTCCCCAGCAAAGACGGGAAAATCACCGCCCAGCAGATCGCCAAGCTGTGCGCCGCTCACTGGACCGACCCCAGCCACGAACACACGGTCCAGCCCGGCCTGGTCTACCTCTCCCAGCCCACCGAGCTGGGCACTCTGTACACCAAGGCGGAGCTGAAGGCCATCCACCAGGTGTGCTGGCAGCGGCACATCCCCCTGTATATCGACGGGGCCCGGTGCGGCTACGGCCTGGCCGCCCCGGAGAACGACGTGACCCTGGCCGACCTGGCCCAGCTGTCCGACGTGTTTTACATCGGCGGCACCAAGGTGGGGGCCCTCCTGGGGGAGGCGGTGGTCATCCCCAACCTGGCCATCCAGCGGGACTTCCGGTACATGGTCAAGCGCATGGGGGGCATGCTGGCCAAGGGGCGGCTGCTGGGCATCCAGTTCGAGGTCCTCTTTGAGGACGGCCTCTACTTCCAGCTGGGCCGCCAGGCGGTGGAGCAGGCCCGGCGCATCCGGGATACCTTCCAGACCTGCGGGGTGGAGATGGCCTTTGACTCCCCCACCAACCAGCAGTTCCCCGTCCTCACCCGGGAGCAGCGGGAGGCCCTGGCCCAGAAGTACAGCTTCAACCACTGGGGGGACCTGGAGAATGGGCGGTCTGTCGTCCGCTTCTGCACCAGCTGGGCCACCACGCCCCAGGCGGTGGAAGAGCTGTGCCGGGATATTCACGCCATCTGCGGCCAGGCGTAAAAACAGGCGGGGGAGCGCACTGTGCGAACGGTCCCGGAATTTCCAAGGCGGCGGGGCGGAGCCCTGAACCACGGGCGGCCCGGTGTGCCGCCCCTACGGAATGTCATGAGGCGGCGCGTCCGGGAGGCCGCGCCCTACATGGGATGGAATCTCAGGGACGGGCGGGTGAGGGCACCCGCCCCTACGGCGAATCTGGAAGCGTTTCCTTCTTTTTCGTAGGGGCCGGACACTGGCCGGCCCGTCGAGGAAGTTCTGCCATTCCAGAGCCCACCCTCATCCGCCTCGCTTCGCTCGGCACCTTCCCCCTGGAAGGGGAAGGCTTTGCAGGAGGGGCAAATCCCTATCCCCTCTGTTTCGCTGCGCTCGATATCTCCCCTTGATAAGGGGAGTCGTCCCCTCCCCTACGGGTTTCAGATGGGTAGGGGAGGCCCTTGGGCCTCCCGCCGATCCATGGAAACCGGGCGGCCCAGTGTGCCGCCCCTACGGTTTTACACGAGTACATTCGAAACACTGGGCGGGCGGGTGAGGGCACCCGCCCCTACGGCGAATCCGGAAGCGTTTCCTTCTTTTTCGTAGGGGCCGGACACTGGCCGGCCCGCCGTATCTTGAAATACGATAAATCGAAACAGGGGCGGCCCGATGGGGCCGCCCCTGTTTTACTTGTATACAAAAAATAGCACCAGCATGAAACGCTCACGGTCCAAACCAGGCAGAGGCGAAACGCAGTTTCGCACAAAATTTCTTTGCACCGCGTTTCAGAACTTCATTCTGAAACGTGGATTGATTGCACGTGAAAGAAAACCCTGACGGTTTTCTTTCACACTATCTTTCCCTCCGAAACCTGATAGTTCCTCAGAAGCGAAACGAAGTTTCGCAGAAAGTTTCTTTGCCTACTTTCTTTTCAAAGAAAGTAGGTTACCCGCCCAGGTAGGCTTTTTTGATCTCGGGGCTCTCGATGAGCTCCTCACCGGTGCCGGTGGTGACCACGCGGCCGGTCTCCAGCACGTAGCCCCGGTGGGCCACGGACAGGGCCATCTGGGCGTTCTGTTCCACCAGGAGGATAGTGGAGCCGTTCTTGTTCAGGTTCTGGATGATCTCGAAGATCTGCTCCACCAGGATGGGGGCCAGACCCATGGAGGGCTCATCCAGCATGAGCAGTTTGGGGTGGGACATGAGGGCCCGGCCCATGGCCAGCATCTGCTGCTCGCCGCCGGAGAGGGTGCCGGCCACCTGGCGGCGGCGCTCCTTCAGCCGGGGGAAGAGCTCAAACACCATCTCCAGGTCGGCGGGGACGCCGGAGGGGGACTGGGTGTAGGCCCCCATCTCCAGATTCTCCTCCACCGACATCTGGAGGAACACCCGGCGGCCCTCGGGCACCTGGGCCAGGCCCCGGGCCACCAGCTTGTCCGCGCGCACATTGCTGATGTTCTGCCCCTCAAAGGTGATGCTCCCGGTCTTGGAGCGGAGCAGGCCGGAGATGGTCTGCAGGGTAGTGGTCTTGCCCGCGCCGTTGGCTCCGATGAGGGTGACGATCTCCCCCTCATTCACGTGGAAGGAGATGTCCTTGATGGCGTGAATGGCCCCATAGTAGACGTTGATGCCCTCTACGTTCAGAAGTGTCTCCATCGGCCTTACGCCTCCTTTTTCTTGCCCAGGTAGGCCTCAATGACCACCGGGTCGTTTTTGATCTCGTCCGGGGTGCCCTTGGCGATGATCTGGCCGAAGTTCAGCACCGCGATGCCCTCGCAGATGCCCATGACCAGGCTCATGTCGTGCTCGATGAGCAGAATGGCGATGCCGAAGGTGTCCCGGATCTTCACGATGTTCTCCATGAGCTCGGCGGTCTCGGAGGGGTTCATGCCCGCCGCCGGCTCGTCCAGCAGGAGCAGGCTGGGGTTGGTGGCCAGGGCCCGGACGATCTCCAGCTTCCGCTGGGCGCCGTAGGGGAGGGAGCCCGCCTTGTACTTGGCCAGATAGCCCATGTCAAAGATTGACAGCCGCTCCCTAGCCCGCTCGTGGGCCACCTTCTCCTCCTTCCAGTAGCTGGGCAGGCGGAAGATGCCGCTCCAGAATCCGTAGCCGATGTGGTTGTGAAGGCCCAGCTTCACATTGTCCTCCACCGTCAGGTTGTTGAACAGGCGGATGTTCTGGAAGGTCCGGGCGATGCCCGCCTTGTTCACCTGGACGGTGTTCATGTTGTGGGTGTCCACCCCGTCCAGCAGGATGGTCCCCCGGGTGGGCTGATACACCTTGGTGAGCAGGTTGAAAACGGTGGTCTTGCCCGCGCCGTTGGGGCCGATGAGACCGGCAATCTCGGTGCGGCCGATGGCCATGTTGAAGTCCTTGACGGCGGACAGGCCGCCGAAGTCGATGCCCAGATGCTGGCACTCCAGAATGGGGCTCTTGTCAATGTCCCGCTCGGGGATCTTGTTGGGGCTGGGGACGGTGACCAGCTTGACGGGCTCCTTGGGAATTCGGCTCATTGTTTGGCACCTTCTTTCTTCTCCTGGCGCTCCTCACGCACACGGGCGATGAAATTCCACAACGTGGGGTTGTTGGTGGCCAGCATGACCAGGATCAGCACGATGGCGTACACCAGCATCCGGTAGTCGGCGAACTGGCGCAGGGCCTCGGGCAGGATGGTCAGGGCGGCGGCGGCGATCACCGAGCCCCACATGTTGCCCAGACCGCCCAGCACCACAAACACCAGAATCAGAATGGAGGTGTTGAAGTCGAACTTGGTGGCGGTAAAGGTGACCTGGCCGCAGCCGTACAGGGTGCCGGCGGCCCCCGCCAGGACGGCGGAGGTGACAAAGGCGATCATCTTGTACTTGGTGACGCTGATGCCCACGCTCTCGGCGGCAATCCGGTTGTCCCGGGCGGCCATGATGGCCCGGCCGGTGCGGCTGTTCACCAGATTGAAGATCACGAACAGGGCCACCAGCACCAGCACCACGCCGGCGGTAAAGGTGGCGATGCGGGCGGAGTTGGTGACGCCCACAGGGCCCCGGATGAGCTCCACACCGGTCTCGGAGAGATTGGTGTTGTCGCTTAGGAAGCTGAAGTGCAGGCCGTTCTCATCCACGCCCAGATAGACGTTGGTGACCAGGCTCTTGATGATCTCGCCGAAAGCCAGGGTGACGATGGCCAGATAGTCGCCGTTGAGGCGGAGGACCGGCACGCCGATGAGAAAGCCGAAGATGCCGGCGATCACGCCGCCCAGCACCATGGCCAGAGCCAGACGGAGGGGCTCCATCTCCACGCTGTTCTGCAGGGCGGCGGCCACCGAGCAGCCGGCAAAGGCGCCGATGCTCATAAAGCCCGCGTGGCCCAGGGACAGCTCGCCGGAGACGCCCACCACCAGGTTGAGGGCCAGGGCCATGGTCACATAGGCGCAGATGGGGACCAGCTGCCCCTCCAGCACCGAGCCCACGCCGCCCTCCCGGAAGGAGCGCAGCAGCTGAATGATCAGGTAGGCCCCGATGACCAGTCCGTAGGTAAACAGGCTGGAGCGGGTGGATTTTTTCATTTGCAGAATTCGATTCATACTCTCCGCCCCCTTTACACTTTCTCCTGGACCATCTTGCCCAGCAGACCGGCGGGCTTCACCAGCAGCACCACGATGAGCACCGCGAAGACGATGGCGTTCTGGAGCTGGGTGGAGATGTAAGCGCCGGCGAAAATCTCGATCACGCCCAGCAGCAGGCCGCCCAGCATGGCCCCGGGAATGGAGCCGATGCCCCCGAACACCGCGGCGGTAAAGGCCTTGATGCCGGGCATGGAGCCGGTGGTGGGGGTCAGAGTGGGGTAGGCGGACATGTACAGCACCCCGGCGATGGCCGCCAGGGCGGAGCCGATGGCGAAGGTGAGGGAGATGGTGGCGTTCACATTGATGCCCATGAGCTGGGCCGCCCCCTTGTCCTCAGACACGGCCCGCATGGCCTTGCCCAGCTTGGTGCGGCTGGTGAAGGCGGTGAGGACCACCATGATGATGATACAGGCCGCAATGGTGAGCAGCGTCACATAGCTGATGGACAGCGCTCCCACCTGCAGGCTGCCCCGGCCGGTGACCGGGGTGAACACCTTGGGGTTGGAGGACCACAGCAGCAGCGCCGCATTTTGTAAAAAGTAACTCACGCCGATGGCGGTGATGAGCACCGCCAGAGACGGCGCCTGCCGCAGCGGCTTATAGGCCAGCCGCTCGATGACCACGCCCAGCACGGTGCACACCGCCATGGCCAGCAGGGTCCCCGCCACGGCGGGCACCACCGTGGCGGCCACAGAGCCCTCGGCGAAATTGCCGGACAGCCCGCTCATGGCGAAGAAGCAGACGTACCCGCCCACCATGATGACGTCGCCGTGGGCAAAGTTCAGCATCTTGGCGATGCCGTAGACCATGGTGTAGCCCAGAGCGATGATGGCGTACACGCTGCCCAGGCTCAAGCCACGGATCAGATAATTCAGGATAATGGTAATATCCATATTGATTCCCCTTTTTTCCGGGGCGCACCGGAAAACAGCCGGAGCACAGCTTGTCGAAACGGTTGTTTCGACAAGCTGTGCAGCACTTTTCAGAATGTTAGAACATTCTGAAAAGTGGCCTGATTGCACGTGAAAGACAACCCTGACGGTTTTCTTTCACACTATCTTTCCCTCCGAAATCTTAACCCGGAGAGTTCTCGACAGCCTGTGGAGCCCTCCGGCTCCTTTCCGATGCGTCCCCTCTCTCATTTACAGCACCCCGCCCCGGACGGGGCCGCCCCAAAGAAGGCGGCCCGTCCGGGGAAAGGAAGTGGTTTGTCAGACGCCGGGAGCGGGGACCTTAGTCCATGCCCACGTAAGCGCCGTTCTCGATGACCATGCCCTTGGGGGCCTTGGACACCGCGCCGGTGGAGTCCCAGGTGATGCCCTCGCCGTCGCCGGTGAGGCCGGTCAGGGTGATGGTGGGGAACACCGCGATCAGGGCGTCGTTGATGGCCTCAGCGGTCATGTCGGGGGTGCAGCCGGCGGTCTCCAGAGCCAGCTTCAGGGCGTAGATGCAGTCGTAGGCGTCGGCGGCAAACTGGTTGGGGGTCTCGCCGTAGAGGCTCTCATACTCAGTGACGAAGGCCACGGTGGCGTCGTCGGTGGCGTCGGCGTTGAAGGGGGTCAGCAGCATAACGCCCTCGGCCAGGGAGGCGTCGAAGCCCTCCATGGTCAGGATGCCGTCCATGCCGTCCACGCCGAAGAACTTGGGCTCATAGCCCATGGAGTCGGCCTGGGTGAGGATCAGAGAGGCGGGCTGATAGTACATGGGCAGGAAGATCAGGTCGGCGCCCTTCTGCTGGGCGTCGGTGAGCTGGACGGTAAAGTCATTGGAGGTGTCGGTGGTGAAGGTGGAGTCGCCCACGATGTTCAGACCCAGCTCCTCCGCCTCGGCCACAAACTGGTCCTTGATGCCGGTGGAGTACACATCGTCGTTCTTCCAGATGATGTACACGTTCTCGCCCAGGTTCTGCTCATAGATATACTGGGCGGAGGCCAGGCCCTGGTTGGGGTCGGAGAAGCACATCTGGAACACGTTGTCCTTGTTGGCGATGACGTCGGGAGAGGAGGCGGAGGGGGTCAGGGCGAAGATCCGGTCCTCAAAGTTGTACTGGGAGGTGGCGATGCCGGGCTGGGTGGTGACGGAGCCCAGGGAGATCTGCATGCCCCAGTCCTTCAGGTTGTTGAAGGCGTTGACGGCGGTCTCAGGCACGTTCTGGTCGTCCTGGTAGTTCAGCTCGAACTGGATGTCGCCGCCCTCAGAGTTGATCTCGTTCACCGCGATCTGGGCGCCCCGGTAGGCGGCCAGGCCGTAGATGGAGGCGTCGCCGGTGAGGGGGCCGGTGGCACCGATCTTGAAGGCGGCGCCGGTGGGATCAACCACCTCTTTCACAAAATTGCCGGAGGCGGTGCCGGTGGTATCGCCGGCAGAGGCGCTGGCGCTGGAGCCGCCGGCGCTGCTGGCGCTTCCGCCGTTGCCGCCGCAGGCGGCCAGGGACAGCGTCATGGCCGCGGCCATGGTGAAGGCAAGAAACTTTTTGCTGTTCATGTCATGTTACTCCTTTTTTCAATGGATTTGTGCCGGAGGAGAGGAGCGGGTCCGCCCCAGGGCACGGAATATAAAAAAGCGGCTCCGCTCCAAAGAACGAAGCCGCTTCTTTACCGAAACTTAAATGGTAAGCAGCCGTCTCTTTGGAGCCCCGGCCCGGGAAATCCGGGCCAGCATAATCAGCAGTACCCCTGCCAGAAGCAGGAGCGCCGCCAGCACGCCGCCCACTACCCCCAGAATAGCAAAAATGGACACCATTACCATGGTGTCCAGAATCCGGGCAGTGTGGGAGGCGGAGTGGTTCCGACGGGCAGAGCAGCAGGAAGCCGCCTCTGTTCCACGACCGGCAGAGGCATTCATCCACATAGAGGTCTCAGCGTACGGATACATGGCGGCGGCTCCTTTCTGCAAAAATCAAACGTTAAGTTTGTTTTATTGTAAAACAGCCCCCTCCATTCGTCAATGGACGTTTCCACCAGAATCCGGGGGGAGCGCTCCGGTTTTCATGTCCGTTCTGTACAGAATTTTGTCCGCCTGGGGCGGGCAGAGGGAAGAATTCCTATTTTGCAGAGGGAGTTTCGCCGCCTGCGGGCGGCGAGTGACTTTGCCCGCGGCGGCAAAGTCACCAAAACGCCGCCGGGGGACGGCTCCAGATGAGCACTTTGTGCTCATCTGGAGCCGTC
>JABLTR010047343.1_pt1 | contig 13862 bp, 10 predicted proteins | sample 7160071 | NCBI WGS metagenome assembly JABLTR01 (sample SAMN14651230, study PRJNA627086) | human gut metagenome | isolation source: feces | host: Homo sapiens
CCGGTAAACCCGCGTGCACATATTCAGCACACTGGGTCGGTGGGTTGTGACAATGCAGGTCTTTCCCCGGGGGGACATCATAATATTTTCCAACAGCCTGTGTTCCGTGTCCATATCCAACGCGGAAGTCGCCTCGTCCAGAAGCAGCACCGGCGCGTCGCAGAGAAGCGCCCGGGCGATGGAAAGACGCTGGAGCTGTCCTTCCGACAAACCGCCGCCCCGCTCTGTGAGATAGGTGTCCAGCCCCTTCGGCTGATTTTTCACAAACTCTGCCGCACAGACTTCCTCCAGGACTTCCCACAGCTCCTCATCGGTGGCATCCGTCTTTAAAAGCAGCAGATTTTCCCGGATCGTTCCCGACATCATGGTATTACCCTGAGGTACATAGGCAAACAGTTCCCGGGAGGCAGAGGAAATCTCCAGTTTCCTGCTGCCGCTCTCAGCCCATATATGCCCTTCCTGGGGATTTACCAGTCCCAGAAGAATGCGCAGTATTGTGGTCTTCCCCTCTCCCGAAGGCCCTACCAGTGCGATAACCTCCCTGGGATGCACGTGGAAAGAAACATCCGAAAGCACCTGTTTTCCCGCCTGATAGTGAAAGGAGAGATGTTCCACCCGAAGCGTCACACCTTTACCGGCGGCATGCCTGCGAAACTTTTCCACCGCCTCCGTGTCCGCCGGACGCTCCATGGGCAGTTCCGTGATATCCATGATTCGTCCAGCGGAGGTGGCTGCGTTGATGGCCACCGGCACCAAATTGACCAGTGTGGAAAAGGCCGCGGTAAGACTGCCGGCCTGCTGGATAAACAGTGTCATGGTTCCGTAGGTAATGGCGCCGGACCAGAGCCGGTATACGCCCCATCCGAAGCAGACCGCGGACACCCCCATGCCGACCACCGACATCAGGGAGGATGTCATGATGGAAAACTTGTTGTAATCCAACTGCACGTCCTTGTAATAATCCTGCTTTTTCCGAAACATACCGTCATATTTTTTCATCAGCCCGAAGGATTTGATGTAGGGAATATTCTGAAACGCCTCCTCGTTAAAGGACATGACCTCCGAGCTGACCTGCAGCATCCTCTGATTGTGGAAACGCATCTTCCGCATCACGACACTGGACATGGCCAGCGTAATCGGCGCGCTGAGAAGCGCCAGCACTGCCATGGTGGGATCATAGTACAGGATCAGAGCCAGCGTGGCAAAAAATCTTACCAGCCCCGTTACCATATTGGGAATCCAGCCGATCACACTGGAAGCCACCGTATTCACATCCCCGTTCAGGCGGTTTAACAGGTCCCCGGAATGGAATCTGGACAGAGACTGCCAGTCTGACATCAGGACCTTATTGAACACATCCAGACGAATCTCCTGATTGACCATAATGCGGATCTTTTCCGACACTCTGCCGGACCAGGCGGTCACACCGATCTGAAACAGGCTCATGGCACCGTAGCCGATTACCGCCGGCAGCAGAGCGCCGCTGTCGTAGCCGGTTACCGCGTCAATGATATATTTGGATACAACCCCGACGCCAAGCCCCATGCCGGCGCCAAAGACGCCGAGACAGATGTACCAGATAACAGCACCCTTGTAGTGCATGCTCCAGCGGTAGATCCATTTGAGTTCCCCCAGCATTTCGTGGAGAATGCCCTCATGAATTCTTTTCCTGATATAAAGAAAAAAGTCTTTCACTCTGCTCCATCCCCCCATATTTCACGGCAGGTAAGATCCACTGCATCCTGATCCGGCAGACAGGAGAGCAGCCAGACGGGAACTTCCCGCAGCAGAAAATCCAGAGAACCCATAACCGCCTCCACACAGTTCTCATCCCACATGGGATAAAACAGATGCGGCGAGACAAGCGCCATGGCCTCTGTCCCCTCCAGTCTCCGCATTGCATTTTTCCCGGCCTGCTCCAGCACGATAACCGCTTTCAGGGGCACGCTCTCATTCTTCGCGTAGGGGGACGATCCTTTCCAGGGGGATCCCCAGGCCAGACAGTTCCTCTTATGGCAATCCAGAATGACTTTGTCGCCGTTTAGAATATCCGCCGCCCGATACTTCTGCCAGAGCCGGGCCTGGGTGGTCTTTCCGGTTCCGGAAGCCGCTGTAAAGATGATGCCCTCTCCACGAAAGCTTACCAGGGAAGCGTGGGCTAAAATCCCTCCCTGCCCGGACAGATAGGAATAAAATCCCGCCAGAAGCACTTCCATCACGCCATTCTCCCCGTGTCCGCATCCTTCAATCACAAAACGGCGGAAACCGCTGTCCGCCTGCATGCGGACTTCCGGAAATGATTTGCTGACAAAGAGGTGGGGGTACTGTTCCGTCGCGCGGCAGTATTCGATTCCATAGCACTGGCGGAATATTCCGGATTTTTGGTACATCCGCACCCTGATCGTCGGCTCCTCGCCGCTTGTATCCTCAAATCCCCGGAACATGGCAATCTCCTGCCCCTGCTCCATCTCCACTCTGCACACAATATCGGCTATACGGTATGTCCTGACCGTCATCTGTCCCTTCGTTCCTTTCTGTTCTCTTACCCTGGTCTGATGTTTCCTCTTCCTGCCCTTCTATTTTTCCGGACTTCTTCGCCTCTCTCTGCCGGACAGCTTCTTCAGAGATCGTTTCAGCCGGCCGCCGACAGCAAAACACCACTTCCGCATTGGCCGCAGCCACCCCCACATCCTCACGCAGCGCCGGTAGCACAGTCTGTCGCAGGAAATATATCTGCCCCGCCGGACAATCCCCTCGGCTACCGCGAGAATCTGCCTCTGACCAATCCTTTCTGTCCAGGTCTGGGCATCTCCGTTGACAACACAGGTTCCGTCACTCTCTTTTTCAATCAATCGGTGCAAAACAAAACTTCCGTCCCCCCGCCGGAAGAGGACAATATCTCCCCGGCGCAGAGGACGGTTCTCTGCGGATACCAGAATGGCCTGATCTCTTAAATTGCGCAGAAACGGCTCCATACTGGAGCCGGTAACTGTCAGCGGCAAAGCTCTGCCGGCGGCAAATTCCTGATCCATCAGATCCAGAAACTCCTTCCGGCTCAGTGTACGTTCGCTATGTCTCTCTGCGATTTTCATCGGGAAAGCATGCCCTTCTCGTCCAGTTCTTCGAGAAACTCCCGGACGCTCTCCTCCAGTTCTTCTCGGCTCGCGTCATAGCTGAGCAGAAGGATATCTACAACTTCTTTCTCTGTATGCTCATCCTGGAGAATGTTCCAGATATCCGCTGCAGTCTCATTCAGGGCAATCAGCCCGTGAATCTCCTCCGCCATACTGCCGATGGGCACCGCCATCCAGGAATCGGCCACCTGCCGAAGCACAAAACCTTCTTTAATCTTCATATCTCCACTCCTCTCCTCTTTGCGGCTGACTGATCAACCGCAGATCAATCCTCTGCTCATCGAAAGTCAGCGAAACAAAATACATAGCCTCATTGCGCGCATACCCTGCAGCCGCCCGGATTTCCTTCACAATATAATCGCCGCAGGGAATGTCCTTGAAGGAGAACATGCCGTTCCAGTCCGTCACGGCCACCAGAGACGCGCTCTCTCCGACAAATTCCTCCGTATCCATGGCAAACAGTCCAATCTCTGCCATGGATACGGGCTGATGGGCGGGATCGATCAGCGTTCCACAGACCGTTCCGCGGATCATCTCGCTCACAATCGGATTTCCATCATTGACATACAGATGTACCTCTTCGGATGTATCCTGATCGCCGGGGGCAAAAATTACCGGATAACGGATCTCAGAGCACCGGTAATGACCACTTACCGCCAGCTCCCTCACATAATAGCTGCCATAGGGAAGATCCACAGTGGATGCCGCGTTTCCCTCCTCATCGCACCACAGAATCTCCAGCAGCCCGTCCTTCGGAATGCTTTCTTCCCCGGAAAGATGAATCTCCTCCGCAGCGAAAAGCCCCAGGGCAAATTTCTTCAATTCCTCTCTGCCGTCAAAGCCAAAAGTCTTTTGCCCGGCTCCCAGGGTCTTTTTCAGATGCACGATACCCTTCTGCCGTTTTCCCGTGAAGCTCAGAGAAACCTGTGTATCCGCGGTTCCGTTCTCATCGTAATGGAATTCAAACTCCTGGGTATCCCTGTTGCGCAGCAGCCCTGCAGGCGCCTTTTTCTCCCGGACAACATAGCGCCCGAGATAGAGTTCCTCACTTACCGCGTCGCCGTCCGAATCCGTGGTAAGAGTTGCCGCCACTGTTCCTCTGGAAAGGCGCAGCGTACCGTCAGCCGTCAGGATGTCTTCATCCGCCACCACCTCGTAGATGCCGCCGGAGGCGCTTCCCTCCGAAAATTCCGGGACGTAACGGTAAGTTCCACCCAGGGGATACCCGGCGCTGTCCTTGAGATCATTCTCCTCTCTGCGCACCCTCCCACGCAGCGGACCGCTGCTGTGAAGAAGAATTTTCCCCTTCTGGGCGGTATTGTCCATAACAACCGTGACTACGGAGAGGCCGTTTTCCTCCACGGTGTGCTCCGGAGAGACCACAAAGGCCACTTTCCGGTCGCTTCTGACATACCCTCTGGGCGCCTGCTGCTGGATAACTCCATATCTGCCAGCCGGCAGCTTGCCGGGTGTGACAAAGTATCCCTTCTCGTTGGCGGCGAAACTGTCAAGCTCCATGGGCTCCGGATAGGTAACCGTCATGGAGACCGTATTGCCCTGCGCGTCGATAATCTGGTAGGCTCCTCCTGCCAGAAGCAGTGTTTTCTCCGTCTCCGCGTCCCGATGCAGCACTTTGACATAATAACTTCTTGCCGGCGTCCGCACCGCCACGGTGTGCGTCCTGCCCTTCCGCTCCAGCGCAACTTCAAAGTCTTCCGCCAGACCATTTCCCGCGCTGCCCTTGACCTGGCGCACAATATAGACACCCTGGGACAGCCCTTTCGACCTGGCGTATCCATCCTCATCACACACCAGCAGATCCCGCTCGTTGGCACGGGCATCCTCGTAGCTGCCGGCACTCTTCAGAAAAATCTGGAACTCGGCTCCGGCCTCGGGAATGCCGAGATTTCCGCTGCCCTCCTCCAGATATTTGACCACCGCGATGTATTCCTTATCCTGGGAAATCACGTCGTATACCGGCGTCGTCTTCTGTTCCACCGCAACGGTCTCGCTCTTCTTTCCGATCCTCATCTCCAACACCTTAATCCTTATCGCGTATCTGAACCACGCGAGATAATACTTTTCACTCTTATAACAGGCGGCAATTCTGCGGTACAGCTCCAGGCGGTTTACCGGATTGCGCTTATACATATCGTAATGCTTGCTGTACAGCTGCAGATATCCCACCACATCGATCAGCTTGTGAGTCTTTCTCAGAACGTCCCTGTCCACATAACTGCACACAAGATTCTGATCCACCGAGGCGATCCGGTACTTTCTGGAGAGCCGGATCCACATGTCATAGTCATCCTGCCGGTGGATGTGGGTGTCAAACCCCAGCATATCCTCAAACGCTCCGCTCCGGAACATGACCTGGGACACGGAGCGGATAGCGTTTTGATCCAACAAGCCGTTTTTAAACTCGGAGGCTTCCAGCGCCGGCGCATTCCGGTACTGATCGGACAGGGCGTCCTCCTGCCGCGTCCAGCTGTGACAGAACACGAGAGCCACGTCGGGATGTTCCTCCAGCACCTCAATCTGGCTGGCAGCGCACTCCTGGTTCCAGGCATCCGAGGCCATCAGAAAGGCGATATACGTCCCGTTGGCCTGGGCCGCACCGGCGTTCTTGGCAGCGGCGAACTCACCTTTTGCACAGGGGCAGGCGATGACTGGTATTTCCGGATATTTTTCCATGTCTTCCCGAAGCCCCAGGCTGTAATCGCTGCCAACCGGGTTGGCATCCACCAGAATGATCTCGTAATTGCGGTAGCTCTGGGCCAGCACACTCTCCAAGGCACGGCGCAGAATGAGAGAGGGATTCTCATAAGATACAACGATAATGCTCAACAAAGGTTCTCTCAAATTCTGTCACTTCCTTTCCCTGGCAATCCCCAGAAAACATCTGCCGTCCTCCATGGCGATGGACTCATTAGCAAAAAGTACGGCGGATCCGTTCTCCTCCGTTACCCTCAGATAGATCTCGCAGTTCCGACAGAGGGAGACAGGAATGGGGACCCGCAGCGCAATACGCTCTCCCGGCAGCCAGTTCCGCACATCGGCGTCAACCGGCAAACTCCGCTCTCCACCCGCCCTGTATTCGTCAACGCGCGCACCGCCTTCATCCAACTGAACACATATGATCTCCACCTTACAGGGGCGGTATATGTTGGCATAGCCCACATTCTCGATCTCCACTGTCAGCGCACTGTCCTCCCGGCGCCATCCCGTCTCTTTCAAAGACGCGCTCCGGATGACAAAACGGTACCCCAGGTGTCTCTCAATATAATCCAACCCGGACATGCCGCGCCAGACCGGATCATCACTTCGCACCACCGCACGCCTCCATTTGTCCAGCACCGCAAGATCATATCCCTTGTTCAGATAGGTAAGGCGCATCCTGGCAAAAACACGGCAGGCGTTTTCCAAATCGTTCTCCCGATTCTCGATAACCACTTCACCGCCGTTTGGCACAAAAAGATTCAGCCGCTCCTGAAAGGAAAGTTCCTCCTCCCGGATCCATGGCTCTCCGGGATTTCCTGTCTCCTGACAGCTGCAGCTGCCATATGTTCCGCAGTCCGTTTCATTTCCCGTGATCCCGTCGTTGAAAAGAGACAGACGCGCCGGCAGCCCGTCCGCGTCCTCAGCCTCACTTCTTGCCAACGGCTCGGCCCGGCCCGCCGCCATCCTCCAGAACGCGGGGGTGCGCACCGCCAGATAGGCTGTCTTCGGCACCACCTGCTGCATCTTTCTAATCAGTTTCTGAAAGGAATCCGCTGTCAGGTATCTGGAACTGTGCATCTCCCCCCAGCTCCCTACAAAGACTCCCTGGACAATAAAAATACGATCCCGGTACGCTGAAAAGATCGCCCCCATCTGCTCCATATGGCGGAAAATAACCGCCATGGAAGCGGGATCGCTCTCATATCCCCTGCCGTCCCAGTCATAGAGGACCCGTACAATCAAGTCCAATGGCCGCGCGCTCCGGGCATACGTGTCAAATATTTTTTCTATCTGCCCCAGCCCAAAGGGACTGATCTCCCTGTCCCGATAGGCTCCGATATGAATCTGGAGCAGCTCCAGCGTCTCCGTCTCCTCCCCGGCCATAATACGGTCAAAAACCCAATCCTCCACCGCTCCGGCGTCGGAGATAACTATACCGTTTATATTATAAAATCCACGCCCGGCGTTTGCAAGGTATTTATTGGTTTCCCTGTACTTTTTCGGCTCCCAGGCCAGATGCCAGCGCAGTTTATCCTCCCCTTTGCTGCACATCCCTCTTCTCATCTCCATCAACCTCTACCATTCTTCCAGAAAAGCCGCAGCCTTCACACCCTGCCCGGAAACTTTTTCCCGGGCAGCTTCTCCGAGCTTCCTTCCCAGAGCGGGATCCTCCATCAGCCTTTCTACTGCTGCGGCGATCTGATCCGGGGTGTTTCCCGCAATCAGGCCGTCTCTGCCGTTGGAAATCTGTTCCCTGATTCCCGTGCAGCCAGCCGCGACCACCGGTTTCCCCAGTGCCTGGGCCTCCTCAATCACGATACTCTTTCCCTCGTAACGGGAGGTACACACATAGATGTCCGCCTGCAGAAACCAGGGGTACGGATTATCTTTCGCTCCCAGCAGAAAAAAGCGCCCGCCGAGGCCCCGGTCGGCGATCATTTTTTCCAGATGCCTGCGCTCCTCGCCCTCTCCCAGCACATACCAGCGGAACTCCCGGCCTCGATCCTTCAGTTGCTCAGCCACCTGTATCGCGATATCGTACCCCTTCTGGTAATAGAGTCTACCCACCGTCAGAATACGGGTCCCCTCATAATGATCTGTGAATCCGCCCGGTTCATGAGCCTTTTTTTCCATGCGCTCCCGGTTGATCAGATTGAAAAATACCTCCGTCTTTTTCTCATATTGCGGATAGACTTCCAGAAAACCTCTCCGCACATCCGATGAGACCGCATAAATTTTATCCATGGCGTCATAACATCCCTCATCCAGCGCCTTCGTGTATCCGGCTCTGCTGTAATCAATATGGAGAAAAGCCGCCTTTTTCGCGGCCGCAACCTTCTCAGCCACATACCAGGTTGCCGGCCCCTCCAGATAAGCCACCGCGTAATCAAAGGCAGCGGAGAGCGCCGGTGTACCATCCGCGAGCATCCGCCGCAGCAGTTTTTCCAGATGCTGACCGTTCCCGCGGCGTTCTGTCTCTGTCCGCGGCTTTCGCCTCCTGGCTCCCATCTTTCCCAGTCTTCCCAGCATTTTGAATACTCCCCCTCCGAAAACCGCTGTTCGGAACAGATATGCCGCCACAAAGAGTTTTCCGCTGCCGGACAGCACCGATCCGGTGTCCGTCCGGCGATTCAGAATCGTGACATACTCCGGCACTTCCGCAAACAGTTCGCCCCGTGGGATCAGCACATACAGGCAGATCCGGTATCGGCCAGGATCCATGACATGCAGCAGCTCAATCAGAGCCCTCTCAGCGCCTGCGCGGCCCATGGTATTCATCACAATCAGAACGCTCTTCTCTTTGCTCATCCGCGCTTCTCCCTCTTCCTTTCTCCGTCTCTCTCCTGTGCCTGCTGCCTGAGAATCTCCCGCCGGTCGTAGACCTTTGCGTCCGGCATGGGCTCGTTGACCTTCTCCAGAAGCGTCCCCCGGCAGAAGATATGTTCATCCAGATGCTTTTCCAGCCAGCGAAGCCGCATATAAGCGAAGGACCAGGCCGCGATACTGCCCACAAAGACACCGATCCCGTACCAGTAGTCCGGAAATCCCTTGGCAAAGACGCTGACCACCCCCGTGACAGTCACAAAGATCAGGCTTGTCAGCATACTTCCCGTCAGGTCGTTGAAGTACTGAAGAAACAGGATTACCGTGTACATCAGAAACAACACAAAATAGCCTGCGGCCAGGCAGGGATAGATGGTCATCACATAGCCCGTCATACCAAACCGCGGAAGCAGAATGATACAGAGTAAGAACAGCACCACCGATATGATGTACTGGAGCTGGGTTACCCGCATCAACTGATCCCCCATCAGGCGGAACATCCGCTTCTTCGATTTGACGATATCCTTCAGCCACCCGCCCAGAACAGCTTCGGTATAGTTCTGATATTTCTCATGAAAGTGCATCTCCACATAGGCGATAAAGATCACGCTGGCGGAAAGGTTGGTAAACATGGCGATGCAGGTGGCCATATCATAGGGCTGGTTGCACACATAGGTGTCGGCCAGAATCATCCGCATATCCTCCTTGGTCCAGAAGACAAAATTGTGGATGAAAAGCCCCAGAATATAGAAAAAATTGGTAAAAATCAACTTCCAGTAAATCCGGAAATAGGCAAGCACCTCCCGGTAGTGATGGCTGTTCTCATGGAAATAGGATTTCGCGTACCCGTATTCCAGACAGGCAATCAGAAAGAACCCGATGGTCATGGCCAGCAGCATGCTGTAGGTAACCGACATTCCCAGAAGAAAACGGAAGATCAGGGACAATACAAAACACAGGAGCATACCGGCAAAGAAGAAAGCCGATATCCGCTTGTAGGCCTTCACGATGGACAGGTAGAGCATCTGATAAAAGCACAGGCCAAGGCCGATGTAGGCGCAGTAAGCGGTAAACACCCAGTACAATGGAATCTTTCCCACCACAAGGGCCCAGATGTGAAAGGGAATCCCGATCAGCCCCGCCAGCCCCATATTCAGTGCCATACCCACATAGATGCAGGGGAGAATATCCTCGTACCGCTCCTCGAAGATCCGGTCTCCCACATATTTGGACAGAACAGAGTTGAAGGGCGACGCCGCCAGCAGCGAGAAGATGAACACATAAAGGATCGTGCAGGAAAAGAGCTCCCTGTCATAGTATCGCACGGAATCAAATCCGAGGAAAACATACATGAGCAGCATGGCGCCGATAACCACCAGCATCGGAGTGACCGTCGCCAGCATACTGTAACCCGATCCGTAGAGCGTATGAATCAATGTATGCCGTTTAAAAATTTTGTTCAGTCGGATTCCTATTCCTGCCATGAAGCCTCTCCCTCCATTTTCCGGTAAATCTCCTCATAGGTTTTTCTCATATCCTGGATCCGGTATCTGCTGCACACCCTTCGATACCCGATCTCTCCCATCTGCTCCCGCAGTCCGGGATCCTGGGCCAGTTCCACGATGGCATCAGCAATCTTTCCGATGTTCATGACCGGCAACACCCGGCCCGCGGCGCCGAAATCGTCCGCCTCCCCACAGATCAGCCCCTCGCAGTTTCCCACATTGGTGGCGATCACGGGTTTCTTCGCGGCAAATCCCTCCAGGATTGTCAGGGGCTGCCCCTCGCTGATACTGGTCAGAATCAGCATATCCATCTTCCCAATGTACTCCTTTGTGTTGATTCTGCCGGTAAAGACCACATCTTTTACCTGGAGACTCTCCACCAGATCAAAACACTCCTGGGCGTACTCCTCATCCTCGTCCCAGGGGCCCATGATCCAGAGTTTGAGTCTCGGTTCCCGGGCCTTGGCGTAGTAGAAGGCGTTGATCAGCGTCTTCACATCCTTGATAGGAGCCACTCGCAGAATCGCTCCCACGTTGATCATGGGATCCCCCGGATCCTTCCCGGGAATATTTTCATAGTCCTCCACGGCAACTCCGTTGGGTGTGACCGCCGTTTTCTCCTCTGGACATCCCAGCTCAATCTGCAGACTTCTGGCATTCTCAAAGAGAGAGGTTACCATGTCCGCGTGCTGATAAGCGCAGAGGGACAGCTTCCGAAACTGATCAATCCAGAAATCCTTGTAGACTCCCTGCACCCAGCGGGCCTTGATGATCTCCTCCTCCCGCTCTCTGGTGTAGATACCGTGCTCTGAGATCAACAGCTTGCTCCCGTAGAGAGATTTCGCAACGCTGCCTACTATACCGGAATACCCTGTGGCCACACAGTGGTACAGGTCCGCCTTTGCCGGGTGAAACTGGAGCGCAAATCCCAGAGGCAGATAGATGGAACGCAGCGTCCACAGAAAATCGGAAAATACAATATTGTTGTATCGCAGCTCGTAGACTTCCTTGGCAATCTCCAGGAAGTCCTTCCCCATCAGAAGCTGATCGATGGAAATCTCCTTCTCCTGAAACATACGAAAGACCACCTGCCAGTCCACATGCTCTCCGAGAACAAGCCCCCGCAGCGCCTGATATTCCCTCTCATCCAGACTGATTTTTGCCATGCGGTGTTTCTTTTTCCCACGCAGCCACTGGCGGTCATTGAGATAAATTTCCCGCACTTCTGTCAGATTCTCCGGCAATGTGTAGGCAAATTTTCCCCGTATGGATCGGTCCGCCACAATGGCGGCCACCGTAAACTCGATATCCGGGAACTGCTGAATCAGGCTGTGTACCCAGCTGGACACACCGCCGACCACATATGGATAACATCCCTCCGCCACAATGCAAACCTTCATTGGAAAAGCTCCTCTCCTTCCTGTCAATCGCCGCTCTCGATATAGTAATGGGCATGTTCTGTCTGAGTCAGCGTCAGTTCCGCTGTATCCTCCGTCAGCGTGAGCAGATACCACCCGTTCTCGATTTTCTCATAAGATCCGCCGGTCATCTCCTCGATCTCCTGGCCGTGAAGCCGGAGAATGAAATAGCAGTCCCCGTCGGGGGCGTCCGCTGTAATCCGCATCTGCTCTCCCTCCACAGATGTCTCATAATCCAGGGCCAGATAGTTGCGCACTCGCCGGTCCGCCTCGGAGGCTGTCGTCTTCTCAAAGCACACGAAGGGCGTGCGGTAGGGACGATAATTCTTTGACCAGTCATTGCTCATAATATTCCAGCTATCGTCCTCTGAATCCGGATAAATAACCCTGGACGTGTCGATTCCTGTTCCATAATATCCGTAAGCCGTCTGGAGACATCTGGAACGAAAATCATCCTCATTTTCCATGACCCGGCTGTCCATATAGATCGGCAGTTTCAGCACGCCATTGTCCAGATATTCGAAAAAGGTCTCTCCGTCATCCTCCCGGTAATTTTCCAGAACCGTGTTGACATCTTCCAGAAGATTTCCCTCTCCCACCAGGGAAGCATACTGTGCCTCCTCCAGATCTCCGGCCTGAAATGTCAGGATCTCGTAGTTTGGCAGGACCTCCTCCAGAAAATCCAGATCCTCTTCCAGCTTTTCCTCCAGAGGCACATCCGAAACCTGATATCCGGAAAGGCCAATCTCTCCGGACTCCTTGGTTACCTGTTCATAATAAAATCGGAGAAGATTTTCATCCAGCTTCTCCCGATCATCATAATCCAAACGAAAAGCTCCGGTTACCGTCATGACATCGTCGGTATCGAAGTAAATAGCCACGATGGAAGGCCAGAGGATGTCGCGGAAGACAATCGAAGAGTTCTGACCGTATTCCCGCTCCATGTAATCTTTATTCTCATCGGCAAGTGTCGGATAATTCTCCACCACCGACACCTGGGCGTTGACCACCGGATACAGATACACACTCTCGGTGTCGGCGGCAAAACCGGTCAAGAGTCCTGCTCCCATCTGTCCCGTCAGATAATCCCCGTTGACCACATAGACTTTTCCCACATCAGGTGCATATCTCCAGATAATGGCGGGAAGATCCTCGTTGTCCAGTTCCTGCAGCCAGGCGTCCTCAGACTGGGCAACGGCGTAGGCCGTAACGGAATCATCCAGCCTGGCATAGGGCATCTCCTGTGCATAATCATCATAAATCGTTTCTCCTCCGAGCATGAAGCCCCCAAACAACTTAAAACCGTCCACCGTAATCTCATCTTCTACAATCTCCAGGATTCCTAGACTCTGACGCAGTGCACGGTTCGTATCCAAAAGTCGCGAGTCCGGAAGGCCGGAGACCACCACATGCCTCCCCTGATCTGCCAATGTCCGCAACGCTTCCACATCTGTTTCTCCAAGCGTTGTACCGTCCACAATCAGGAATCCAGCCCCGGACACATCCGCCGCTGCTTCCCCAAGATTGCCATAGTAGCAGTAGTCCTTCTTCTGTAATACGCTCCAGTCTCTCCCTATCTCCAGACATTCTTCCGATGGATCTCCGATCAGTCCGACACATTCTCTCGTCGCTGTAGCAAGAGCCCGTTGATCCATCTGATCTTCATAACTCTGCTGTTCCGGAGCCACCTGTTCTTCCGGCACTGCCTCCTGAGCATAGATATTTTCTCCGTCGTTCATCAACACATTTTCGGAGATGCCTGTCAGCTGAAACATCAACAGGACAATGCACATGATCAATGTGATTGCAATATAGTTCGACCTGCTAATCATTGCGCACCTCCTCTGCTGTTGTAACCGTAATCGATGGCAAAATTATTCAGATAATACTCATTCTGCTCAATATAATAGCAGATGAATTCGTCATCCTCATAATATACCTTCATCTCATTGGGGAATCGCTTCATATACTCCTGTGCCCAGTAATACATGCGGGAATTCACAATAATCCTGTTTGTCCCCTGATACTGTCCCAAGCCATTCTTTGCCGGAAGAGCCATGGACGCCCAATCCTCACTGACTGACGCGTCCGTATCCGTAAACTCTCCCAAGGCATAGTTGAGGCTTATCTTCTCCACAAAAAAGAATACATACTGGGTCGGAATATACATCTCGTCATCTTCCTCGTAATCTTCCATACCCTGCAGGAAATCAATAACATCATAAAGCCATGCCACCGGAGAAACCATATTTCGTTCCTCA
>JABLTR010019737.1_pt1 | contig 13857 bp, 12 predicted proteins | sample 7160071 | NCBI WGS metagenome assembly JABLTR01 (sample SAMN14651230, study PRJNA627086) | human gut metagenome | isolation source: feces | host: Homo sapiens
AACAAGAGTTATTTAAAAACACAGCATATATATCTAATAATTATTTTGCGTCCTAAGCGCATCTTTTTGATGCGCTCCGCGGGCGCCCCCTCTTATTCGCTGCCTTTTCATCCTACTATGCTTTGTCATTTTTGCTTTTATTATTTATTCCTTTTTTCATTGAGTGATTTGTATTATATTAGACAAAGCTATTATTAAATACGTAAATAGTTATTCTACGCCTCTAAAATATAACCCGCGCGTTATATTATTTGGAGCAGAGGATTGTGATAAATATTTATTAATAATATTGCGCACTTGATTAGAATTTTCATTTGTAAAATATAATAAATAATAATCACAGTTACATTCTTTTAAACGGTCAAACATATAAACAGGCATAGGATTTAATATTTCACATCCAGCGCCTGAACAAATAATAGGCATATCCATACCTTTACGGTCGGTTATATGAGCATTTCCAGAACATTTTATACATTTTCCATATGCAGGACAGCTTCTTGTAAGCATTAAAGGTAAATGTCCATATATAATAAGCCCCGTTGGTATAGTATTATAAATTTTATTAGCATTATTAAGACTAAGTTCAAAAGATAACAGAGCGCTTTTAAGATCATTTAAACTATATTCATCAAGGGAATAACCATTTGTTATATTAAGTCCTATACCGCCATGAACTCTCATTCCAGCCTTTATTGCTAGTGGTATTGCTCCTATATTACCGCACATACAATCACGTATACCGGCATTATAAGCTGTTTTAAGATATTCTGAATATTTATATTCAAGTCCAAATAAAGCCCTAGGCAATTCAACACCTGGTATAACAGAGCATGTAATACATTTTTGAATAAAGCTTTTTAAAATACTTTCAGGCGTATCTGCTGGAATAATAATATAATTAAAACAGGAAATATCTTCAGGAATACTGTTTATATCAATAAAACGCGCCCATAATTTTGGTTTATTTGTATATATCCTTTTGTTTTGCAAAGTTATATCATTATATATTTTTTTATCAAAAGAGATTGATGTATTCATACCGCGCAGTTTTAACAGCTTATCTAAAGAATTTCTCCGTAAAGCATTTATTTCCGATATAGGAAGAGATAAACCTTTGTCAATATCAACATTAACCGAATTAATATAAAATGGAGTATTACCAGTTTTACTTAATTGAGCTATGCATCTTTGCTTATCTAAATCTTTATTAATAGCTGTTTGAGGTGCTTGTCCATATTCTGTAACAGTATTTTTATTATCGCCCACTGTAATACATGCAGGAAGATTATTTTTTACAGATAAACTGATATTTACAGGGATAAGAGGATTTTCTTTATCATACATCCGTGAAAGCGAAGATAGGATATCATTTGAGGCCTTTGTAACATCTTCTTTGCGGCGTATACCGAACATATCCCGAGAAATATTACCGTTATAATAACCGCTTGTAAAACCTGAACGGGAAAATACTGATTTAAGTTTATTCATTATATCATCAGGACATTTACCATATTTTAAAGTTTCCCTGCAAGCTGTAACCGCAGCGGCTACATATTCCGGACGTTTTAATCTTCCTTCAATTTTAACAGATGTAATACCCATATTTTCTATTTCAGGCAAATAATCTATTAAAGATAAATCTTTAAGGCTAAGAGCATTAGCCGTATTATCAGGAGCAGAAAAAGGGAGACGGCATGGCTGAGCGCATAACCCCCGGTTACCGCTGCGGGAACCAAACATAGCCGACATATAACATTGACCGGATACTGACATACAAAGAGCTCCATGAATAAACATTTCTAGTTCAATAGGGCTGTTTTTTATCATATCAGTTATTTCATCTTTTGAACATTCACGTGCAATAACAGCTCTGGTAAATCCCATTTCTGATAATATTTTTAAGCCCGACACAGTATGCACAGACATTTGCGTTGATGCATGCAGCGGCATATCAGGCGCTGCACGGCTTATTAAAGATGCAAGGCCGATATCCTGAATAATTATAGCGTCAATACCTATTTCACAGGCATATTGCGCTTCATTTAAGGCTGTATTTATTTCATTATCAGTTATTAAAGTATTAAGAGCCAAATGAACTTTTACATCGCGTTCATGGCAATATTTAACCGCTTCAAGCAGAGAAGATTTATTAAAATTTGCAGCAGTACGACGTGCATTAAAATTTATACCGCCTAAATATACAGCGTTTGCACCGCATCTGACAGCAGCTATTAGCTGGTCCATATTGCCAGCTGGAGCTAATATTTCAAGACTCATTTGTTTTCCTCTTAAGTTTTATAGGTTAATATAAAATATTATTAGATAATTATTTAAAAAGATATTTTCCTGTCTATAATAAAAATGGAACGTTTATATTGTTTTGGATAATTTATAAAGACTGCAATATAAGAACAAAGATAACTCATAATTTTTAAGAACTTGAATGAGAATATATGCTCATTGAACAGATATGCATAAAAAGCGGAACTGTACTTGATCTTGACGGGCAGTATAGATTGAAATGATGGATAATTATTACTGATTTATCAAATCCATTCAAGCCATTGCCATTACGGGGACGAGGATTGAAATCATTATGCGGTATAAATATAAGGTCCCGCCAAGTTGTCATCTTCTAATACGGTAAAAAAGTATTGCTTATAGACTGCGATTTAGGAATGAGATGTCCGGTTTAATATTAGATATTGCAAATGAAACTGGAATAATGCTGCATATTATCTTTTAAAGAAATATTTTTTCTTTTTAAGATTTGCTATTTCATCCATAGCATCTTCCAATTTAGCCTGTAATTCTTTATTATCCTGAATAAGTTTTGAATTTTCCTCATGTAATTTTTCCATATCAGAATTAAGTTTTTCAGTTTGATGACCCATATTTTCAATTTGTTCAGTTTTTGAAACAAGTTCAGCGCTGATATCTTTAATTTTTTGTTCGGATTTTTCCATTTCCGCAAGAGCTTCTTCTGTTTGCATATTATAAGAATCAACTTCAAGATTTGCCATCTTAAGATCATTTACAGCGCTTTCAGCTAATAGATTTGCAGCTTTAGCTTCACGCTTTGCGGCATCTAATTCACCTTTTAGCTGTTCATTTTTACGTGTAGCTTCATGAAGCTGTTCTTGTACAATAATTAATTGGTTACGGGCATTATCAGCATCTTCACGAGCGATTTTCATACGCTGTGCAAAATCATCTTCACGTTCAGCTTGTCCGGACGCGCCTAATTCAGCGGTACGAAGACTTTGACAATAACTGAGAGCAGTCATAACAGCAGCCATAAAGGTACTTATTTCAGGGATAGCTTTTTCAAGTCTAACTATATTATCTTCAACTTCCCTTGCCATGGAAGTGATAGTTTGTTCAGGTAATTCTGATACAACGGTAAAAGCGGCACCATGTATTTTTACTTTGACTTTTCGTTTAAAAGCCATATTATCAGCCTCCTTATCATCAGAGATTATTATATATCTAAATAGAGGTTAATTTTAAAATATTATTGTATTATATATAATTTTATTATAATATAAAAACACCATATATAAAAGTTATTTAGACAATTATTTGCAGAAAAATAATAATTTTATTAAAATAATTAATTTAACAAAGGCATAAAAATGTAAAATAAAAAACATATTTTATTAAAAAAATGCATATTTTTGGTAAAATAAGAATTATTATATTTGTAATATTAAAAATTTTCTGTTATAATATACAATATTAAGTATGAATGATATTATAACTAGAGAAATTTTTGGAGGTATTGTACATGAATACACGCCTGAGCGTAAATAAAGTAACCCAGATGATCACTGAAAAGCTATCTCATAATTTTGGTATAGCACCAAATGATGCATCGGATGAATATATTTATAAAGCGCTTGCGCTGGCTATAAGAGATATAATTCAGGCGCAGCGAAAAGAATTTCATGATGATATATTAAGAACAGAAGGTAAACAGGTTTATTATCTGTGCATGGAATTTTTAATGGGCCGTTCATTAAAGAATAGCCTTTATAATCTCGGAATAGAAGATGTCGTATCACAAGCAGTTGAAAAATTAGGAGTAAAATTAGAAAAAATATATGATATGGAACCGGATGCCGGTCTTGGCAATGGTGGACTTGGCAGATTAGCCGCATGTTTTCTTGATGGACTTGCAACGCAAAATTATGCTGCGACAGGATATTCGCTTTTATATGAATTTGGTATATTCCGCCAAAGAATAGTTGAGGGCTGGCAGACTGAATTGCCGGATGCATGGTTGCCGGGCGGAGATGTATGGCTTGTAAAACGTCCTGAACGAACAAAACAGATTGCATTTGACGGTTATGTAAAAGATTGGTGGGATGGACAATACCATCATGTAGAGCATGTTGATAGTACGATAGTTGAAGCTATTCCATATGATATGTATGTTTCGGGTAAAGACAGCAAAGGCGTTGCAATTTTACGTCTTTGGTCTGCGCGCGCACCGGGAATAGATATGAACTTATTTAACCAAGGCGATTATATGCGCGCAGTAGAACGCGATGCTATGGCGGAAGTTATAACAAAAGTACTTTATCCGTCTGATAATCACCGTGAAGGAAAGAGCTTAAGATTAAGACAGCAATATTTTCTTGTATCTTCATCTGTACAGGATATTATTCAAACTCATTTATCTAAATATGGTACGCTGAAAAATTTACCAGATAAAGTAGCTATTCATATAAATGATACTCATCCAGCGCTTGCAATACCTGAACTTATGAGGATACTTTTGGATGAATGCGGTTTTAGCTGGGATGAAGCTTGGGATATTACTACAAGAACAGTAGCTTATACAAACCATACGGTAATGTCAGAAGCGTTGGAAGTATGGCCGGAGGATTTATTCCGTTCTTTATTACCAAGAATATATCAAATAGTTGTTGAAATTAATAAACGTACCTGCGCTGTATTAGCAGTCAAAACCAATCAGAATATGGAAAAGGTATCCAATATGGCGGTTATTAGTTATGGTATGGTTAAAATGGCTAATTTAAGCGTTATAGGTTCTCATTCAGTAAACGGCGTATCAAAATTACATTCCGATATTTTAAAAGATACTGTATTTAATGATTTTTATTCTGTATATCCAGAACGGTTTACAAATGTAACTAATGGTATTGCCCATAGAAGATGGTTATGTCAATCTAACCCAGGGCTTACAAAACTGCTTACTGAACTTATTGGTGATGGATTTGTATTAAATGCAGCTGAACTTGAAAACCTTAGAAAATATTCAGGCGATACAGCTGTATTGGATAAATTAGCAAAAGTTAAAAGAGAGAATAAAGAACGTATTGCTAATTATGTTAAAAAACATAATAATATTATTCTTAATCCAGACTCAATATTTGATGTACAGGTAAAAAGATTGCATGAATATAAAAGGCAGCATTTAAATGCGCTTCATATTATTTCTTTATATCAGCAGTTAAAAGAAAATCCAAATCTTGATATTGTTCCACATACTTTTATATTTGCAGCAAAAGCAGCGCCAGGTTATTATATGGCAAAACAAATAATAAGGCTTATCTGTAAATTAAGCGATGAAATTGAAAAAGATCCTGTTATAAGAGAAAAATTAAGGGTAGTTTATCTGGAAGATTACCGTGTATCATTAGCAGAACTGCTTATCCCATCAGCTGATGTAAGCGAGCAGATATCATTAGCAGGTACAGAAGCATCTGGTACAGGCAATATGAAGCTTATGATAAACGGTGCTATTACTTTAGGTACTTTGGATGGTGCTAATGTAGAAATACATGATGCTGTAGGAGACGATAATATTATTATATTTGGTCTTAAAACACCTGAAGTACAGGAATTAAAACGCAGAGGATACCATTCGTCTGTTTATTATCATAATAATTATAGACTTAAAAATGCTGTTGATTCTCTTAATATTGGTTATGGCGGAGTACAATTTAATGATATTTATAATTCCCTAATTGGTCCAGATCCATATATGGTAATGGCTGATTTTGAAGATTATGCTAAAGCACATGAGGATATAAATAGAATTTATCAGGATAAAAACAAATGGAATGAAATGTCTCTGCAAAATATTGCTGGAGCTGGTATATTTGCAGCTGACAGAGCTATTAGGGATTATGCGGAAAATATATGGAAATGTTCTCCTATTGAATAATTAATATATAATTAAAAATGGCTGGCATATATTCATATATGCCAGCTTTTTTTGTTATATTAATGAATAATTCAAGGTAAGCTAAGAATTGAAAAAAATCAAAAAATATATCAAAACAAAAAGTTTTTATTACAATAAATTTGAGGTCTGTTAACTATAATAAAGTATTAACAGTATGATATTAAAAGTTTAACAAATAACCTGAAATGTGCGTACTTTTGGGTAAGGAAGCATAAGTATGACGAGATTTTATATCCTGATGATGAAACGTGGAAACTGGAAATATTCTATAGTGTTTACACAGGTAATCTAAATAATACAAGACAAACGTTAAGTATATTTTTATACAATTATAGGTTCAATATAAATAAAAATTAAATTATTAATATAAAAATTACCGTTAACAAGGGGGCGCCTGCGCAGCGCATCCTTTGGATGCGCTAAAAGCAAAATAATATAATTCTTGATTTATCTCAAACTGATAATATGAAACGGTTATTATCTTAAGAACACGTATTATTATGATATATTATTTTGCATAAAGCAGCCATATGAATATGGCTGCGCGCAGGCGCCCCACTTTAGGGTAATGACCCTGAGTATGTTGTAGTTATGATGATATTTAATTTAATTCTTTATTATTAGTTATTATTTTATTTAGATTATTATATTTTGTGCATGATATTAACTGCTTTGGTAAATAATATCGGCAAGGTGATGTTATGCATAATATATTTAAAATGATAATATTTTTTTCCATAGGTGCAATATTATATCCTATATTAGAAATATTATTTAGAGGATATTCTCATTGGAGCATGTCTATAGCCGGAGGGTTAAGTTTTCTTTTTATTTGTGAAGTAAATAGATTAATGCCTAATAGCTCCATTTGGCTAAAATGTTTGATTGGAGCAGCAGCTATAACGGTAATTGAATTTATCACTGGATATATAGTAAATATACAGCTTAATATGGGAGTATGGGATTATTCACATATGCCGCTGAATTTAATGGGACAAATTTGCTTACCATTTACTGTATTATGGTTTTTCTTATGTATACCAGCTTATGGATTGGGAAATATAGTAGGGAAACTATTAGATAAAATTTAAAAAATTTTTTTTAAAACCGCTATAATAAATCTCCAATTTATTATAGCGGTTTATTATACCAGTTTAATTATTAAATATAATACATAAAATAAATTTGATGAAAGGAGAGGTTTAATGTCTATCGAAGAACATGTAGGTTTATCTGATTTATTAGATCAGGATTTATCCAGTTATGAATATTTTCATTCTTTACCAAAAGAATTACAAGATAAAATAATAATGAAAGATATAACATCATTTGAAGAAATGCAGGCATATGTATCACAACAGAGAAAATATCATGTATAATATGCATATTTTTACCAAATAATATGTATGAGGTGGTATAAAAATGAAATATCCAAATTTAAATAGCTTAATACAAAGCGATAATCAGGCAAAACAATTTTTTTATAGCCTTCCTGAATATGTACAGGAACAAATTATGCAAAGAGCAGATAGTGTAAATTCTATGGAAAGCTTACAGGATTATGCTGATAATATTACACGTGGAGATAATTAAATAAGAGTAAAAAAAACGGCTTTGGATGAAAAAATTCTTAGCCGTATTTTTGATTGATTATTATAAATACAGGTGCTAAAATATTATTGAAAATAAAATTTGGAGCTAGTAATATGATATATTTAATAGCAAATGGCAAGCTTATTGAAACTGATGAAAAAGATATTGATAATAATATAAATAATAAAAGTTATATTGGAATATTTGATATAAATGAAAAGAAACCGGAGTTATTTAAAAATCAAATTAATGAAAATTTTTTAGAACATATATTATTAAATGATGCTTCACGGTTTGAAAGTCATGAAGCATTGGATGTATTATGTATAAGCATATATAATGACGATATGCAGAAAACTATAAAATCCAAGATATATTTTTTTATACAAGAGAATATTATGCAGATTATATGTACTGATAAACAATATATAAAGGATGTATTTAATAAAATTTTAATTGAGGATTATATTCCAATAGATTTTGGAAAGTTATTATATAATTTTTTTGAATTGTTAATAACAAAAGATGTAAAAAAACTTGATAATTTTGATGAGCATATAGGAAAATTAGAAAATGATATATTAATACATAAGAAAAAGACAAATTATTCTAAAAAAATAATAACATTAAAACGAAAATTAAGGGCAGTAAAAAGACACTATGATGCAATGCTTGATATATATGATGAAATATTAGTAAATGAAAATAATCTATTTGATAAGCAAACGTTAAAATTATTTAAAATATTAAGAGGAAGAGTAAGCAGATTATATAATAAAGTATTAAATTTACTTGATTATGTTACTGAGATAAGAGAAGCATATCAATCGGAAGTAGATATAAGTTTAAATAAAACAATGAGAATATTAACAGCAGTAACGATTATTTTTATGCCAATTACTTTAATATCAACATGGTATGGTATGAATTTTAATATGCCGGAATATTCATGGAAAATAGGTTATCCTGTAATTATAATTATATCTTTAATATTAACTTTCTTATGTATATGTTATTTTAAGAAAAAGAAATGGTTCTAATTAATGTTATATATAAATAAATATAATTTATATGTATTTATATAATATATGAAAAGTTAATAAATATTAATACATAATTTGAATATGACTTGACAAGATGGATTTTATATATTATCCTGAACATAGATAAATTAAAGTTATCGGAGGATAATTTTGTTATGATAGAAAACATAGGTACACGATTTATAAGCGGTTATTGGCTCGGCTATTTTAGCATGGGCTTTATTAATCGTGTTCGTATACCTATAGTGCCAACATATAAAAAAGCGTAAAATTAGTTTTATAAATTCGCTTAATTTTATGGGGAACTCATGGTATATGAGTTCCCCATTTTTAATTAATAAATAAAAAAATTAATTTAACCGGAGGAATATACAATGATTATAGTATTAAAAAGAAATGCAACAAAAGAAAAGATTGAAGAATTAAAAGGCCAATTAATGCAGCAGGGGGTTGCAGTTAATACATGGGTAGGCCAACATGAAACGGTATTAGGCCTTATTGGTGATACTACAGCTATAGATATTGATTATATAGGCGCTCAAGATATAGTTGAATCAGTAAAACGTGTACAAGAGCCATATAAAAAAGCAAATCGTAAATTTCATCCAAGCAATACTGTTATTACATTGCCTAGCGGTGAAAAAATAGGCGATGGAGAACTTGTACTTATGGCAGGGCCATGTTCAGTTGAATCAAAAGAACAAATAATAGAAGTAGCAAAAAGGATAAAAAAAGCAGGCGCTAAATTTTTAAGAGGCGGAGCATTTAAACCACGTACATCCCCATATTCTTTCCAAGGATTACATGAAGATGGTATTGAATTATTACTTGCAGCAAAAAAAGAGACAGGCCTTCCAATTGTAACAGAAATTATGTCTAAAGAAGATATACCTTTATTCAAAGATGTTGATATAATTCAAGTAGGCGCACGTAATATGCAAAACTTTGAATTATTAAAAGAATTAGGTAAATTGGAAAAGCCTATATTATTAAAACGCGGACTTGCAAATACAATAGAAGAATTTTTAATGAGTGCGGAATATATTTTAGCAGGAGGCAATGAACAGGTTATATTATGTGAAAGAGGCATAAGGACATTTGAAACTTATACAAGAAATACTATGGATATTTCAGCTGTACCAATATTAAAGAAATTATCTCATCTTCCTATTATTGTTGATCCAAGTCATGCAGCTGGTATTCCATGGTTAGTAGAACCGCTTGCTATGGCTGGTGTTGCAACCGGTGCTGACGGTATTATGATAGAAGTGCACAATAATCCTAAAAAAGCTTTATCTGATGGTGCACAATCACTTACACCGGATCAATTTGATGAAATTGCAAAAAGAATCTTTAAAGCAAAAAAAGCATTTGATTCTTGTAAGAAAAACTAGTAAAATAATAAATAAGGATATATTTGGCAAAGTTTAATTTAATAATACAAAATCAGTAAAGTGCAAAAAAATTCATATAAATAAATTTGAATAAAATAATATTAAACAGAAAAGTACCGTTATAAGGGGGGCGCCTGCGCAGCGCATCTTTTAGATGCGCTTTATGCAAAATAATTGTTAATAAATATCACAAGATAAAAAAATAGACAATGCTTTTCTTAATAAGCATATTTTTATATGACAAAATTATTTTGCATTTGGCAACCATATGAAATATGGTTGCACGCAGGCGCCCCCCTTTTGGTAATGTTACCGGCAGTTTTGCGTTTTAAGTATATATAAATCTTTACTTTTATAATTTAGGGGTTATATTGTGTAATTTTAGAATAATATATTTTTTTAAAATAAATTATATTATATTAGAATTTTAAGTAGGAGTAAAAATAAATTGAGCAAGGTTATTGCGATTGTAGGATTAGGGCTTATAGGAGGCTCTTTAGCTAAAGCTATATCAAAATATACTGATAATAAGGTTTGGGGAATAGATAATAACCCACCAGTTATAGATGAAGCATTAGAATGTAATGCAATTGATCGGGCAATTAAACCAGATGAATTAAATAATGCAGATATAATATTTTTATGTCTTTATCCAGATGAATGCGTAGATTTTATTATTAAAAATGCAGCATATCTAAGAAAAGATGCTATAGTTACCGATGTATGCGGAGTAAAAGCATCGGTAGTGGAAAAAATATTGCCAATAGCAATAGAATATGGGTTTGAATATTTGCCTGGGCATCCTATGGCTGGTAAAGAAAAAGGTGGATTTTATAATTCTGACAGTGAACTTTTTAAAGGAGCTTCTTATATATTTACTCCCTGTTCATGCAGTGAAAATACGGTAGATTTGCTTAAAGCACTTGCATTGGAAATAGGATTTGGAAGAATTACGATTACAACGCCTAAGGAACATGATCAGATGATTGCTTTTACATCTCAAATTCCGCATATATTAGCTTGCGCTTATATGTTTTCGCCTAGAAGTGAAAAACATTATGGCTATTCAGCTGGAAGCTATAGAGATATTTCACGTGTTGCTGATATTAATGAAAATCTCTGGACACAGGCTTTTATACAAAATAGAGAATGTTTAGTAAAAGAAACAGATGAACTTATAGAAAACCTGACTATATTAAGAGATGCAGTAAATAATAAAGATTATCTAAATCTTAAAGCATTATTAAAAAAAGGCGGCGATTTAAAACGTCGTTTAGGATAATAAAAAAATCTTATAACCTTATTTGATTGGGGGATTTAATATGCAAACAATTACATGTGGCACAGGCAGAAGTTATGATATTATTGTTGGCAGAGATATAATTGATAAAAGCGGTGAACTTATCCGTAAAGTAAGCCATGCAAAAAGAGCAGTAATAATATCAGATACAAATGTATCGCCTATATATGCCGATAGAGTAGCGGGTTCACTTTACAGCGCAGGATTTGAACCGGCAAGAGCATGTTTTAAAGCGGGTGAAAAATCAAAAAATCTTAATATTATCTCAGAATTCTATAGTATTTTTTCTGATGCAGGGATTACAAGAGATGATATAATTATAGCTCTTGGCGGAGGCGTAACAGGGGATATGGCAGGCTTTGCCGCTGCGACATGGTTAAGGGGAGTAGATTTTGTACAAATACCAACTTCTCTTTTAGCTCAGGTTGATTCTTCTGTTGGAGGAAAAACTGGAGTAGATTTACCTGTAGGGAAAAATCTTGTAGGAGCTTTTTGGCAGCCATCTTTAGTTATCTGTGATATTGATACGCTTAAAACATTGCCGGAAAAATATTTTACAGACGGTATGGCGGAAGTAATAAAATATGGATGCATATTAAGTAAGAACTTATTTGAAAAATTAGAAAATTTTGAAATAAACAGTATTTTGGAAGATATAATAAGCGAATGTATATCTTTAAAAGTAGATGTAGTTGAAAAGGATGAACGAGAAAGCGACCGAAGAAGATTGCTTAATTTTGGCCACACTATCGGACATGCTATAGAAAAACTGCAAAAATATGAAGGGCTTACACATGGGCAAGCTGTAGCTGTAGGTATGGCTTATATTACTAAAGCAGGTGAAATAGCCGGAGTAACTGCGCCGGATACTTATGCACGGCTGGTAAATTTATTGCAGCAATATTCATTGCCAATTGAAGTTAAGGGAATAACTAATAAACAGCTTTGTACTGCTGCTATGAATGATAAAAAATGTACAGGCAATAGCATTAACCTAGTATTATTAAAAGAAATAGGCTGTGCATTTATAGAGCGTATGGGATTTACAGAATTTGAAGGTTTTATTGGATTATAATTAATAAATAAAATTTCCTGTGTTGTATTGATCTATATAATTATTATTTAGATTCGAAAGGGGACACGGAGATGAATAAAGCGGTGGAAACTGTACTAGGCGGTATAGAAAAAGTTATGTTACAACCGCTTGGTATATTAACAGATAACCTTACTGCTCCTTTAGAAGATAGGCGGAAAATGCGCAAACAAGCCTTGCATTCTTATATTAGCAGCATAGAAAAACGTGAGGATTTAGATCCATTAATGAAAGCTGCTTTTATAGATAATGCAAGGCAAATTCTCAGGGAATATAGTAATAAAAGTGATATTGTCCAGCTGGCAATAGAAAAATTAAGCGATGATATAGATGATATTAAGGCGCCGTCTGAAGAATGGTTATCACGGTTTTTTGAAGAAGCTAAACATGTATCAAAAAGAGAAATACAGAAGATCTGGGCAAGAATTCTAGCTGGGGAATTGGAAGAACCAGACAGCATACCTATAAAATTATTGCGTGTTGTCGCGGAAATGGATAAAGAACAGGCAAAAACATTTAAAGCTATATGTAATTATACTGCGCTCGTTTATAGTCAAAATAATTTTGAACTTAGAGGAAATATTAGGGATAGAATAATAATATGTTCTTCTATGGTAGATGCATTATTAAGTACAAGAGTACAGGGGTATCAGGATTTGAAAACAGCAGGCCTGCTGCAGGAAAGAAAAGCAAAAAGCCGCTATTCTTTTGAAGAAAATATTTATTATATAATAAGCAGAAAAACATCTAAAATATATTTTGAAATAAACGAAAAATATGAATTTTCAAGCGGTAATATAATGCTGACGGAGCTTGGCAAAAAGATGATGGATATTTTAGACATAGAAAACAGCGAAGATTATTTAAGAACAGACCACTCAGATCAATTGGAAAAATATTTAGGACAAAGCAGATATGTTAAAAAGCATGATATATCCGAGCTTAAAGAGTTTTGCTCTGCATGTAAATAATTTTAATAATTATCACATCATTTAATTATAAAAAATAATAACATTATTAAAGCTATGTTATCCTTAATTAAACAATATATAAAAATATGCATTATAATATTAAAAAAAATCTCTGGTTACGTTACAGTAAAAAGGGGGCGCCTGCGTGCAGCCATATGAAATATGGCGGCTTATTGCAAAATAATTTTTTAAATATTCAGGCTGAGTTATAAAAAGAAACTAGTATTATCTTTAATACTCAGT
>JABLTR010055310.1_pt1 | contig 13852 bp, 11 predicted proteins | sample 7160071 | NCBI WGS metagenome assembly JABLTR01 (sample SAMN14651230, study PRJNA627086) | human gut metagenome | isolation source: feces | host: Homo sapiens
CTATTGACGCTTTTTCAGACTGAGTTCTGGGAGCGTTTTTCTTACTATGGGATGCGTGCCATTCTGGTTTATTACCTCTATGCATTGACAACTGCAGATAACGCAGGTTTAGGACTTCCTAAAGCTCAGGCAATGGCGATTGTAAGTATTTATGGTGCACTTGTCTATCTTTCAACAATTGTTGGGGGATGGGTTGCTGACCGGTTGTTGGGCGCTTCGCGCACAATCTTCTTGGGTGGTATTTTAATCACTTTAGGACACGTCGCTTTAGCAACACCATTTGGTTTATCTTCACTCTTCGTGGCATTATTCTTGATTATCTTAGGAACAGGGATGCTTAAACCCAATATTTCTAACATGGTTGGGCATCTATATTCAAAAGATGACTCACGTCGTGATACTGGATTTAATATCTTTGTAGTCGGAATTAATATGGGTTCTCTGATTGCTCCATTGATTGTTGGGACAGTTGGACAAGGCGTGAACTACCACTTAGGTTTCTCACTTGCCGCAATCGGAATGATTTTTGCATTATTTGCTTATTGGTATGGACGTCTTCGTCATTTCCCAGAAATTGGACGTGAACCATCTAATCCAATGGATGCAAAAGCAAAACGTAATTTTATTATTACATTAACGATTGTTCTTATCGTTGCTTTAATCGGATTTTTCTTAATTTATCAAGCAAGTCCTGCGAATTTCATCAATAATTTCATTAACGTTTTATCAATTATCGGTATTGTTGTTCCAATTATTTATTTCGTAATGATGTTTACCTCTAAAAAGGTAGAATCAGACGAACGTCGTAAATTAACGGCTTATATTCCTTTGTTCCTTTCTGCTATTGTCTTTTGGGCAATTGAAGAACAAAGTTCTACGATTATTGCGGTTTGGGGAGAATCACGTTCTAACTTAAATCCTACTTGGTTTGGATTTACTTTCCATATTGACCCATCTTGGTACCAATTGTTGAACCCACTCTTCATCGTTCTCTTGTCACCTATCTTTGTACGAATTTGGAACAAATTAGGAGATCGTCAACCATCAACCATCGTTAAATTTGGTCTTGGACTGATGTTGACCGGAGCTTCTTATTTGATTATGACACTTCCTGGACTCTTGAATGGGACTTCTGGACGTGCGAGTGCTCTCTGGCTAGTATTGATGTTTGCTGTTCAAATGGCAGGTGAATTACTTGTTTCACCAGTTGGTTTATCAGTTTCAACAAAATTAGCGCCAGTAGCATTCCAATCTCAAATGATGGCAATGTGGTTCTTGGCAGACTCAACTTCACAAGCGATTAATGCCCAAATTACACCTATCTTTAAAGCAGCAACAGAAGTTCACTTCTTTGCAATTACAGGGATTATCGGTATTATCGTTGGAATCATCCTCCTTATTATCAAAAAACCTATTTTGAAATTAATGGGAGATGTTCGTTAATTAGTAAAGGAATGAAAAAACCTATCTTGAGAGATAGGTTTTTTTGTATCTTTAAAATGACATTGTTGCTCCTGAGGTTACTCTTGTTAAATAATTTTTACAATTCAATCGTTTTTATTCGCGCTTACATTGTGATAGAATAAAGTGTAACGTGATTTTAAATTATTTGCAGATGTTAGTGCCTTTGTTTAAACACTCAAAGACATTCACAAATGCCAATATAAATTTTAAAAAATCACTCACTTATAGTGCTATTTAAAGAGAATAGAGGTGGCAAGGGAACATATTTTTATCTAAGGCTTAAAGTTAGTGCTCTGTTACTGAAAAATGAAAAAATTCAAAGTAGAAATACTCATTATAGTTACGAATTAAACTGGGTAACTAGAAAGTATGAGTTTCAAAAACTTTGAACATTTTGTGTTTGGAAAGTGAACTAATCAGAGGCCTCAAGAAAGCACTTATTGTTTTCTTGAAAAAATTAATAAATAATTTGACGGGAAATAAAAAATTTAATAGTCTTTTAATTAAAACTGATCTTTTTAATTCTTAATTATTTTTGAAAGTCTTATGAATTTTAAAAAATACCCTTATTTTATTTATTAAAATGTAAATATTTTTAATTAGACTTGAAATGAAACTCGTCTAATAGCATAAAATATTTTTTTAAGTAAGTCTATATCTATTTGATATATATAGTAAATAAAAAATAAGGAGATAAACAATGCTAACCATTGAAAATCTCGCACGCTTTCAGTTTGCGATGACTACAATCTTCCACTTTTTCTTTGTACCGCTTTCTGTCGGAATGGTTCTCATGACGGCAATCATGGAGACAATCTATGTAAAAACTGGTGATGAAAAATGGAAAAAACGCACGAAATTTTTTGGATCTATTATGCTCTTATCCTTTGCAGTAGGGGTAGTAACCGGTATTATTCAAGAATTTCAATTTGGAATGAACTGGTCGGAATATTCTCGTTACGTTGGGGATATTTTTGGCGCGCCTTTGGCTGTTGAAGCCCTTCTGGCCTTCTTTTTGGAATCTACCTTCCTTGGAGTCTGGATGTTCGGTTGGGATAAGTTAGGAAAGAAACTGCATAATGCAACGCTATGGATTGTATTTGTTGGGACTTTCTTGTCTTCGCTTTGGATTTTGGCAGCAAACTCATGGATGCAAAATCCAGTGGGTTATGAAGTAAAAGGTGGACGAGCAACCTTAACAAGTTTCTCGGCTCTTTTGACAAATCCTCAAACAATTTTAGAATTTAGTCACGTGGCAACAGGATTCCTCGTAACTGGTGGTTTTGTTGTTGCTGGGATTGCAGCTTATCAAATTCTTAAAAATCGAGAAATTGATATGTTTAAACCAGTTTTGCGTTTAGGACTTTTGGTTGCTTTAATTGGTGCCGTAGGTAACTTTGTAGCTGGTGACCAACAAATGATTGAAGTTAAAAATTCTCAACCTATGAAATTTGCTGCAACTGAAGGTGTCTATGAAACGACTCCTGACCCTGCGGCTTGGGATATGGTTGCTTTCTTTAATGAAGCTGACCATAAAGAAGTGTTTGGAATTCAAATTCCTTATATGCTTTCAATTCTGACTTATCACCGTCCTAGTGGTTCTGTTGAAGGGATGAATGAAATTAATGCTCAACTTCAGAAGAAATATCCTGATGTAGCTAAAGAAATTGGAGGGAATTTCTTCCCACCAGTGACTGTACTTTTCTGGACTTTCCGGATTATGGCCGGTCTGTCAATGTTAATGATTCTACTTTCGGCACTGGGTCTCTTTTGGACAAGGAAGAAAAAACCAAGTCTATATAAAAATAAATTTGGTTTGCAAGTGTATCGTTGGATGTTATTTGCACCATTTCTTGCGATTACCTCAGGTTGGTTAGTGACCGAACTTGGACGCTATCCTTGGACGGTGTATGGATTGTTCACGATGAAGGATTCAGTTTCACCAAATGTTTCTGTAGGTTCACTCTTGTTCTCAAACATCGTCTATTTCTTCCTTTTCTGCTTCCTTGGGGCTGTGATGGTCTACTTTACTCTTCAACGAATGAGAGAAGGAGTAGAAGGTGCGGAAACAGCTTATGTTTCTTTAGATTCATTTAGTCAAGAAAATTTTGATTCTTCATCTAAAGAAGAAAATGAAATTCAAAAAGAAACTAAAGAGAAAGGAGTGGATGAATAATGACTGGATTACAACTTTTTTGGTTTATTATTGTTGGAGTATTATTTAGTGGCTTTTTCTTCCTTGAAGGTTTTGACTACGGAGTAGGAATGAGTGCAATTACGGTTGCAAAGGATAAACGCGAAGTCGAGCAAGCTATTGGATCAATTGGTCCAGTTTGGGACTTGAATGAAGTTTGGCTTTTGACAGCCGGTGGAGCAATGTTTGCTTCATTTCCTTATTGGTATGCCTCTTTATTCTCAGGTTTCTATCTGATTCTATTCTTAATTTTGGTAGGTTTGATTTTCCGGGGAGTAACCTTTGAGTTTCGTCACCACTCACACACAGAAAAAGGAAAAATGATTTGGACCAAAGTCTTAGGAGTAGCTAGCTTTGCAATCCCATTTCTCTTTGGTTTGATGTTTACGGGTATGATTCAAGGCGTTCCAATGGATGCTAAAGGAAATGTAACTGCGACTTTTACCACTTATGTAAACTTCTTGTCAGTTGTGGGTGGTGTTGCCGTAATGCTCTTGGCTTGGCTTCATGGTTTAAACTATTTAGCTTTGAAAACAGAAGGAGATTTGCGTAAAAGAGCTGCAAAAATAGCAAACTTCCTCTACTTTGTCCTCTATGCTGGAGAAGTAGTTTTTGCAATCTTACTGGCCGTCTTCACTGATTTCTTTGAAAAACATTTCATTGGAACTTTGCTTTTACTTGCTTTGATTGTGATTTTGACTCTTGTCGCTCATTTATCTGTTCGTTCAGGTAAAGAAATGTCAGCTTTCTTGGCGTCAGGATTGACTTTCATCGCTTTAGTTGCTCTAATCTTCCAAGGAATCTTCCCACGAGTGATGATTGCAACCAATCCTGCTCATAGTATTTTGATAAAAAATGCTAGTTCAACAGGTTATACTTTGAAAACAATGACAATCATTACCTTAGCAATCTTGCCTTTTGTTCTTATTTACATGGGCTGGACCTATTATATTTTCAGAAAAAGAATACAAAAATAAATTATGAGAATAACTGGTTAAGCCAGTTATTTTCAGATTAGTTTTTTAATTGATATAATTAATTAGAGGTAACCATTTATTCTGGTCAGAAAATTTTTCTGACCTAAATTTTTTAGAAAGGAACTGATGCTCTGTTTTTTTTACTGACAGAAATTTTCTTCAATTATTTTTAGATTTTTTCTGTTTGAACAATAAAAAATGTGCTTATTAGTAACTTTAAATATGATTGATAAATCACTTTTTGAACTGCCAGGAGTAAGAAAGATGTTTCCAATTCTTGGAATGTTGGCAGTTCTTCAGTTTATTGCTATCGCTGGTCAAGCCTTGTTTTTGGCTGCTGCAATTACTAAACTTTGGCAAGGGCAATTATTTTCTCATGTTATTCCTTGGGTCATGGGCTTTTTAGTCTGCTTTTTGAGCCGAGAAATTATTAATTTTATACGTGCAAAATCTTTGGATAAGCTTGCTTACAATTTAGCAACAAAATTGCGCGGAGATATGTTGGATAAATTTTTTCGTTTGGGACCTGTAGCTATTGGAAATCTTGGTTCTGGTTCTGCTGCGACGACAGTTATCACAGGAATTGACCAAGTTGAAAATTATATTAAACTGGTCTTATCTAAGGTTTTAAATATGATGATTGTCCCAATGTTAATTCTGATTCCAGTTTATTTTCTAGATTGGCAAAGTGGAATCGTGCTAACTTTAACTTTTCCTTTTGCAATCATTTTTATGATTTTATTGGGTTATGCTGCGCAAGGAAGAGCCGAGCGTCAGTACAAAACATTCCAATATTTATCAAATCATTTCTTAGACTCATTACGTGGAATTTCTACTTTAAAATATTTTGGTCTGTCTAAAGATTATTCTAATTCAATTTATAAAACGTCTGAGGATTTTCGGAAAGAAACAATGGGAGCATTAAGAGTTGCTATGCTTTCAACTTTTGCTCTTGATTTCTTTGCCAGTCTTTCTGTTGCAATAGTTGCACTTTTTTTAGGATTAAGATTGATGAGTGGAGATATTTTATTATTTCCAGCCCTCGCAGCTTTAATTTTAGCACCTGAGTATTTCTTACCTTTACGTGATTTTGCTAGTGATTATCATGCAACACTTAACGGAAAAAATGCTTTGGCTGCAGTAAATGAAGTTCTTTCAACTGACGAAAATACCTTGTCAGTGCTAAAAGACAGAGTGACTTGGACTGAGGATTCTAGCCTCCAACTGACAGATTTAGCAAAAATTTACGATACTGGACGCGGAATTTCAGAAGTGAATTTGACAGTGAAAGGATTTAAAAAAATTGCCTTAGTCGGAAGTTCTGGCTCTGGTAAGTCAACCCTTCTTTCTATGTTAGCAGGATTTTTAGAACCTACAGCTGGAGAGTTTAAGCTTAATAACCAAATACTGACAAGTTTGACTGATGAAATGTATCGACAATCTGTTCAATTTATTCCTCAAAAAACTTACATTTTTGCAGGAACTTTTCGTCAAAACTTGGCCTTTTATGAGCCCGAATCAACTGACGAACAAATCAATCAAGCTGCAGAACTTGCAGGTTTAGGAAGTTTACTGAATGAAATTGGGCTTGATGGGCAAATTGGTGCTAGTGGTCGGACAATTTCTGGAGGTCAGGCACAGCGTGTGGCTTTGGCTAGAGCTTTTTTGAGTCGTACTCGTAATATTTTATTTCTTGATGAGCCAACGGCTCATCTAGATATTGAAACTGAATTAGAAATCAAGGCAAATATTTTACCTTTGCTTGAGAATAAACTCGTTTTTATTGCTACACATCGACTCCATTGGCTTTCATCAATGGATTTGGTCATCGTACTCAATGAAGGCCAAGTTGAAGGAATTGGCACCCATGAACAGCTATTGGCTGAGAATAGTTACTATCAAAAATTGCTCAGTCAAATGCGAGGTGTTGATGATGATAAAAAATTACTGACAGAAAATGGAGGCCATGAATAATGAAATTAAAAAACATTTTATTTGGAAATGATTGGATTTCTCCATTCTTGAAAAAAAATCGTTCGGGTTTTATTTTGTCTATTTTCTTAGGAACGATTACAATTTCAATGGCAGGACTTTTAATGTTTAGTTCTGGTTATGTTATTTCAAAATCAGCGACAAAACCAGAGAATATCTTGATGATTTACGTTCCAGTTCTCTTTGTTCGGATTTTTGGGATTGGACGCCCTGTAATGCATTATGTGGAAAGACTAACTTCACATAATTGGATTTTAAAAATCACAAGTCTGCTGCGTAAAAAACTTTATTTACGATTGGAAAAAACAGCAGTGACCTTAGCAGACCGCTATCGTTTGGGAGATTTATTGGGGGTTCTTAATGAAGATATTGGAAACTTACAAGACCTTTTCTTAAGAACCTTGTTCCCAGTTTTGATTGCGGGGAGTCTATCAGTTGCTTTAATTATTGCCGGCGGATTTTTATCTCTGTGGTTTGCCTTTGGTTTAGCAATTTTTCTAGGTTTCTTGATTGTAATCCTTCCTTTAATTTCTCTAAAATTTACTGTAAAACTAGATGAAGAACTTAAAATTTATCGGAATCAACTTTTTTCTCATTTGACTGATGATATTTTAGGATTACAAGACTGGGTCCTTTCTGGTCGAAAAGAAGATTTTTTAACGACCTATCGGGGATCAGAATTATCTGCCAGAAAGATTCAAGCTAAATTATTAGCTTTTGGCCGAAGACGAAATCTCTTTTTACAGGTTGTTTATGGGGCTTTAGTAATATATTTGATGATTTGGTCTTCTGGAATTTTAAAATTAGGGGATGCTCCCAATTATATTGCAGCGGTTAGTTTAGCTGCCTTTCCCCTATTTGATGCCTTTTCTCCTTTGTCTGATGCAGTGGTTGAAACAAATCGCTATGGTGATTCAATTAATCGCTTAAATGCACTACCAGACCAAGATGAAGAAATTAGGAGTGAGGAAATCACTAGGACTGATTTGGTCATCAATAATCTACAATTTTATTTTGAAGAAAATAAAAAAATATTCAATGATTTTGATTTAGAGGTCAAAAAGGGTGAACATATTGCGATTCTAGGCCGTTCAGGAGTTGGAAAATCAACCCTTGCCTCTTTGATTCGAGGAGATTTAATTCCGCAAAAGGGAGAAATCACATTTTCAGGTGTAGAACCATCAAAAGCAAAAAATGTTGAAGAAAAGATAGGTGTGATTAACCAATCTCCATATCTCTTTGCAACAACGGTTCGTTCTAATTTAACTTTGGCAAAACTAGATGCTACTGATGAAGAAATCTGGGAGGCGCTTGAATTAGTCGGACTCCTTAAAATGGTTGAATCGTTGCCACAAAAATTGTTAACGCCAGTTGACGAAGCAGGAGAACGTTTTTCTGGAGGAGAGCGACAACGTTTAGCACTCGCAAGAGTTTTACTGTCAGATGTGGATGTGGTTATTCTTGATGAACCTACCGTCTCGCTTGATCCCATTACTGAAAATCAATTATTAACACTCTTTTTTGAAAGGTTAAGAGATAAATCAATTATCTTTATCACTCACCATTTATTAGGAGTTCACCAAATGGACCGTGTTCTATTTTTAGAAAATGGTTCGATTAAATTTGATGGAAAACCAGCAGTATTGCTGGAAAGTAACCCGACATTTAAGCAACTTTATCAGCTTGATTTAGGAAATGAATAAAATAAAAAATCAGTCTTTGGGCTGATTTTTTTAATTTAGTTAGTTTTATTGTTGACAAAACTAATTAAATGATTTATAATCATTTTTGTTAGTTAATAAATAAATAAACTAACTAATTTTAAAAATCTCTCTCTAAAATAAAAGTTCACTAAACAATAATAAGGGAACTTTTAAAGAGAATAAAAATCTTAAAGGAGAGCCAATGCTTAAGATGATAAAAAAATTAATTCAGAAATTCAATTGGTTCATCAGGCTGATTGAACAACCAGATGCGTTACTCGTCTACGCTTTTGATGAACAACTACAACCAATCTAAACTAAGGAGAACAAATTATGTCAGAACAAACAAATAACTTATTAAATTTATTTTCAAAACTATTGCACAATCCAAGCGTTCTATTTGCTTTGCGAGCAGACGGAATTTCAAAACAGATGAAAAATCGAGGGAATCGTAATGGTGCCCAAGGATTACTTGTCGAATTATGGAACGAAGATGGCTTAACAAATGCTGAAATTGCTGAACTGCTTGATATTAAGCCTTCGAGTGTAACGGCTCAAGTTAAACAATTGGAAGAAGCAGAAATGGTTATTCGTAAACAAGATGAAAATGATAAACGCGTCAATCGTATCTTTTTAACAGAAAAAGGACGGGAAGCCCAAGAAACACGAGATACAATGCACAATGATATTTCCGAAACAATTTTTGGTAATTTGACAGATGAAGAACAAGAACAACTGGCAAATCTAATGGAAAAATTAGTAGAAACGAATGATGTACATGAAGATCGAGATTTCCAAAAAATGACACAATTTTTCGGAAACCCATTTATGGAAAATATGATGAATGCTCATGATCGTCATGCTTTTGGAAATCATATGCGCCGTGAAATGCAAAATTGGCAACGTGAAATGCGTCGTTCCTCTCAAGAAATGAAACATGGTCAAAATCGGATGCGTCGTGATGATCGTTCACAAGCACCATTTGGTGAAGACTGGAAAATTTTTGGAAAACAAATAAAAGAAAATTTCCGCAATAGCTTTGGTAAACGAGATGAAGCAGAGTTTAATGAACATTGGGAACATTTCTCAGATGAAATGAAAAATCGTTTTGGTGATTTTGATGGACATCATCGTCCAGAATTTGATGAATTTGACCCTAGAGCAGGACACTCTGATAAACATGCAGAACCTAAAAAACCAGAAAACTGGGATGATTTCTAAACAGTAAATAGATTAGGAAGTGAAAGATGAATACACTCATCGCCTACGCTGGAAAAACGGGAAATACAGCAAAATGTGCAAGAAGGTTAGCAATTCGTTTAAAAAATGTGACCCTTGTTGACTTGAATGTTGAAGAAGTTAGTCCCAATGATTTTGATGCAGTCATTGTTGCTAGTCCAGTATATAGCCATAAATTCGAGCGCTCAGTTCAAATTTTTCTAAGAACTTATCAAAATATCTTAGAAAATAAACTTTTCGCTGTTTTTGTAACGATGGTAGAGTATGGTACCTTTAATAAAGTCATTGCAAAAGAAATTGCTGGACCTTTACGTAAAAATGCAGTAGCGATTGCAAATTTTGGTGGAGAAGTTAATAATTTAACTCCATTTGGTTGGCATGATAAAATCGTTGCAAAATCAATGATTAAGTTAGAATCTAAAAAACACCCCATTGAATTTTTACCAGAAGCTCCTCAAAAATTTATTGAAGAATTAAAAAAAGTAAATTGGGACTAAAAGGAGAAAAGGAAAATGTCAGAAGAAACTAAAGCACTTACGTAAAACCCTCAACTTGAAGCATTTCAAGAAAAACTCCTTGCCCAATATGACAAAGAAAATCTGTCAGCAAAAAAAGGTCAGACTTTATTTGTTGGCTCTTCACTGATGGAAATATTTCCTATTGAAAAGTGGTAAGAAGAGGGAAAGGTCAAATTTTTAAAATACATTTATAATCGTGCAGTTCGCGCTACCACGACCGCATTTTTATTAAAACATCTGGAGAGTCAGATTATTAACCTTGAGCCGTCAAAAATTTTTATCAATATTGGAACGAATGATATCGGATTTGAAGTCCCAGAAGCTGAATTTATGAGCAACTACAATGAAATTTTGACACAAATTGGGAAAAAATTACCGCAAGCACAAGTTTATGTCATGCGCTATTACCCAATCAATACCCTTGATTTTGGACAAGATTCAGATGAAAAAACTTTGTTTGAAACGAGAAGTAATGAAAAATTTCAAAAAGCATCAGACAAAATTGAAAAACTTGCTCAAAAACATCATTTTCACTTTATTGATGTCAATGATGGCTTATCCGATAAAGATGGCAATTTAAAGAAAGAACTCACTTTCGATGGCGCTCATCTTAACCCAGCTGGTTATAGCATTGTGTTAGAAAACCTCAAAGTTTATTTGGAAGAATGAAAAATAAAAACTGATTTAAGGATAAAAGTGATTGAATTAAGTTCTTTTAGTCTTGAATTTCAATAATTAGAAAAAAGGAAGTAAGCAAACAATGGAAAGAGGTCCACAAATGGCCAATCGCATTGAAGGAAAAGCGGTTGACAAAACATCCATTAAACATTTCGTCAAATTAATTCGTGCAGCAAAACCACGTTATCTCTTTTTTGTGATTGGGATTGTGGCTGGTATCATTGGCACACTCATTCAATTGCAAGTTCCTAAAATGGTTCAGCCACTGGTTAATAGTTTTGGTCATGGTGTAAATGGCGGGAAAGTTGCTTTAGTCATTGCTCTTTATATTGGTTCAGCAGCCGTTTCAGCTATTGCGGCCATCGTTCTGGGGATATTTGGTGAGTCGGTCGTCAAAAATTTGCGAACTCGTGTCTGGGATAAAATGATTCATTTGCCTGTAAAATATTTTGATGAAGTTAAAACAGGTGAAATGAGTTCTCGCTTAGCTAACGATACCACGCAAGTTAAAAACTTAATCGCAAATAGTATTCCTCAAGCTTTTACCTCTATTTTACTCTTAGTAGGTTCAATCATATTCATGCTGAAAATGCAATGGCGTTTAACCCTTGCCATGATTATTGCGGTTCCGATTGTCATGCTTATCATGTTTCCAATTATGACTTTTGGTCAAAAAATTGGGTGGACTAGACAAGACTCTTTAGCAAATTTCCAAGGGATTGCCAGTGAATCTTTATCAGAAATTCGTTTAGTCAAATCTTCAAATGCTGAAAAACAAGCTTCTAAAAAAGCAGAAAATGATGTCAATGCCCTTTACAAAATCGGTGTAAAAGAAGCCGTTTTCGATGGTTTGATGTCGCCAGTCATGATGTTATCAATGATGTTGATGATTTTTGGATTGTTGGCTTACGGAATCTATCTCATCTCAACGGGGGTTATGAGTCTTGGAACTTTGCTTGGAATGATGATGTATTTGATGAATTTAATCGGAGTGGTCCCAACAGTGGCAACTTTCTTTACAGAACTTGCCAAAGCGTCAGGATCAACTGGTCGTTTGACTGAATTACTTGATGAAGAACAAGAAGTCCTTCATCAAGGTGATAGTCTTGATTTGGAAGGAAAGACCCTCTCTGCTCACCATGTTGATTTTGCTTACGATGATTCTGAACAAATATTGCATGATATCTCTTTTGAAGCTCAACCTAATTCAATTATTGCCTTTGCTGGTCCTTCTGGTGGTGGTAAATCAACCATCTTCTCACTTTTAGAACGTTTTTATCAACCAACTGCGGGAGAGATTACTATCGGTGGTCAACCAATTGATAGTGTTTCTCTTGAAAATTGGCGGAGTCAAATTGGTTTTGTTAGTCAAGATTCAGCGATTATGGCTGGAACTATACGTGAAAATCTAACTTACGGACTCGAAGGAAACTTTACTGACGAAGACCTCTGGCAAGTTCTTGACCTTGCTTTTGCACGTAGCTTTGTTGAAAATATGCCTGACCAACTCAATACCGAAGTTGGTGAAAGAGGAGTCAAAATTTCTGGTGGACAAAGACAACGTTTGGCCATTGCACGGGCTTTCTTACGTAATCCAAAAATTCTAATGCTTGATGAAGCAACAGCCAGTTTAGATAGTGAATCAGAATCAATGGTTCAACGGGCTTTAGATAGTTTGATGAAGGGACGGACAACTCTCGTCATTGCTCACAGACTTTCAACAATTGTTGATGCTGACAAGATTTACTTTATTGAAAAAGGGGAAATCACAGGTAGTGGGAAACACAATGAACTTGTGGCAACTCACCCACTCTATGCTAAATATGTTTCAGAACAATTGACTGTTGGTCAATAAAATAAAAAAGCTCAACTTAAATCGTTGAGCTTTTTTTATTTTGGCTGCGTACTGTTGCAAAAATCATTTCTCCAGCAGTATAAATGAAGACAAAGGGAGGATAGATAAATGTCAGTATGAAACTGACAATCATTCCGATTTTCCAAAAGGGATGACGTAAATAATGATAGACTTCCATTTGGGCAATCAGTTCGGCTTTTTCCTTTGGGTTGTCCTCAATAAAACATTTTGTCATATAAGTATAAGCAAAGCCCCAGAGGTAAATCATCATGATAAAAAGTAAAGCAGGAGCTTTTGGAGAATGAAGTCCGAAATCATGAAAGAAGTCGATTGTCCGTCCAGCCCAAGCAGATAAAACAGGAAGCATGGATAATGACAAAACCCAGAGCATGCAACTGTGGTAAATCCGACGGCTAATGTTTCAGCTTGTTGGAGCATGTATTGTTGATTAAACCATGAGGTGGTGACATAGATAAAACTTAAGAGGTAAGCAATCAAATAGACAAGATTATCTCTTAAAAACTCAATAATCCCACCTGTTTTTGGTAATTCAAACTCTAACAGCATGATTGTCATTACTACCGCAATAATTGCATCAATAAATCCGGCTAAACGCCCCTTAGATACCATAAAATTCTCCTTTATATTGCACAATTATAACAAAAGATAAGAAATTTTCATATAAAAAAAATAAGCACGAAGGCTTATTTTTCTGAGTCAGGTGAATAATTTTTATTTTTAGGGAAGAAGCGTTTTTTGACAAAGAGAAGAAGTCCAAGGATAAAGATGACCCCTAGAATTGCAACGACAACTGAAGAGTAAGAGTCGAGAATTCCAGCAATCATCTCCCAGTTATCACCTAGTGCGGCTCCAAGTGAAACTAGAACAATGTTCCAAATGAGAGTTCCCAGAGTAGTTAAAATAAGAAAACTAGGAAGTTTCATTTTTGCAGAACCTGCTGGGACTGAAATTAAACTTCTAATCAAAGGAATGAAACGGCAGAAGAAAATCGTTGCATATCCTCTCTTTAAAAACCATTTTTCAGCTTTTGTGATGTCTTCTGGCTTAAGCCGAAGAACTTTTCCTAAACGACCTGAAACTAATCTCTCAAGGCGTTCTACGCTCAAAAGACGACCTACGAAGTAGAGTATCAATGCACCAAGCACAGAACCAATAGTGGCTGCGATAATCATGCCGATAATCCCCAGTTCGCTATAAGTAGTCATGAAACC
>JABLTR010086123.1_pt1 | contig 13821 bp, 10 predicted proteins | sample 7160071 | NCBI WGS metagenome assembly JABLTR01 (sample SAMN14651230, study PRJNA627086) | human gut metagenome | isolation source: feces | host: Homo sapiens
CGTGTCCGCCAGCCTCGCCGCAGCCATGGGCATGCGCCTGTCTGCGCGCCTGGACGGAAACGTGCTGGTCGTGGAGCTTGCGTTGGCTGACGCCGCGATCGCAGCCCCTTCGAACTCCTTCGCCGTATGAGGACTTCGGCATCTGGCGGCAACCGTCGTTGTGCGCCGTAGACCGGGAGAAGCGGGCGCGGTGCGGACGCCTGTCGTACAATATCGAACAGTATGCCGTGCCCTCAGGGGGTTGACGGGTTCTGGCGAAAAATGCGGGAAGGGCGGGCGATATGGCGATCGACAAGGTGAAAACTTATTTTCGAGAGTGCGGCATCGGGGATCGGGTGCTCGAATTCGAAGTATCGAGCGCAACGGTGGAGCTTGCGGCTGCCGCCGTGGGATGCGAGCCGGCGCGCATCGCCAAGACGCTCTCGTTTCACGTGGGCGATCGGGTGGCGCTCGTCGTAGCCGCCGGAGACGCTCGCATACACAATCAGAAATTCAAGGCGCAGTTCGGCACAAAGGCCAAAATGCTCTCCGCTGACGAGGCTGAGCCACTCATCGGCCACGGCGTCGGCGGCGTGTGCCCCTTCGCGGTGAACGAGGGATGCGACGTGTTCCTGGACGAATCGCTGCGCCGCTTCGACGTGGTGTATCCCGCCTGCGGCAGCGCGAACAGCGCTATTCGCCTGACGCCTGACGAACTCGAGCGATACGCCGCGCCTTGCACTTGGGTGCACGTCTGCAAACTGCCGGGAGAATAGCGCGCCGCAGCAATCGGTGCCGCGTCCTTTTCATGTATTCGCAGCCGTGCTGCTCGCTTCCGGAACGGAAGGCGCGCTTCGGCGTCTCAGGGATCGCGGCAGTCATCGCTGCGCTCCTTTCTCCGTTCCGCTGTCAACGGTCATTTCTTTCAGAAAACGGGTGAAAGCCGCGTCCATCAGCTCCCGCTCGCCTTCGATCTCGCTTGGATACGGGTAGCGTGTCGCCGTATGGTTGAACTCGCTGCGGATGCGCTGGGCGGCATTCTCGTCGTGGTCGGCCAGAAGTGCGTGGGCATAGCGCGTCCGCAACACGGAGGGAAAGTTTTTCATGGTTTTCATGAGCCTGCATGCGTCGGCATCGAGGGCGCGCTCGACTTCCTCTGTGCGGTTCTCGCCCATGAGCTCGCAGTACGCGAGGTCCACCTTCAACAGCGAGCAATACAGGCCGAGCATGCCGGTCTCGCGCCCTAGCAGGTCGCGGATGGCGTCTGCAGACTCCGCGATGCGCCCTTCGTCCAGAAGCCGGTTGCAGGCCAGCACCGCCACAGACGCGATGAGGGGGTTGCGCAGGCGCTCGGCATCGGCTGGCACGGCGAACCAGGCGGCGGGCATGTCCTTCACGCGCAGGTCGTCCGCCTGGGCCTCGCCCACCTTGAGGATGGTCCAGAACGCCCGCAGCGCTTCCGGAGACTCGCTGGCCGAGCGCAGGTTCTTGCCGTCGTTGTTTACGCCGCCGACAGTGAGTGGCAGGCCGTTCGCCAGCGCGAACGCAAGGCCGAAAAGAGCGACGAACGCGAGAAAGGTCGCCGCAAGCCCCGTTTGCAGCACGAAAAAGAAGGCGGCTGCGATCAGCGCGACGAGCATGTTCGCAAGCACGCCGCCCAAGTTGTAGAGCCGGTAGGGCATGCGTCCGTCCACGAAATCGGGCGGCCCCATGAGGCACTGGCCGCCTGTTCCCTGCAACGAGAGCCGCTTGAGACGCAACCTGTCGCCCTGTTCGACAAACATGAAGCTGCCCACTCGAAACGACCGGAATCGGTAGCCGGTTGCCAACCCGAATACGAGGTGACCCGCTTCGTGCACGATAATCTGCACGAAGTAGGCAACGACCATGAGCGCGACGATTGCGACGAGCCAAACAACGGTTTCGAGCGGGTCGCCCGAGTCGCTGACAGCGTGTATCGTTCGCCCCGCGAGGTAGCCGCCCGCAGCGCCGGCCGCCATGAGCAGTACGATGGCCAAAGCCCTCGCTCCCCAACGACGTTTTCGGCTGCGTTGCTTACCCGTCATGCTTCTGCTTTCCTTCGATCGATGCTGTCATCCAAGTATCGCACATAACCGTAACCGGTACGTCGCGCTTGCTCCTGCTAGAGTTATGGCGTAAGATACATACCGTTGGTATGTACGTAAGGTGTCCGCGATCTTGCTCAGAGGCAGGAGAGCGAGTCGAACGCGCGGCAAAAGCACGTAGACGAAGGACAGGTCCAGGCGCAGGTTGCGAACGGGCCGCGCATGCGGCGGGCACGCGAGTCGAGTGCGCAGGTTGACGCGGCATGAGCGCAGTCGGATGCTTTATCAACCAGCGGTCTATTAACGTGAGAAGGAGCGCCCATGGCTCGCAACAAGTATCCCGAGGAGACGGTGAACCGCATTCTCGACGCGGCTATGCGCCTGTTCATGGAGAAGGGTTACGAGCACACCACCATCCAAGACATCGTCGACCAGCTCGACGTGACGAAGGGGGCGGTGTACCACCACTTCAAATCGAAGGAGGACATCCTCAACGCCGCTATCGACCGCGAAAGCGAACCGCTTATGCGTCTGCTCGTGCAGATCCGCGACGATCCGCGCATGACCGGCCTCGAGAAGATGCAGGCGCTGTTCGAGGCCTCGATGGATGGCCCGCAGCTGCCCCTGAGCGCCGAGGTGGCCATCGCGCCCGACCCGGTGCGCAACAGCCGCTTTTTGGGCATGCAGTACCAATCGATCATCAACGAGGTTGCGCCGCAGTTCGTGGAGCCCATCATCCGCGAGGGTATGGCCGACGGCACCATCCGAACTGAATATCCGCAGGAGATGGCCGAGGTCATCCTCATGCTGGCGAACCTGTGGGTGAGCCCCGCGTTCCGCATGACCGACGCCGAGCAGATGCGCCGTCGCATGGACTACTACGTGGAGCTGCTGCACCTCATGGGCCTCGACGTGCAGCCCGGTCGCATCGCCGGCATGCTCGAGGAGTTCCGCGACGGCTACGAGCGTAATCTGCAGAAGAAGGGGGAGCGCGCATGATTGTTTGAGTGCTGGATCGGCCGTGGTGGTTGCGGCGCTCTGTTTTTCGGCTGCGGTTGCGTCGTGCGTCTCTGCTACGGTGGCGCCTCGTCGCCCGAGCGCAGGTGCATCTCGTCCGCTCCTCGATGTTTCATGTGAAACATTTGTACTGAAAAAGCAGGTGCGGAATTGAGAAGTTTCCTATCGCGCGGCCGTTGCGCGCCGCTGCACACCGTGGTGCGCTGCCGCGTGTCCCTCGTCATCGTCGGATCGCTGCCTCGACGCAGCATCTTTTTTAGCCAAGATACATACCAACCGTAGGTATGAAAGAGAAAGGAAGAACCTGTGGACAAGCTCTTGAACCGGTCGTTCGTCTCGATCGTGATCGTGCAGATCGCCTCGCTGTTCGGCGATGCGGTGCTGCGGTTCGCGCTGCCGCTCTACGTGCTGAACGTGACGGGATCAGCTGCGCTCATGGGGGCGGTTTCCGCGGCGGCGTGGCTGCCGTACCTCGTGCTCACGCCCATCGGGGGCGTGGCAGCCGACCGCGTGAACAAGCGGCGCATCATGGCCGTGCTCGACACGTTGCTCGCGCTCACGTGCGCGGCGTTCCTCGCGCTCGACGGCGTGATCGACCTCGTGGGCATGTGCATTTGCGCGCTCATCGTGCTGTACGCCGCGCAGAGCGTGTACCAGCCCACGGTGCAGGCGGCGGTACCCTTCGTGGCGCCGCGCGAGGGCATCGTGCGCGCCACGGCCATCGTGAGCCAGATCAGCGCGCTGTCGGGTTTGGTGGGCCCCGTGATAGGCGGGCTCGTGTTCGGGCTGTTCGGCATCGAGCCGGTGGTGGCGGTGGCGGGAGCGGCCTTCGCCGTGTCGGCCGTGCTCATCGTGTGCGTGGTGCGCATCCCCTTCCAGCGCGCCGAGCGTAGCCAGGGCGTCCTGCGCATGGTGGCGGGCGACATCGCCGAGAGCTTCGCCTTCCTGCGTGGCGAGCGGCCGGTCATCCTCAAGACCATCCTGCTGGTGGCGGGCATCAACCTGACGCTGTCGGCGTTCATCATCATCGGCGCGCCGGTCACCGTGACGCAGATACTCGGGTTGCCGAACCAGTTCATGGGCTTCGCGGAAGGCGCGCTCGCGCTTGGCGGTCTGACCGGCGGCATTCTGGTAGGCGTGCTGGCGAAGCGCCTGACCTTGCGCCAAGCGCCCGTGTTCCTGTTCGTGGCGGCCGTTGCGCTTCTGCCCATCGCCGTGGTGCTGGGCGCTCCGTTGGACCCGCTCGTCGCCTACGGGGTGCTGGTGGCAAGCCTGTTCGTCTGCATGGCCTGCGCTACCATGTTCAGCATCCAGGGCATCTCGTTCATCCAGCTGGAAACGCCCGCGCACCTGGTGGGGAAGGTGATCGCGCTGGCCATGTCCTTGGCGAACTGCGCGCAGCCGGTGGGGCAGCTGGTGTACGGAGGGCTGTTTGACGCGCTTCGGGGCAACCTGGTGCCGGTGGCGCTGGGCACGGCCGCGGCCGCGCTCGTCATCGCGGCGCTCACGAACCGCGTGCTCAAGCGTGGATTGACGGCGGAAGGGACGGCGGTCGATGCCGTTGAGGTTTCTGAGTCGGGAGCGCTTCCGGTGGCCGTCGAGCCTTCGGAGGCTGTCGAGCTTCCGGTGGCCGTCGAGTCCGTGCAGGCACGGATGCGCTAGCTCAGCTCTCGTCCAGCGCGAGCTTCGCCTTCACGATGCGCATGACCGACTGGTCGATGCGGTCCTCGGAGAGCGTGCCCGCGCACACGGCGTCGAGCACTCCCCGATAGGCGGAGGCGAAGTCCTCCGGCATGAGCACGAGGTCCGCGCCGGCCAGAAGCGCCATGACCCCCGCCTGGTCGGGCGTGCAGAAGTCGCCGACTGCGCCCATGGAGAGCGAGTCGGTGATGACGAGGCCTTGAAAGCCCAGCTCCCCGCGCAGGAGGTCGGTGACGGCCGCGGGGTTGAGCGAGGCGGGCACGTCGTTGCCGAACGCGTTCGGGGCGGTGAGGTGGCCCACCATGACCATCGGCACATCGGCCTCGATGGCTGCTTCGAAGGGCGCGAGCTCCCCTATGCGCAGCTCGTCGAGCGTATTCTGGGTGACGATGGCGCCCTCGTGGCTGTCGCCCGTCATGCCGCCGATGCCGGGGAAGTGCTTGGCGCAGCAGAGCACGCCCGCGTTCGCGAAGCCCTTTACCTGCGCGGACACCATGTCGCTCACGAGCGCGGGGTCGGTTCCGAACGAGCGAAGCGCCATGACATCGGTGGCCGGGTTGCCGCAGATGTCGGAATCGGGCGCGAAGTTCAGGTTGAAGCCCAGGTCGCACAGGTAGCCGCCGATGGTTTGGGCCACCGCTTGAGCCTGCGTCGGATCGTTCGTCGCGCCCACGTCGGCCATGTTGCCCACGTTGGGGATGGCGAAACCGGGGTTTCCGCCGATGCGGCTCACCGTGCCGCCCTCTTCGTCGACGCCCACGAGCAACGGCAGCCCGCATGCATCTTGCGCATAGGTCTGGGAGTTCGCGATCATCTCGCGCGTCTGATCGGCCGAGAGCAGGTTCTTCTTGAAGTAGACGAGGCCGCCCACCGGGTAAGCGGCAAGCGCCTCCTTGGTGGCCTCGCCCGCCTGCGTGGCGGTGCCCACTTCGGTTATGGCTTCGGGCGTGACCACGAATAGCTGAGCGACCTTCTGCTCGAGCGTGAGCGCGGCCGCTTTCTCGGCAGCGCGTTCGTCGAGCGTGAGCGCGGGCTTGGGCGCTGCCGGTGCGGGAACGGTCGAGGGAGGCTGAGGCTGGTGCGGGTCCTCCACGTTGTCGAACTCGGTTGCGGGTTCGGAGTCCTCATTCGTCGCTGACGCAACGCACCCGGCGAGCAGGATAAGCGCGGTCAGCGCCAGTGTCGTCACGGCGAGCGTCCTCGGTACTTTCCCTTGTGCTATCAGGCCGTACATCGACCCCTCCTTCGCAGCTGGCATGCGAGCGCGAACCAGTATAGGGGCCGCTGGGGGTTGCCTCCGCGCGCTTTGGCTTGCTTCATGCGAAAGTTGAGGGCCGATAGTTCTCCTCCGCGTCGTGGAGGTGTACGGGAGGCTTGGCATGCATTGCGGAGCGCGAAAGCAGGGCTCGCTTCGCGGTAAATGTCCGCGTCAGTCCGCCCCTCGTACTGCAACGCGCGGCACGAACGCCCGAAGCTCGGGCAGGAGCGCGCGCAGCTCGTCAGGATTCCAAGCATGGAAACGGCCAGGGCCGGCCAGCACGCCTTCCGCATCGAGATAGCTTTGCAGAAACCATGCCGGAGCGCCTTCGATCCACCGTGCGAGGGCGTGCAGGTCGTCTGCCGTGTGCAGTTCACGTACGACCGTGGTGCGGAACTCGAACGGCACGTCGCCGCCCATAAGTAAGTCTGCCGATGCGCGCACGTCGGCCAGGTCGAGCCCTGCGACGCCGGCCGTCTCGGCATAGCGCGCGGGTGCGTTCTTCGCATCCATGGCTACGTAGTCTACGAGGCCCGCGTCCAATAGCGCGCGCAACCGGTCGGGGAAGCTGCCGTTGGTGTCCAGCTTCACGGCGTAACCAAGCTTGCGCACTTCTGCGCAGAAATCGGCGAGTTCCGGTTGCATGAGAGGTTCGCCGCCCGTTATGCACACGCCGTCGAGCAGCCCTTGGCGTTTGCGCAGAAAGCCGAGCACCTCCTCGACGAGCACATCGTGCACCTGGTCGCAGTCGGTCACGAGGTCGGCGTTGTGACAGAACGGGCACCGGAAGTTGCAGGTCGGCGTGAACACGGTGGCCGCTGTGCGTCCGGGAAAGTCGAGCAGCGTGAGCTTCTGTAGGCCGGCGACGCGCATAGCTACCTCGCCCCCGTCGTGTTCGCGCCCGCGTTTTCGATCGTGCTCGCACGTGTGGCTGTGTCCTCGCCCGCAGGAAACGGGTTCGCCTTGCCCGAGAGCTTTTCGATGTCGAGCGCCCACACGGCCGTGTGCGGGCCTTCGATCTCCATCGCTTTTCCGATAGCATGCTTGTGCGCAGGCAGATACTTCATGCAGAGGTTCACGAGCGCATGTTTGAACTCGATAGGATCGTCTACCGGGCGCATGCGGCCGAACGCGATGGCCGAGCGATAGCTTGTAGAGAAGTCGCCGTTCTCGAAGAACGCTTCGACGTCGACGACCGCCGTCGCGCAAGCGCGCGCGTCGCGGCGGAAGCAGTCGGCTTTGAGGCCGCCTTCGTTCGCGGCATGGAAATACAAGATGTCGCCTTGTCGTGCGTAGGACAGCGGCACGCCGTAGGGCATGCCGTCCGCATCGACGGTTGCGACGGTGGCGAATGCGGCGGCATCGAGCACAGCGAGCGTATCCTCGCGAGGAATGGCACGATCGGAACGCCGCATGGAAAGATGGTTCATAGCAAGTCCTTTCCCTGGTTGAGAGGCAAACAGGCGGAGGGCACCGAGGGCGTGCCGGGAGCGGAGGGCGTAATCCAGGGCGGCTCCCCATCAGTCGGTCGCGATTCGTAGGCTGCGCCGGCTCCATCATAGTCCGCCGGAAGCGGGCGGGCAATGGCGAGCGGGGTTGTCACGCTGCTTTGCCCGATCGTGCCGAACCCTCCATCGCGCACCGACCTTCGGAGCGTGCCGAACCTCCCGTCGGCTGCCGACCTTCCATCGCGCGTCGAGCGTCTTTCGCTAGCCCTGCGCGAACGCTTATCCGCTGGCCGCACTCAAGTGCCCATCCACCTGCCGCGCGCCGAGCATCTGCCCGTCGACCGAATTCCACGAGAAACGGATAGTCGCAGGTGGTTGTTTTTCGCGTCCCGCAACCGGGACGCGCGTGCGGTCTGTTCTATTCTCGCAGGTCGCCTTTCGAAGGACTCGCTTCAACCCCCTGGAAAACCCCTGATGGGAAAATATACCATATCTAGTTGGTTCGGCAATTCCCATCTTCAACATATGGGTGACAGACATTGACGAGGCATGACGACGCTGGTAGGGTGTGAGGCACCGATTCCCGACTGATCGCCCGCCTTCATCGGCGTCCGCGAGCGCCTTACCGCATGCGATCGGCCGATTGAAGAACACGCAGCAGCAAGAAAAAAGGAGCAAGCATGTACGAGGTTCAGAAGCGCGACGGCACGATTGCGGAATTCGACATCGCCAAGATATCGGCCGCCATCGCCAAGGCGTTCGACGCGCTGGAGAAACAGTACCATCCGTCGACCATTGACCTTCTGGCCCTCAACGTCACTGCGCACTTCGAGCCCCGCATCAAGGATGGCGTCATCACCGTCGAGGATGTGCAGGACAGCGTGGAGGAGGTGCTCTCCACTGCCGGATACGCCGACGTGGCGAAGGCGTATATCCTCTATCGCAAGCAGCGCGAGAAGGTACGCAACGCGGGCGCCACGCTGCTCGACTACAAGGACCTCGTCGACCAGTACGTCAAGGTGGAGGACTGGCGCGTGAAGGAGAACTCCACGGTCACGTACTCCGTGGGCGGGCTGATACTCTCAAACTCCGGTGCCATCACGGCCAACTACTGGCTTTCGGAAATCTACGACGATGAGGTGGCGAAGGCCCACCGTAATGCCGACATCCACCTGCACGACCTGTCCATGCTGACGGGCTACTGCGCCGGTTGGTCGCTGAAGCAGCTCATCCAGGAGGGCCTGGGCGGCGTGCCGGGCAAGATCACCTCGAAGCCGGCCAGCCATCTGTCCTCGCTGTGTAACCAGATGGTGAACTTCCTGGGCATCATGCAGAACGAATGGGCTGGCGCACAGGCTTTCAGCAGCTTCGACACGTACCTCGCGCCGTTCGTGAAGGTGGACGATCTCACCTACGAGGAGACGAAGCAGTGCATTGAGTCGTTCGTGTTCGGCGTGAACACACCCAGCCGCTGGGGCACGCAGGCTCCGTTCAGCAACATTACGCTGGACTGGGTGTGCCCGGCCGACCTGCATGACCAGCCGGCTATCGTGGGCGGCAAGGACATGGACTTCACTTACGGCGACTGCCAGCGCGAGATGGATATGGTGAACAAGGCGTTCATCGAGATCATGATCGAGGGCGATGCGAACGGCCGCGGCTTCCAGTATCCCATCCCCACCTATTCCATCACGAACGACTTCGACTGGAGCGACACGGAGAACAACCGCCTGCTGTTCGAGATGACGTCGAAGTACGGAACGCCCTACTTCTCGAACTACATCAACTCCGACATGGAGCCTTCAGACGTGCGCTCCATGTGCTGCCGCCTGCGCCTCGACCTGCGCGAGCTGCGCAAGAAGTCCGGCGGGTTCTTCGGCAGCGGTGAGTCCACGGGCTCCATCGGCGTCGTGACCATCAACATGCCGCGCATCGCCTACCAGGCGGTGGACGAGGCCGACTTCTATCGCCGCCTCGACCACCTCATGGACGTATCGGCGCGCTCGCTGCACACGAAGCGCCAGGTTATCACGAAGCTGCTCGACGCGGGCCTGTACCCGTACACGAAGCGCTATCTGGGCACGTTCGAGAACCACTTCAGCACCATCGGGCTGGTGGGCATGAACGAGGCGTGCCTGAACGCGCAGTGGCTGCGCGCCGACATGACGCAAGAGGCCGCGCAGGCGTTCACGAAGGACGTGCTGAACCACATGCGCGAGCGCCTGGCCGACTACCAGGAGGAATATGGCGACCTGTACAACCTGGAGGCCACGCCGGCCGAGAGCACCACGTACCGCTTCGCCAAGCACGACAAGGAGCAGTTCCCGGACATCATCTCGGCAAACGACCAGGGCAAGCCGTATTACACGAACTCGTCGCACCTGCCGGTGGGCTACACCGACGACATCTTCAGCGCGCTCGACGTGCAGGACGAGCTGCAGACGCTCTACACGTCCGGGACGGTCTTCCACGCGTTCTTGGGCGAGAAGCTGCCCGACTGGCAGAGCACGGCCACGCTCGTGCGCAAGATCGCCGAGAACTACAAGCTGCCGTATTACACCATGTCGCCCACGTACTCCGTGTGCAAGAACCACGGCTACATCGCCGGCGAGGTGTACGAGTGCCCGTGCTGCCACGAGGAGACCGAGGTGTACTCGCGCATCACCGGCTATTACCGCCCGGTGAAGAACTGGAACGACGGCAAGAGCCAAGAGTTCGCGGATCGCGTGGAGTACGACCTGAGCCACTCGCACCTGACGCGCTCGGGCGTGCAGGTGACGGCCGCCGCCGAGCAGGCCGGTCAGGCGGGAACCCACGTGACGGTGCCGAGCGCAGAGGCCTCGGCCGTAGCTTCGGTTGCTGGCGATCCTTCGATTGTTGAGGGGAGCACGCTGCCTGCCGGGCTGTATCTGGTGGCCACGCGCACGTGCCCGAACTGCAAGTTCGCCGCTGCGGAGATGAAGACGGCTGGCATCTCCTTCGAGGAGTTGCTGGCCGAGGAGAACGTGGAGCTCGCGCAGCGCTTCCGCATCATGCAGGCGCCGACACTGCTCGAAGTTGCTCCATCGGGAGAGGTGAACATCACGAGCGGCGCTGCCCCCGTTTTCCAGAAGATCGGTGCATTGAAGGTGCGCGCGACGGCGTAGGTTCTTACCGTCGGGGCTTCCGAGAGCCACGATGGTTTACACGGTGAGCATGTTCCGTGTGCGGCGTTGTTTGTCGTCGTCTCCGTAGAACGTTGTACGCTCAAAACGCAACGGAACCGGATCGTTTGATCCGGTTCCGTTGCGTTTTGAGCCGCCCTCGTTGGGAACCGCCGTGGCCGGAGGCGGAGAAGGGCTGGGTGCGTTCCCGCCGAAAGGGCACGGCAACCGGCGCATGGGGTTCGTTGAGCGGTCGCTAGTCCTCCGTGCCCACCATCACGTCGGTCTCGCTGAAGATGGCAATCGCGTTATCCTCTTCGGCCAGTCCGAGTTCGTCGATGGCCTCGCGCGTGATGGAGGCCATCATCATGCCGCCGCTTGGAAGCTGCATCGAGACATGGCCGTTCACAAGGCTCTTGTTGACATACGTGATGACGCCGGGCAGTTGGTTGCGGGCCGAGAGGTTTGCGAGGGGCTCAGAGCCGGTGGCGATCATGATGTCGGTAGCCTTGATGACGGCGAACACCCGCTTGCCTTCTTCGAGCATGAGTTCGTTGACGGATTCCATGGGGATGTCGGCCTTCACGGTTGCGAATCCGAGGTCGATGGACACAATGCCGTTCGCGCCTCCTTCAGCGATGGTGGTGATGGTGCCTTCGAGTCGGTTGCGTGCCGAAATCCACATGATGCCGCTCCTTTTGCGAGAGGGCGCCCGGATATTCCGGAGCCCGGTTTCAGGGTTTCCGGTTTGCCGGGCGCCCTCCGTCTAGGAGAGAGTATCGACGTTTGCTGAGAGCGGGGGAAGGGGTTGACCCGAACCGTCGCCTGGCGTGCCATTTCGTTGCGGCGCGGTTGCCAGCGCGTTGCCGGAGCGAACCGTCACCGCACGCTCGCCTGCGGGGCGACGCGTGCGACGAGGGCGCTGAGGACCGCTGCAAGCAGGGCGAGTCCGGCGGTGACAAGCAGCGCGGCCGTCAGCCCGACGGCGTCGCCTACAGCTCCCAGAACGGGGGAAACCATGCCACCCACGCACACGACCACGCCGAACGAGAGTCCCGAGGCCATTCCGAGATGCTGCGGCACGAAGCTCTGGCCGAGCGCCACGGTCGAGGGGTAGGATACGGCTTGGGCAAGGCCGATGAGGGCGAGGAGAAGCACCGACAGCGGCAGTATGCGGCAGAGGGCGAAGCAGACGAGCAGAGCTGCAAGCACGAGGTAAGTGCCCCGCATGAGACGCAGCACGCCCACGCGCCCCGCGATACGTCCCGAGAGCAGCGTGGCGACGGCGGAGAACAGGGCGAACACGGTGATCATGCTCGACCCAACAGCCTCCGCTTGGCCCAGTTCGGCGACGATGAACAGCGCCGCATAGGCGGTGAGGGCGTAGTAGATGATGGAGCGGGACGAGAGCACGGCCATGACGAGTGCGAACAAGCCCCATCGATCACGCTGGCCAGGGCCGTCCGCCGCTCGCTTGTCAACCAGGCCGAATCCGGCGAACACGCGGTTCTGCGTCAGGAACACGAGTGCGCACAGCGTTGCGGGGATCAGGAACACGAACGTGCCCGGCAGTCCGAATGCGGCGATGCCGGCCACTGCAAGCACCGGTCCCACCGCAAAGCCGAGATTGCCACCCACGGCGAAGATGCTCATGCCCGAGCCCTTCCGCTCGCCGGCCACGAGGTTTGCCAGACGGCCTCCCTCAGGATGGAACATGGCCACGCCCAGGCCGCTCAGCATGGCGGATGCGATGATGAGCGGATAGCTTTCGAGGATGCCCACTCCGGCAAGGCCGACTCCTGCCAAGAACATGCCGAGCGCCATGAGCCAGGGGCGTGCGTGGCGGTCGCCCAGCCAGCCGAACAGCGGCTGGACGACCGCCGAGACCGCATTCGATGCGAACACGAGGAACGCGACTTCGGTGTAGGAGAAGCCACTCGAGACGACCAAGAAGGGGAACACTGCCGTGAGCGCCCCCTGATTGAGATCGGTGCACAAATGACCCGCCATGAGCAGCCAGCTGAGCCCTTTGTGCTGCTCATCGGTGCGGTCGGCCTCGGTTTTGGGATCGAAGCCTTCGGAGGGCTCGGCGTCGAGGACCGTGCTCATGCGGGCCGCACCGTGCTCATGCCGTCCGGATCCTCGCCTTGCCTCAGCGCTTCGAACGCCGCTTTCATGGTGGGGTTCTTCCTGGTCAGGCGCTTGATGGTAAGGTCCTGCGCCTTATTGTTGGCCAGACGCAGGTTGTTCTCGGAGGACAGCAGCGCCTCTTTCGTCTTCTGTAGGTGCGTGATGGTCTTGTCTATCTCGTCTACAGCCGTTTGGAACTTGCGGCTGGCCAGATCGAAGTTGCGCGCGAAGCCCGCCTTGAACGTCTCCATGGACTCCTCGAAATTCGTGATATCGATGTTCTGATTGCGCACGACGGCGAGCTCGGCCTTGTACGCCATCGAGTTCAGCGCGGCGTTGCGAAGGATAGAGATGATCGGGATGAAGAACTGGGGACGCACGACGTACATTTTCTCGTAACGGTACGACACGTCCACGATGCCCTGATTGTACAGCTCGCTCTCCGGCTCGAGCAAGGTGACCAGCACGGCGTACTCGCATCCTTTCTTTGTACGGTCGGCATCGAGCTTTTTGAAGAAGTCCTCGTTCCGGTGGCGGTGCGACGAGTCGTCGGACTCGTTTTTCATCTCGAACATGATGGACACGATCTCGTTGCCGTTCTCGTCGCTCTCGCGAAAGATGAAGTCGCCCTTGCTGCCTTCGGAGGCGTCGTTGTCCTTCTCGAAGTACGCATGCGGGAACGCGGTGGCGCGCAGCTTGTTGAACTCGACTTCGCAGTGCTGCTCGAGCGATTCTCCCACCAGTTTGGTGGAGAGGCGCGCTTTCATGTCCTTGTAGCGCTCGATCTCGCCCTCCTTGTAGGCGATGATGTCGTCCTTGGCCTTGAGTTCGATCGCCAGCTGCTCCCTGAGGGCGCTCGTTGCCTGGCACTTCTCGGCCTCCTTGAGCTTGACCTGCGCGGCCAGCTCGTCTCGCTCGCGCTCAAGCGCCGCGCGCGCCTGCTCGACGGCCAGCAGCTTCTCCGTTTCGAACGCGCCCTCCTGCACGGCAAGCCGCTGTTCGAGTTCCACGATGCGCGCGTCTTTGGCGGCGGCTGCATCGGCGAGCGCGCGCTCACGCTCGACCTGGGCCAGCCGTTC
>JABLTR010036801.1_pt1 | contig 13815 bp, 9 predicted proteins | sample 7160071 | NCBI WGS metagenome assembly JABLTR01 (sample SAMN14651230, study PRJNA627086) | human gut metagenome | isolation source: feces | host: Homo sapiens
GGGTGCAGGAACGATCGATATCTTCGTCGATGGGGAACAGGTCGGTGTCGATGATCAGTACAATCCGGTACAGACGTTCAATAAGCGTGCCTATACCATCGTCTTTGAAGAGGAAGGCGAACATACGATCCGTCTGGAAAGCAACGGCACTAAGAATCCATCTTCTACCGGATATTCCTTCAACATCGACTGTTTCAAGGTCTTCCATGAAAAAGAGGCGAATGCAGATCTGGCAGCGCTGAGCTATCGCATCGACGGCGGAACGATCACGGCCATCGATGGATTTGACCCTGCCCAGACCGACTATGAGGTGCTGCTGCCGATCCATACGAGCGGAACGATCGAACTGATCGCGGAAGCAGCGGGCGAGCATGCATCGGTCGAAAGCACACCGATCCCGCTGACAGATGGCGAAGCGATATTACAGGCAGAGGTCATTGCGGAAAACGGTGATGTAAAGACATATATCGTACACTTCACAAGTGCAAAAGACGACAATACCGCACTGAAAGAACTGCATTATCAGCTCGGTGACGGTGCGATCGTCCCTGTGACGCTGGAAGAAGGCGCCACGGAGCAACAGATCACGCTGCCAAAGAACAGCAGCGGAGAGATCCAGATCGATGCAGAAGCGGTATGTGCCGAAGCAGAAGTTCGCGTAGAGCCGGTAACGCTGATCGACGGCAAAGCGACCGCGGTCATTACGGTCATCGCTGAAGATGGAAGTGAACAGGTCTATCGGATCTATTTTGTCAGTGAGACAGAGGTTCCACAGGAACCCGTTGATCCGATCCCGCCAGAAGAAGAACCGAACTTGCCACAGGAAACACCGAAGCCGGATACGGAAACGGATGACAAGAAAGATCCAGAACAAGATGTTCCTACAGCAGCGGCCGCTGCCGGTGCGCTGTTTACGGCCATGACCATCACATCTGGCGGTGCGCTTCTGGTATTGAAAAAGAAAAAAGGAAAACAGTCCTGATCGGATCATTTTCCAGAAAACAGTAAAAAGCATCAGTGGTGAACTTCACCGCTGATGCTTTTTTACGATCTGTGCATGCCTTGTCGGTTACGGATGCGCTCGCAGACCTTGAGCACATAGTAGAGCGCCGCTACATCGATCGGGAAGGCAATGATGTTCTTGGCGATGCGCACGCTGAGATAATACAGGAACGTATTGCCCATGGTGAGCGACATCCACAGCGGATTGAGCAACAGGTTGACCACGAGGACGACCCCCAGCCGTGCGAAGATGCAGCGCTTCAGGGTGATCTTGGGCTGACGGTAGAACACGATGCCATAGAAGAAACCGATGAACATGGCGTTGATCATCCAGCCCGGAAACCACGGCCCGTTCGGGTAAAGGATATAAGAGAGATTGTCGGTGATGATCCCGGCCAGCATGTTGAGCCATGGTCCGAAAAAGAAACCGCTGGCGGCGACTGCCACGCTCGCAAACGAGATGGTCAGCACATTGGGGATGATGCGGATGCTGGCATAGGAAGAGAGGATCACATCCAGTGCGGTGAACAGGGCGACCCCAACCAGCGCCTGGGCCCGTCGTCCTTCCTTCATGCTGGTCTTGAATGTCAGATAGAGCTGATGCATATAAAAAACCTCCTTTTTCCATATTGCAAATGAAAAAAAGAGGATCTCTGCTAATTTTCATCGGCAACAGCGGGATGCGAAGCATGTACCGCAAGAAACTCTTTTCGCCCGACTGACAACTCCCCGTTCAGCCGATACTTAACGCACATGCTCCTACTCTGCTAACACAGCTATTATAGCGATATTTCCCTCTGTTTGCAATGCCGGAAGGCATCATTCGTGATTTTTGCGCAGATCCGCATAGAGATAAGCGTCGTAGAGCTTCCCGTTTTTGGTGATGGCATCGACGGCGATGCCCTCCAGGGCGAAGCCGTTTTTTTCCAGGACCCGGCGGGAAGCAATGTTGGGCGCATAGACCAGTGCAGAGATCCGCACAATATCTAAGGATGCGTATGCCTGTGTACGGATCATGGCGACTGCCTGGGTCATGATGCCCCTGGACCAGCAGGAACGATCGAGCAGATAGCCCAGTTCTCCGTCCCGTCGGCGGACATCCGCCTGACATTCGATCGAGATGTTGCCGACGATGCGTCCATCTGCCCAGATGGCGCGAAAGATCCCCTGTCGCTCTTCTTCCCTTATGCGCACATCAGAAAGCCATTGTCGGGCATCTTCCAGCGTATAAGGGGAAGGCAGCCGATCCGACAGATAGCTGCGGTCCACATCTGCACACAACTGCTGCAGGGCCGGCGCATCCTGTGTCTGCCAGGGACGCAGTGTGATCTCCATCGGTACCCCTCCTTTCTGTGATCATCTGTTTTGTTTTATTATAGCGGAAAACCATCCTCCCGGCAATGTGGAAGACGGCTGCCAGATACACGGAATGGTACAAAAAAGACGGTGTGTATGTTCATGTGATAAACTTCACATTGTTGCCCCTTTTCTTTTGTTTCCGGCGCTTGTATAATAAGGAATGGTATGAAAGAGAGGGCTTACAGACTATGTTTGTAGATGAGTTAAGAGACAAGATCAGAGGCAAAGGCGTACGGATCGTCTTCACAGAGGGACCGGATCACCGTGTGCAGGAGGCAGCGGTACGCTTGTATAAAGAAGAGATCGTAGAACCGGTACTGCTGGGCGATCCGGAAGAGATCGCAGCGACGGCAAAGACCTACGGCTTCGACCTGGATGGCATCTGTATCATGACGCCGAAGGATTTCCCGGATATGGACAAGATGGTCACGCGGATGATCGAACTGCGCCGTGGTAAGATGGATGAGGCGGCCTGCCGCAAGGCGCTGCAGCAGACGAACTATTTCGGTACGATGCTGGTACAGATGGGGTATGCGGACGGCCTGCTGGGCGGTGCGACCTATTCCACCGCAGATACGGTACGTCCGGCACTGCAGCTGGTCAAGGCGGCACCGGGCAATTCGATCGTATCCAGCTGTTTCGTTCTCGTCAAAGGCGATGAGCAGCTGTTCATGGGAGATTGTTCCATCAACATCAATCCGAATGTCGACGAACTGGTCGAGATCACGATGCAGACCGCCAATACGGTCAAGCAGCTGGGCATCCAGCCACGCATTGGCCTGCTGTCCTATTCCACGTTGGGTTCTGCCAAAGGCGAGAGCGTAGCGAAGGTACGTGAAGCAGCGATCCGTCTGCAGCGCATGCCATTGGATTACAAGGTGGAAGGCGAAATGCAGTTTGACTGCTGTGTCGCTCCGGAGGTTGCTGCTTTGAAGGCACCGGATTCGGAGATTGCAGGAAATATCAATACATTCGTGTTCCCGAATATCGATGCGGGCAACATCGGCTACAAGATCGCGGCACGCCTGGGCGGCTATGAGGCGATCGGACCGATCCTGCAGGGGCTCAACGCACCGATCAACGATCTTTCCCGCGGCTGCAATGCGGAAGAGATCTATAAGATGGCCATCGTGACGGCTGCACAGAAATTCATGAATATCTGATCATACGGACGGCGAAGCATACAGCTTGGCCGTCATTTTTGTTTTCGGGATCGAAAACATTACGCAAATGAAACGTATCGAAAAATGGGAATATGCTATAATTGTCATGATAAGGCAGGTGCAGCAAGATGAAACAAGATCTGAGGCAACATACGGATTTGAAGCGCGGCCTGTGTCAGCAGGAAGTGGAGCGACGCCGGCAGGCGGGCGAATATAACGAACAGCTGGAACGGACGACCAAAAGCTATCAGGCGATCGTTCGTGACAATCTGTTTACGCTGTTCAACCTGATCAACATCATTCTGGCGGCGCTGGTATTCATTACCGGCAATTATCGCAACATGCTGTTCATGGGCGTTGTGATCTCCAATCTGGCGATCGGCATCTTTCAGGAGATCCGCTCCAAGCGGGTGCTGGACCGGCTGTCGTTATTGTCGGCCAACCACGTACAGGTGCTGCGCGATGGCAAAGCGATGCAGATCACGCTGGAGGAGATCGTGCTGGATGATCTGCTCATCTTAGCCAACGGGGATCAGATCCCCTGTGATGCGATCGTCGTCCAGGGAAAGCTGGAGTGCAATGAATCGCTGGTGACCGGAGAAGCGGAGGTCATCCGCAAAGAGGAAGGCAGCTTTCTGTATTCGGGCAGCTTTGTCATCAGCGGGAAGTGCATGGCGCAGGTGTGCGCCGTCGGTAAAGAAACGTATGTACATACCATCCTGGGGCATGCCAAACAGGTGCGCCGTCACCCTTCCCAGCTGCGGGATGCCATCAATTTCATCATCAAGACCGCCAGCATCGTGATCGTGCCGATGGGCTGCCTGCTCATCGCCAAACAGCTGTTCGTCACGCATGCGACGCTGTATGATGCGATCTCCGGTACCGTTGCCGGGGTGCTGGGCATGATCCCGGAAGGACTGGTGCTGCTCACCAGCGTGGCCCTGGCCGTGGGAACGATCAACCTGGCCCGCAACCAGACGCTGGTGCAGGAGCTGTATTGCATCGAGACGCTGGCGCGGGTGGATACGATCTGCTTTGACAAGACCGGAACGCTGACGCAGGGAACGATGAAGGTGGAGCGGATCCTGCCGATCGGCGATGGAGACGTGAAGACGATCCTGGCGCATTTCTTCCATGATCTGGAAGACAACAATGCGACCGCACAGGCCCTGCGCGACTATGTGCCGGCGCAGAGCGACTGGGATTGTGTGGATACGCTGCCGTTTTCCAGCGTGCGCAAGGCCAGCGCCGTCACCTATCGAGAGCAGGGAACGTATCTGATCGGTGCCTATGACTTTCTGTTTGCACAAAAAGATCCTGCCATTCAGCGCCAGATCGAGCAGCAGGCCGTCGGCGGCAAGCGGGTCGTCGTGCTGGCTCACAGCGATCGGCCGATCGCCGAAGATCTGAAGACGATGAACAGCACGTTGATCGCCCTGATCGTCCTGAGCGATCCGATCCGCAAAGAAGCACCGCGGATCCTGGAGTACTTCTATGCGCAGGGCGTAGACATCAAGATCATCAGCGGGGATGACGTTCATACGGTACAGGAGATCGCACAGCGTTCTCAGGTCCGCCATGCGGATGCCTATGTGGACGCCTCCACGCTGAAGGAGGAAGAGCTGGAGGAAGCGCTGGAGCGTTATACGGTGTTCGGCCGGGTCACGCCGATGCAGAAGAAAAACATGATCGCGGCACTGAAACGCAAAGGGCACATCACGGCGATGACCGGAGACGGTGTCAACGATGTCATGGCCCTCAAGGAAGCGGACTGTTCGATCGCGATGGCGCAGGGCAGCGAGGCGGCCAAGAACATCGCCAACCTGGTGCTGCTGGATTCGGACTTCTCGCATCTGCCGCAGATCGTCAACGAGGGACGCCGGGTCATCAACAACATCCAGCGGACCGCATCGCTGTTCCTGGTCAAGACGACCTTTTCGGTCATCCTGAGCCTGCTGACGCTGTTCTTCATCCCGGTCTATCCGTTTGCGCCGATCCAGCTGACGCTGATCTCAACGGTCTCCATCGGCATGCCTTCCTTTTTCCTGGCGCTGGAGCCCAATCATGAACGGGGGCAGGGAAACTTCCTGGTCAATGTGTTCCGCAACGCATTGCCCGGCGCGCTCTGCGTGGTGCTGATGATCTTTTACGTCTATGCGCTCACGGCGATCGAACCGATGAGCCAGGATCTCATCTCGACGATGTGCGTGCTGTTGGCTGGCTGCAGTTCCCTGGCGGTGCTCTTTCATGTGTGCCTGCCGTTCAATCGCAACCGTGCGGTGATCTTCGCCGTGATGTGCGCCCTGTTTCTGGCGTGCATCTGCGTACCGTATCTCGATGACTGGTTCATGCTGATGGATCTCTCCATGCAGCAGCTGATTTTCGTCCTGATCGGCATTGCGGCGATCCCGATCGTGCAGAAAGGCCTCTATGCCCTCTGCGACCGTCTGTTATTCGATCGCTTCCTGAAATGAGTGATGGATCAAAGGCTTCTGTGCAGGAAGCCTTTTTTGCGCGAATCGAGTGCGAAAAAAAGAAAGCTGGTATATAATATACGAGATATGGAGGCCCATGGGAAACGGCAGGTATCAGCGGGATCCTTTGGGCAGATACTAGAATGAGGTGGCTTGTATGAATAAGGATTGGATCGTCATCAAAGGGGCGAGAGAGAATAACCTGAAACACATCGATGTCAATGTGCCGAGGGACAAGTTTGTCATCATGACCGGTGTATCCGGTTCCGGAAAGACATCGCTGGCGTTCGATACGATCTATGCGGAAGGACAGCGGCGGTATGTGGAATCGCTGAGTGCCTATGCCAGACAGTTTCTGGGCAACAGCGAAAAGCCGGAGGTCGACAGCATCGAGGGACTGTCGCCGGCGATCTCGATCGATCAGAAGACGACGAGCAACAACCCGCGTTCCACGGTGGGGACCGTCACGGAGATCTATGATTATCTGCGTCTGCTGTATGCGCGCATCGGTGTGCCATACTGTCCGACGCATCATGAGCCGATCACCTCGCAGACGGTCAAACAGATGATCGACCGTATCATGGAACTGCCGGATCGCACCCGCATGGTGATCCTGGCGCCGATCGTCAAGGGCAAGAAAGGCACGCATAAGGATCTGCTGGCCACTCTGACCAGAGAAGGTTATGTGCGCGTGCGGATCGACGGGGAAGTGCGCATCCTGGAAGAGGTGGAAGCGCTGGAGAAGAACAAGAAGCACGACATCGATGTCGTGGTGGACCGCATCGTGAAGAGCGATGACCGTTCCCGTCTGCACGATTCGCTGGAGAGCGCGCTCAAGCTGAGCGATGGGCTGGCCATCGTCGCCTATGGGGAGGAAGAGATCCTCTTCTCCAGTAATTACGCATGTAAATACTGCGGCTTTTCGATTCCAAAGCTGGAACCGAAGCTGTTTTCCTTCAATGCGCCGTTTGGTGCCTGCCCGGAATGTAAGGGGCTCGGTTTTACCCAGAAAGTCGATATCGACTATCTCATCCCGGATCGTTCGAAGAGCATCGCACAGGGAGGGATCGTCTATTATAAGAATATCGTCAACACCGAGAATCTGGAATGGCAGCGGTTTGCGGCGCTGCTGGCGCACTACCACGTTTCGGTGGATACGCCGATCGAGCAGATCGATCCGCATGCGCTGGAGATGCTGCTGTATGGCTCAGATGAGCCGATCGCCTACACCCTTTATTCGCGCAGCGGCAATGTGACGAAGAAGCGGGAGTTCATCGAAGGGGTCGTCACGCACATCGAACGGCGTTACATGGAGACGACCAGCTCGATGTCCCGGGAGTGGCTGGGCACCTTCATGGCGGAGATGCCTTGTCCGACGTGCGGCGGCAAGCGTCTCAACGAGCAGGCGCTGAGCGTCTATGTCGGGGGAAAGAACATTTATGAATGGACGACGATGAGCGTCAAGGAGGCGGCCGTCTTCATGGAAGAGCTGCAGCTGAGCCGACAGCAGGAGGAGATCGCCCGGCTGATTGTCAAGGAGATCAAAGACCGCCTGGGCTTTCTCAACAATGTCGGTCTGGGCTATCTGACGCTGGATCGCATCGCCGGTTCGCTGTCCGGCGGCGAGGCACAGCGCATCCGTCTGGCCACGCAGATCGGCAGCCACCTCAGCGGTGTGCTCTATGTGCTGGATGAGCCGAGCATCGGTCTGCATCAGCGTGACAACGACCGACTGATCGATACGCTGAAGGACATGCGCGATCTGGGCAACTCGCTGATCGTCGTCGAACATGACGAGGATACGATGCGCGCGTCGGACTACATCATCGACATCGGACCGGGCGCCGGCATCCATGGCGGTGAGGTCGTTGCGGCCGGCACCCCGCAGGAAGTCATGGCGGACGAACGTTCCATCACCGGCGCCTATCTCAGCGGCCGGATGAAGATCGAAGTGCCAAAGGTGCGCCGCAAGGGCAACGGCCACAAGCTGCGCATCGTCAAGGCCGCCTGCAACAACCTGAAAAATGTGACGGTGGATTTCCCGCTGGGGACGTTCATCTGTGTCAGCGGTGTGAGCGGATCAGGAAAGTCTTCCCTGGTCAATGAGATCCTGACCAAGGGCATCCAGCATGCGTTGGGCCGGGTGCGCATCAAGCCGGGCAAGCACAAAGAGATCAAAGGAATCGAATACATCGACAAGATCATCAACATCGATCAGGACCCGATCGGACGGACGCCGCGTTCCAATCCGGCGACCTACACCGGCGTCTTTGACGATATCCGTGAACTGTACGCACAGACCCCGGAGGCGCGTCTGCGCGGCTATGACCGCGGCCGTTTCTCCTTCAATGTGAAGGGCGGCCGCTGTGAGGCCTGCCAGGGCGATGGCATCCTGCGCATCTCCATGCACTTTCTGCCGGATGTCTACGTGCCTTGCGAGGAGTGCGGCGGCAAGCGCTACAATGAGGAGACCTTGCAGGTCACCTACAAAGGAAAGAACATCTACGATGTGCTGGAGATGAGCGTCGAGGAAGCCATCGACTTCTTCGCCAGCGTTCCGCGCATCCGCCACAAGCTGGAAACGCTGCGCGATGTCGGTCTGGGCTACGTCAAGCTGGGACAGAGCGCAACGACCCTCTCCGGCGGAGAGGCACAGCGGGTCAAGCTGGCCAGCGAACTGCAGCGCAAGGCGACCGGAAAGACGCTGTTCGTGCTGGATGAGCCGACCACCGGTCTGCATACCCACGACGTCAAGAAACTGCTGGAAGTGCTGCAGCGCATCGTGGACAACGGGGATACCGTCATCGTCATCGAACACAATCTCGACGTGCTCAAGAGCGCGGATCACCTCATCGATCTGGGGCCGGAAGGCGGCGATGAGGGCGGAACCATCGTAGCGATCGGTACGCCGGAGCAGGTGGCAGCCAATGAACAAAGCTACACCGGTCGATATTTGAAACGGTTATTGGAGGATTAGCCATGGAAGGAAAATTTGTTACCGTAAAAGAATTTGCCGGTTACTTTCAGTTTGAACAGCTGACCGGCGATGAAGAATCGCTCAAGCGGGTCATCGAGCTGACGGATACCAACCGTCCCGGTCTGGAGCTCGCCGGCTTCTTTGATTATTCCCAGGCGAAGCGTCTGGTCATCCTGGGCGACAAAGAGATCGCCTACATCGCTTCGATGAGCGAGGAAGCACAGAAGCGCTCCTTCGACTTTCTCACCCGCAGCGATACGCCGGCCATCGTGATCACCCGGGGACATGAATGTCCGCACATCCTGCGCGAATGCGCCGTCGAAAAGAACTTTCCGGTCTTCCGCTGTGAGGAAAAGACCAACCATACGATCGTCAACATCATCTCCTGGCTCGATGAGAAACTGGCCCGTTCGGTCTCCGTACACGGGGAGCTGCTCATGATCTACGGCATCGGGGTGCTGATCTGCGGAGAGAGCGGCATGGGAAAAAGCGAGATCGCCCTGGAGCTGATCCGCCGCGGTCACCAGCTGATCGCGGATGATCGGGTCGACTGTTCCCGCATCCATAACCGCATCGTCGGCAAGTCACCGCAGCTGTTGGAAGGCATGCTGGAACTGCGCGGTGTCGGTGTCATCAACATCTCCCGCATGTACGGGGTCGGTGCCGTTGGACGAAAGGCCAACATCGACATTCAGATCAACCTGGAGCCATTCGATCCGCGTGCGAACTATGACCGCGTCGGCATCGAGGAAAAGCAGTGTGTCAACATCCTCGATGTGGCGATCCCCAAGATCACCATTCCGGTGCGGGAAGGCCGTTCGATGGGCGTCATCATCGAAAGTGCCGTCACCAATTATCTGTTAGCGAAGAACGGACTGGATTCCGCCAAGGAATTTGAAAAGCGTGTACTGGAATTTATCGAAAAGAACAAGGAGGAAGCCGATGGAACTGTTTCCAACTAGCCGGGTCGTCCTGTCGATCGGCTCGCTGCAGATCACCTGGTATGCCGTGCTGATCCTGGCCGGGGCGATCATCGCCTATCTGCTCAGTGAGCGCACGATGCGCCGATGGGGGTACAAAGACAATGTCCTGGAGGATTTCTTCGTGCCGATGCTGTTCATTGCGATCATCGGTGCTCGTATCTATTATGTGATCTTTGAGTGGAATGAGCTGTATGCACAGGACCCGATCCGCATCTTCTACATCTGGGAAGGCGGTCTGGCCATCCATGGCGGTCTGATCGCCGGCATCGCTTTCGGGGCCTGGTATTTCCACCGCCGTAAGATCAACGGCCTGCGTGTCATGGATGCCATCTTTCCCAACGTGCTCATCGCACAGGCAATGGGACGCTGGGGCAACTTCATCAATCAGGAGGCGTTTGGCGGCATCGTTTCCGCGTCGTATTATGACGGGTGGCCGGACTTCATCAAAGAGCGCATGCTCATCGACGGTGCCTATCGCCAGCCGACGTTCCTTTATGAGAGCGTGGCCAATCTGCTGGGGTTCGTGCTGATCACCTTTGTCTATAAGCGGTATGGACGAAGAAAGCGCGGCGATCTCGCCTGGGCGTACTTTGCCTGGTATGGCGTCGTTCGCTTCTGGATCGAATCGATGCGGACGGATGCCCTGATGGCCGGAAATCTGCGGGTGGCACAGCTGGTCTCCCTGGTGTTCGTCATCGTCGGTATCGGCGGCATCCTGGGCCTGTGGAATCGTCTGTTTGCCCGCTTCTGGCCATTTCGCAAGGAAAAGCCGGCCATCCTCTTTGATCTGGACGGCACGCTGATCGATTCCCGTGCGCTGGTGGATGCGTCCTTCCGTCATACGATGGAGGTCCTGCGCCCGCAGGTGACGCTGACACAGAACGATCTTGATGATTTCTTCGGTCCGCCGCTGTCGGTGAGCTTTCGGCGTTATTTCAGCGAAGAGGCAGAGGTGGAAGAAGCGATCTGTGTCTATCGGAAGTTTAATGTGGAACAGCACGATGCGTATGTAAAGACTTTCGCAGGAACGAAGGAAGTCCTGGAGGAGCTGAAGAAGGAAGGCTATCCGCTGGCGGTCGTCTCCAACAAAAAGAGCGATGTCGTCCGCATGGGGATCGCCAAGGCGGGACTGGAGGACTGTTTCTCCGTCGTGCTGGGCGGTGATGAGCTGGAAAGGCCAAAACCGGATCCGCAGGGGCTGATCCAGGCTTGCCGCCGGCTGGAGCACGGACAGGACGATGTCATCTATGTCGGGGATTCCCGCGGAGATATCGAAGCGGCCAAGGCGATGGCGGCGTTCAGCGTGGCGCTGGTCCAGGATCCTTCACGAGAGGAAGCGCTGGCGGCGCTGAAGCCCTGTGCGCTGTTACATGATATCCGCGAGCTGAGCGGACTGGTAAAGGAGGAAAGAGAATGGAGCGATCCTACGATCTTATAATCATCGGTGCCGGACCGGGCGGCATGACGGCGGCGATCTACGGCAGCCGGGCCGGTCTGTCCACACTGATCCTGGAGATGGGCGCTCCGGGCGGCAAGCTGATCAAGACCAATGAGATCAGCAACTGGCCGGGCATCCAGAAAGTGAACGGTGCCGAACTGGCATCACAGATGTTTGCGCATGCGACGAGCTTCGGTGCGGAATATGCATATGGAGAGGTCACTTCCATCCAGGTGGACGGCGATGAGAAGCGCGTCGTCTGCAGCGATGGAACGATCTACACCGGCAAGGCGGTGATCATCGCCAGCGGTACGGTGGAACGGATGCTGGGGATCCCGGGCGAGGCGGAAAACGTCGGCCGCGGTGTATCGTACTGTGCGGTCTGTGACGGCGCCTTCTTCCGTGATCAGGAGGTCGCCGTGATCGGCGGTGGTAACTCCGCTCTGGAAGAAGCACTGTACCTGACACAGTTTGCGAAGAAGGTGACCATCGTCATCCGCCGTGATGTATTCCGGGCCGAGGCCCATGTACAGCAGCAGGTGGAACAAAATGAACGCATCACGATCATCCGCCGCCATGTGCCAAAGCAGATCCTGGATGACGGTAACCGGGTGATCGGTCTGGTCATCGAGGATGTGGAAAGCAAGGAGACGACGACGCTGACGGTTGCCGGAGTGTTCCCTTATGTCGGTGCCGATCCGGCCGTTTCCTTCCTCAATGGACTGGATATCTGCGATGAGCGGGGCTATCTGCTGGTCGATGAACACAACGAGACGAAGATCAAAGGCATCTACGGCGTCGGCGATGTCGTGGCAAAGCCGCTGCGCCAGGTGGTAACGGCTGCCGGAGACGGCGCCAATGCGGCCCAGCATGCATTTCATGCGATCAAAGGCATTTAAAGGAGAAGTGCGGTGGGACACAACGTGATCTTTCTCGATGTGGACGGCACGCTGACAGACTATGAAAACCACATTCCCGCCTCTGCCGTCCACGCGATCCGCCAGGCCCGTGCCAACGGCCATCTCGTCTACATCTGCACCGGCCGCAGCAAGGCAGAGGTCTATGAGGAGATCTGGGCGATCGGACTGGATGGCATGATCGGCGGCAATGGCTGTTACGTCGAACATCATGGCAAGGTCGTCTTTGAACAGACGCTGAGCGAACAGCAGGAACGAGCAGTCGTCGACTGGCTGCAGGAGCGTCGGCTGGAGTTTTATCTGGAATGCAACAGCGGACTGTACGCCAGTGCGCATTTTGAGGAACGCGGCGAGCCGACGATCCGCCTCTATCAACAACGCAAAGGAACCGCTGCGGAAGCGCTGGGTGGGGTGCGCCGGGTGTTTCCGGAGATGATCTTTGGTGCGGACCTGTATCGCAGCGATGTCAACAAGATCAGCTTCATCCTGGAGAGCTACCAGGATTTTCTGGACGCACAGGCTGCCTTTCCGGATCTGAAAGCAGGCACCTGGGGCGGAAAGGGCGAGATCGCTCTGTTTGGCGATCTGGGCGTACCGGCCGTAGACAAGGCGGTAGCCATCGATCGGCTGCTGGAGGCGGTCCATGCGAAACGGGAAGATACGATCGCATTCGGCGATGCGAAGGTCGATATCCCGATGTTTGAGTACTGCGCCATCGGCGTTGCGATGGGCAGCGGCGGTGAGGAAGCCAAGGCAGCGGCCGACTACGTCACGGATGCGGTCGATCAGGACGGGCTGTACCATGCCTTCCGACATTTCCACCTCATCGAAGCGTGATCGCCGCACAGCGTTCGCAAAAGAAAGCGTGAGAGAGAGGAGCTGGAACGAGCTCCTCCTTTTTTCTCAATAAGCAGATTTCAGTTCAAACGACATCGCGCACTGTTTTTTTGTATGCACCTGTGGGGAGGAGGGAGCGATGGTGCAGGATCGCTGTACAGAGGAAAACGAGAAGAAGAGACGGGGTTGTTTCTGTCATCACCGCACGGGTGTAAGAAGATCGGACAGGCAGCCTTGGGAAAAACATCCGACATCACAGCGAGCGGCTCGGCTTCCACGCTCCCGGCGAAACACGCTTACGCTGTCGGCCTTGTTCACATGCCGTCGGTGGAAGATGGGGAGATTTTCCAATGCATCATGACAGATGCACAGGGTCATGCTATAATAAGGGGCGTAAAGTACAGGGGTGAAACTAAGATGGGATTTCTCGACCGATTATTTGGAAAGAAACAGAAAAACTATCAGCCATTGGTGATCTATGGACTGTGCGGACCGATCGGGGTCGGTGCACACAAAAGCGGCGAAGCGTTCTACTGGACGGCCAGCGTCATTCTGCAGGCCTGGAAGGAAGAGGGCAGTGACGAGCTCCATACGGAGAAGATCCATCTGGAAAAGGAGTGCGATGAGGAAGGCGTACGGGCCCTGCAGCAGCAGCTGAGCGGACA
>JABLTR010022540.1_pt1 | contig 13802 bp, 15 predicted proteins | sample 7160071 | NCBI WGS metagenome assembly JABLTR01 (sample SAMN14651230, study PRJNA627086) | human gut metagenome | isolation source: feces | host: Homo sapiens
GCCACGTTCATCCCTGCCGAATCCAATGGCACTGTGGACGTCTTGTTTACTTTCGATGCAACAGGGCTGGAAAGGAAATCCCTGGTTGTTTTCGAAACTCTCTTCCAAGGCGAAACGGAAATCGCCGGCCATGAGGACATCGAGGACGAGGGGCAGACCGTCAACTTTGTGGAGGAACCAAAAATCGGCACTACCGCAACGGTAGACGGTAGCCACACCGCTGATCCCACAGGGGAAATCACCATTGTGGATGTGGTGGAGTACACAGGCTTGACCCCTGGCGAGACTTACACGGTGTCCGGTGTCCTTATGGATAAAGCTACTGGAAACACCCTCTTGGTGGATGGCGCGGAAGTCACCGCCGAGGCGGAGTTTACCCCCGAATCCGCAGATGGCACCGTGGAACTGACCTATACCCTGGACGCCAGCGCTCTGGCGGGGACCACCATCGTGGTCTTTGAAACGCTGTATCAGGACGGCGTGGAAATTGCCGCCCACGCGGATATCAACGATGAGGCGCAGACCATCACCATCGAACCCCGGGGCGGCCTGCTCATCCAAAAGACCTCCGAGGACGGCGTGCTGGAGGGCTTCACATTCTTAGTAGAGGGTGAGGGCTATTTCGAAACCTTCACCACCGATGGCGCGGGGACGATCTACATCGAAGACTTGGCCCCTGGCGAGTACACCATCACCGAGCAGGAGTCCGAGTTGACTGCCCGCTATGAGATTCCCGCGGGCCAGACAGTGGAAGTCACCGCAGATCAGGCGACGACTGTGGAGTTCTACAACCAGCTGTTGCGGGGCAAAATCACCGGCCATAAGACCGGAGCGGAGCAGGCTCCCTTGGAGGGCGTCACCTTCGGCCTATTTGATGCAGAAGCCACCGAGTTCACCGAAGAAACTGCCATCGAAGTAACCACCACGAATGAGTCCGGGGAGTTCAGCTTCGAAGCTCCCTACGGTTCTTTCCAGGTGATGGAACTGGCCACCTTGCCGGGCTATCTCACCATGAAAGAGCCCGTCACCGTGGAGGTGAATGCGGCAGAAGTGGAGCTGGAACCCATCGCCAACAACCAGACGATAGTCCACATTTCCAAGGTGGATGCCGAGACTGGAGAAGAATTGCCCGGGGCTACCTTGGAGCTGTACGGCCCAGACGGCACCCTCATTGAAACCTGGGAAAGCGCAGACATCCCCCACGTCGTCACGGGGCTGCCCGTGGGTGAGGGCTATGTGCTGAAAGAAACCGACGCCCCGGAGGGCTACCAGCTGGCGGAGGACATCACCTTTGCCGTGGAGGAAACTGCGGAAATCCAGTTCGTGGGCATGGTGGACGAACCCAGCCCGGAGGAGCCGGAAAAGCCGGAGGAACCGAGCACTCCCGACGAGCCCACAGAGCCGGAGAAACCCACGCCCACCGTGCCTCAGACCGGCGGCAGCCGCATGGCCTTGTGGGTGGGCGCGCTGCTCATCCTGGCCCTGGGCGGCTTGGGTATCACCCTGATTCTTCTGAAACGACAAAACAAACTGTAATGTGACGGAGGGGCCGCGCCAGCGGCCCCTCCCATTTTTGATACCATGAAAAAAGAAATATTGATTGTGTTGAGCATAGTGCTGGTGGTGGTCATCGTGGCCTGCGGGCTGTGGCTGGCTTACTACACGGTAGACTCTCAGCACCAAAAGCAGACCTACGAAACCCTGGCGGAGGACTTCTTGCTGGAGGAACCGAAATCCAGCCTGTCCTTGACAGAGGAAGATTCTCCCGAACTATCGTCCACTACCCAGGAATCGGTGGTCACCTTGACCACCGCGCCGCCCTGCCATGACCTGGCCGCCCTGCAAGCCGAAAATCCTGACTGTGTGGGCTGGCTCACCATTCCGGACACCACCGTAGACTACCCCATCGTATGGACGCCCAACGACCCAGAGCATTATCTGCGCCGGGATTTCTACGACAGTTATGCCAGCGGCGGCACACCGTTTTTGGACGGCCGCAACAAGCCCCAGGCAGAGGGACAGAACCTTATTGTATACGGCCACAATATGCTGGACGGCTCCATGTTTAAGCCGCTGCTCCAGTACCTGACACCTAACTTCCGTCAGACTCACCAGGACGTCTACCTGGAACTGAACGGCATCCAATATCACTACCAGGTGCTTGCGGCGCTGGAGACCAGCACCCGTTCACCGGTGTACGCCTACACAGACTTAAACAACACCGCCGAGATGGAGGATTTCCGCGCCATGCTGCCGGAGGAAACCGGCTTGGAGGCCGTTCCCCGCACCGAGGGTTATTTGACCCTCTCCACCTGCAATAACCAAGGTGGGAACAGCAGGGTGTTGGTAATCGCCGCCCTTGTGGAGGAGGTACAAAGATAAAATGTTGTCCATCCGGCAACGGAAAACGCAAAAAATCCCAAATGCGCATTACGCGAGTTGTGCGCATATCCCGGCATTTCTGGCCCCGGACACCAGTTCATGCGCGTTCCGGCAGGAAAAACGCATTCCAGAAAGAAAACGCATAAGGAGTGACGCCATGCTTTTGACAGACGAACAGTACGTAATCAAGTGGCTGTCCCAATACGGCCCGCTGCCCAAGACCCAGGTGGTGCGGCTGCTGAAGGACAAGTCTCCGGCCACGGCGGAACGGCTGCTGAACCGCATGAAGCGGGACCAGCGCATCGCCAATGTGGGGGACGGCTACTACCTGGGCCTGGACCCCTATTGTACCCCAGACCAGCGGGTCATCCTGGCGGTGTGGGTTCTGCTGCAATTCATCGACCGTGTGGAGCCCCTGGCCCATTATCCCGCCACCTATCCCAGCCAGTTGTTCTTCCTCAAGGAGAACACCGGCTACGAGATCGTGGTGCTCTACGAGGGGGAGCAGCATCTGGCAAAGCTGCTCCATCCCCAGGAGGATTTGAAGTACATCTTTGTCCTCCCCAACATACAGATGGCGAGCCAGCTGGTTCTACCTCCGGTACCCTGCCTGTTTTCCACGGTGGAGTTCCAGGGGCAGGAGGAACCCCAAGTGCACTTTTTCGCGGAGGAGGTGCGCGGCAATGGTACCGCCTAGCTTTCAAAAGACACTTTTCCAGTTGGAGAACAAGCTCCGGCAGCTGCAAACCCTGGAGCGGACAGTGCTTCAGGCTGCCGCATTGGACGATGAAGGTGTGGCCTACCACACAGCCTCCCAGCTGGCGGACGCCTGTGAGCAGGCAGTGCTCCTTGCCAGAGCCTTGCCGGCCTGCACCGGACGGCCCCATGTGTTCTTCGACATAGACCAGAAATCAGAAGTGCCAACGCCGGTGGAGGTTGGTTTCACCCGGGAGGGCTGGTTCTCCCTGCGGATGCCCATGCTGCTGCCCAAGAAAGAGCGTGGCTCTGCTGCCTTTGTGCGGATGCTCCTGCTGCCGGCTTTGCGCCGGTTCTTCCAGGGGAAACCTCCCGTGCGGATCAGCCCCTGCGTGCTGATTTTTCGCCACGTCTATGCCCGGGACCGCCCCGACCGGGCTCTCCGGGACCACGACAACATCGAGACCAACATGGCCGCCGACTGCGTGGCCCTCTACGTCATGGAGGACGACAACCCCGCCGCATGCAGCCATTATGAATGCACAGCCAAAGGGGACCGGGAGCGTACGGAAATCTATGTGGTGCCCCAAACGGAGTTCCCCCAGTGGCTGTTGTCGGAAAAATCTATGCCGGAGGAGGGGGGAGAGCTGCTGAAAAATCGCCCCTAACGGTAGAAAAGAATGTGTCAAAACGTCCCCCAAATGGGGTGTGAAAAAAACATACCTCTGCACACCCCGGAATCGCCTGTCAAATCTGGATTATTCCGGGGAGCGAGGGGCCAAATTCCGACGAAGAGAGCAGGCATCTAGTCGAAATTTCTTTTTTGCGGGAGGTGATGAGAGATGCTTACTTTACAACATTCCAGTTATGCGTTTCGACTGGTTCAAACGCTGGCTGTGACAGGAGAATATCCCGTTAATTCTCTCCCCTTGTTGGGCAATGAACGTGTGCTGAAGCAACTCATCCGGCACTTATCTTTACCGGAAATGATCTGTAATTCCCATGGAGAAATGCTACGCACCAAACTCTTTATCCTCAACGGCAAGGGCCGGGAGAAAAGCCTGCGGCTCTACAAGGGGGCGCTCCCCATGCTTCACTGGCTCCACCCAGGCGCTTACGAGTATTATATGGAGAACTTCTGGAACCACCACTTCCCCGGTGATGCTGCCCATCGTGACAGAAACCACCGGGTGGCGGAAGCTGTGGCCCTCTGTGCCAACGCTGGGGTGCGGGTTCTGCCCTACGACTTGCCCAAGCTTCAGCAGGAGGAGATTCGCAAGGTCACACCGGACTTTCCCTCGCTCTATTTGGCCCGGGATGTGAAGAAAGCCTTCCCCGGGGAGGAGAAGAAGACATTGTTCACCCGGACGGTGGGGGCGCTGTTCTACCCCGGCGGGTGCTACGCTGTGTACAACACCCGGGCTGCCGCCATGAAGTGGAAAGGTATGGGGGAATTCAAAGCCCTCCACAGTCTGACGGAGATGGCCCGGCTCAATGGCGGCGTCTCCCACTTGGATGGAGCGTTGCTCTTTGGCAAGTCCTATGAGACGGCGTTGGAGACCCTGGAATTTTCCGATCCGCGGCACCCGGAGCTGCGCTTTGACAGCATCTATCCTCACGTCCACTTCCTTCCCTTGGACGATTTTGGCGCCCGGTTGCTGGGGATTCTCACCCTCCCAGATTGGCAAGAAAGGCTGCTGGATTTGCTCTTTGAGCCCTCTACCCGCACCTACGGCCGCGGCACTATGGAGTACGACGCCCAGGTAGGCGCGGTGAAAGTCCTTTCCCATCTGGACGGGGACCTGGCCCGCCTGCTGCGCTTTCGGGAGGGGTTGTTGAGCCACCGCGGAAAGTTCGAAGTGGTGTGCCTTCCCCAGCAGGCGGAGTTTGTGCGCAGCTTTTTGGGAGACCGGGTGGGGGTTCGGGAAATTCGCATAGAGACGGTAGAGGAAACTTTGCAGGAAAGCATGTAGGCGCCAACAAAAAACGCCCGCTGAAAAGCAGGCGTTTTTACACGAAAGTACAGTGGAAGCTCTTATTTTTGAACCATCTCCAAGAAAGTGGCCGCATTGACAATCTGCGGGTCGGATGGAAAATGCTTCAGATTACCTGTGACAAGAACGGCCCCACAATGCCTTGCCACTTCGAAAAACTTCTTATCAGCTTCATCAATGAACGCATCCTCCAATGGCTCAGGCACAACCGAAAACCCATAATCTTCAAACCAGCTCAGGAGAGCATCTATCTCGTGTCCTGTGAAGCCAAACTTTGGCCGGGACAAAACGGCCCGATACTCATGCATAATCCGGCTATCTATACAGGGGATAACCTTTCCGTTGAGCACCAAGCTCAACACTTTTGCAGGAGAACCGTTCCTGGACCACAGTGCCGAGACCAAGATGTTCGTATCTATCACTGCCAGCATAAGCCTTATCCCTCCTGCCGGGCCGCTGCGATTTCCGCCTCGATTTCTTCCTCGCTCAGATAGCCTTTTGCCGCAGCTTTCCCTCGCATGGAGTTAAAGGCCATCATAGCTTTCGCCTGACGGACCGCCTTCAGGGTTTCCTCCAAGTCCCCGTCGCCAATGTCAAACAATAGGGCAGAGGGCTTCCCATTGTTGGTGATGACCACTTCCCCGTCTTGTTCCAGCTTTTCCCATATTGCCTTTTGAGTTGTCCTCAAGTCTCTGACGGAATAGAAATTCATACAATCACTCTCCTTTGGCGGTATCTGTTTGTAACGGTTTTGTAGCAAGTATATTATACCAAAAACGATGCATAAATGTCAACGAATTGTGATTCGAATAATTCTTGCTATACGAGAAAATACGGTTTTAGATGGCTATATCCCTGAAAGCCTTGCGGTTTTTGGCGATCAGCCGCTGGGAAATAGCCCGCAGGCTTTCCTTGTCGTTGCTCTGCTCTTGTTCCGCCTGGCTGAATTCCAGGACGAGGTAACGGGGCACGTTATTTTTCAGGATGACAGCCGCGCCGTTTTCATCCACCAGCCGGGCCACTTTGGAGAAATTCTGATTTGCCTCGGTGATGGACACAATGTTTTTCGTGTTAATGTTCATCCAAAACACCTCCTAGTTCTATTCTATGCGATTCTAGGAGAAATTCAACCTATTTTAAGGAGCGATCGTGAAAAAGACCATCCGCATCATAAGCATCGCGGCGGCAGTCCTCCTGGGGCTTGCCGCCCTTTTGTATCTAGGCGGCCTTCTGGGCCAGCTGCTGGAAAACTACTCTGCCTGGCAGCAGGCCGGCGGCATGGCCGGGCAGGAAGAAATCCAACTGCCCAGCGGGGATATTGTCACTTGTGTGCAGGCAGCTTTCACCCTCTCCGGGCTGAAAGCCATGGGAATTCTGCTGCTGATAGCCGGGGCTTTCGCAGCGTATTTCAAGTTCAGCGACCGGTTCGGCGGCAGCGGCCAGGACCCCCGGGGCTTCACCGTCAGCAAGGAGGGCACCTACGGCACCGCCTCCTGGATGGGGGAAAAAGAACTGCAAGACGTGCTGGAGGTACAGCCCCTGGCCAGAGCGGATGGCATCCTCTTGGGTAAGCGGAACGGGAAAGCCGTGTGCCTTCCCGCGGACACTCGGCTCAACCGGCACATTGCCGTGTTCGGCGCTTCCGGCACTGGCAAGTCCCGGGGATTCATCCGTCCGGCCCTGTTCAACATCATCCAGCGTGGGGAGTCGGCCATCATCACGGACAGCAAGGGTGAGCTCTACGCGGACACCGCGGAGCTGTTCCGCCGGCACGGGTACGAGGTGAAGGTCTTCAATTTGGTGAACCCGGAGCACGGGGACTCCTGGAACTGTATGTCCGACCTGGGCGGCGACACTCTGCTGGCCCAGGTGCTCACCAACGTCATCATCGGCAACACCAGCTCTGGGAAAACCGACCACTTTTGGGACAATGGGGAGGGGAATCTCTTAAAAGCCTTAATTCTCTATGTAGATTTGGACCCCACCCGCAGCCCCGAGGAGAAGAACCTCCCCGCAGTGTATGAAATGCTCATCCGCCACAGCGCCGCCCAGCTCACCGCCCTGTTCGAGCGGCTGCCCCTGGACCACCCCGCCCGGGGGCCGTACCGGCTGTTCTCCCAGGCCAGCGATACGGTGCGTTCCGGCATTGTGCTGGGCTTGGGTACCCGGCTGCAAGTGCTGCAAAACGAAGCGGTGGCCCGCATTCTCCGCCACAGCGATATTGACCTGACCGCGCCAGGGAAGAGAAAATGCGCGACCTTTGTGGTGCTCAGTGACCAGGAAGCCACCATGGCTTTTCTCAGTTCGCTGTTCTTTTCTTTCCTGTTTATCAAGCTGACACGGTTCGCCGACAGCACTCCGGACATGCGCTGCCCCGTGCCGGTAAACCTGATTCTGGATGAGTTCAACAACATCGGCAAGCTGGGCGGCGCGGCAGACGGCTCCGACTTTGCCCGCACCTTGTCGGTGGTCCGCAGCCGGGCCATCTACGTGACCCTGGCGGTGCAGAGCCTGGGCCAGCTGCAAAACCGGTATCCCAACAACCTGTGGGCCGAGATCGTGGGCAACTGTGACGTCCAAATCATGCTGGGCTGCACGGATGACTTGACGGCAGAGTACTTCTCCTCCCGCAGCGGGGACATGAGCATCCAGGTGAATTCCACCATGACCGTCCGCCAGACCATGGCACTGGCCCAGGTGATCCCCCAATACCGCCAGACCCAGGGACAGGGGAAGCGCCGGCTTCTCACCCCGGACGAGGTGCTGCGCCTGCCCAATCAGGAGCTATTGGTGGTCATCCGGGGCCACAACCTGCTGAAGCTGGAAAAGGTGGACTACACTGAGCTGCCCCTATCCAAGGAGATCGTCCGCAGCAGCGTGTTGGAGTACACGCCGGAACAGCTTCCCGATACGCCGCCGGAGCAGGGACCTTTCTCTAGGAAAGACGAGGCGGCCAAAGAAAAACCGCAACGAAAGCCGCGGCTGTACGGTGTTTCCAAGCCGCCGGAGGAGTTTTAATCCATCCCATGGAGAGAAGGATCCAAAAATGCATGTTGACGAAATAGCTAAAACAAACTATACTATAATTAGCTAATGAGAAGGAGGTGCCTTTCATGGAGATTTCCACGGCGACAGCGACAGAGATGCAAAACAACTTTGGAAAGTATCTCAGCCTGGTCATGGCGGGGCAAGAGGTGATCGTCACGCGAAACGGCAAAGAGGTGGGGCGTTTCATCCCCAAGGACGCGGCGGTTTCCTATCTTACGGATTCTCTGACGGGAATTCTCAAAGAGGACGCGTATTTGGATGAGGTGAAAGCAGAAAGGCTGAAGGAAAAGTATGAAGTTGCTGATTGACGCCAACATCCTCCTGGATGTCCTGCAAAACCGCGCCGGTTTTGTGGAGGACTCATCACTGGTTTGGAAATTGTGCGAGACGGGCCAGGCGGAAGGCATCGTTTCCGCTCTAACCTTTGCAAATCTGGTCTATGTGATGCGAAAGGAACTGGCCCCAGAGAAAATCGAAGAGGTGTGCAAACTCTTATCTTTGATTTTTCACTTCGCGGATTTCAGTGTTTCCGACATGAACCGAGCGGCGGAGATGAAATGGAAGGATTTTGAGGATGCCATACAGAGTGCCACGGCGGAACGGGTGAGTGCGGCGTATCTCATCACCCGCAATGTGAAAGACTTTTCCAAAAGCAAAGTTCCTGCACTTACACCGGCAGAATTCTTGGCGAGACTATAATCCATAACACTTGGAGAGAAGCACCCTATCGCGGGGTGCTTTTCTTATGCGTAAAAATCTTTGAACAGGAGGACCTACATGCCAAACGAAATGAGAGAGTACGAAAACCAGGAAATGGAAAGCAACGAATCCTCCGTCCCCCAGGAGGCTGAGGAGCGCTCTGTGGAGGGTATCCAAAACGAACAAGCCCCAGCGATGGAAGAACCTGCCGCTCCGGCTGTCCCTGCGCAGCCATCTGCCCACAGGAGCCGCGCCACGCAGACTGCGGCCCGACGGTCCTCTGTGGTGGCCATTGGGGCGCAGCTGCAGGCGGAAACCGAGGCGGAAAAGAACCAGAACGCCCTGCTGGACTTAGTGGAGTCTATGAAGTCCCGCCGGGTTCTCTCCGGGACCGTCCAAGGGGTGGAGCGGCCGGAGAACAGCCCCAGCCGTTCCATGGCGGTCCTCTACCACGGGGACTTCAAGGTCATCATCCCCGCAGAGGAGATGGTAGACCCGCCCGAAGACCTCCATGGCCTGCCCAAAAGCGAGGTGTTGTTCAGCATGGTCAACCGGCGGATGGGCGCCGAGGTGGACTATGTGGTGAAAGGTGTGGACCAAGAGTCCGGTTTGGCGGCGGCCAGCCGGCTGGAGGCCATGGCCATCAAGCGCCGGGAGTATTACACCGGCGCCGGCCGGGACGGGAACAACCTCCTGTACGAAGGCGTTTGCGCCGAGGCCCGGGTGGTGGCGGTTGTCCGGGCAGGCGTCTTTGTGGAGCTCTTCGGTGTGGAGACTTTCATCCCCCTCCGGGAGCTGAGCTACCAGCGGATGCTGGACGCCACTGCTGTCTACCAGCCGGGGCAGCGGGTGGTGGTGAAGTTGCTGGAGATTCACCGCACAGACCGGGACCACATCCAGGTGGCAGCTTCGGTGAAGCAGGCATCCGCCAACCCCTATGAGAAAGCTCTGCGCCGGTATTCCGTGGGCAACCGCTATGTGGGGACGGTCAGCATGGTGGACACCACCGGCGTCTTTGTGGCCTTGGACGGCGGTGTGGATTGCCTGTGCAGTTATCCTCCCCGAGGCAGGCCGCCCCGGGGTGCCCGGGTGACCGTTCGCATTCTGGGCATCAATCACGAAACAAACCGTATCTGGGGCGTGATCACCCATGTCTCCATGCCCCACTGAGACGAACATTTGTGCAATTTTTTGGAAAATCCTTGTGGAATCGATTTCCGGGGACAGGCTTTGTGCAATCGAACAAATTTTTGTATTTGCCTTGCTTTCTTGCCGGAAATGTGGTAGTATGATAGCGCAGTGGAAGCTTGTGCTCAGGCTTTCAGGTGCGGAGGAAGGTACCCCGCCGCCAGTACCCATCCTGCGGATGGGGAACCTGTTACGGAGCAGCAAAGGCGTGAGGCTTTGCCCTCCACAATAGCGCAAGCTCACTCTGAAACGTATTTGGCCGGTTGGCCGCATGGATAGGGAACAGAAGCGTCTGTTCCCAAGAGATAGGAAATCCCTGTCTCTCGTATTCCAGCGGACAGCCGGCCTTTTTGTTTTTCAAAAAACTTGGAGGTGAACCCTGTGAAGAAGAAGCGAAAAAAGCCCATGCGCTGCCCTTACTGTGGCGCGCCGGTGGTGTACCGCAGTGCGGACGGCATTTACCAGAACAACAAAAACGGAGCCATGCTCTATGTATGCTCCCGCTACCCGGAATGTGACGCCTATGTGCGGGTGCAGCCGGGGACGACTATCCCCCTGGGGACGCTGGCCAATGGGGACCTGCGTGCCCTCCGCCGGGAGACCCACCAGTACTTCGATAAGCTCTACACCAGCGGGTGGATGACCAAACAGGAGGCCTACCGTTGGCTGGCAAACTTCCTGCAGGCGCCACAGTCCCAGGCGCACATTGGGTATTTGGGGGAGTACACCTGCAGGCAGGTGCTCCAAGCCTGCAAGGAACTGTTGGGGAGAGGAGGTGCAAAAGCATCATGAAACTGACGGCGGAACAGCAGCGCAAGGCGGAGGAGAATATGGGCCTGGTGGGGAAAGTCATCGCGGACAAGGTCCATGGCACATATTTCGGCAGCTACACCCGGGAAGACCTGTTCCAGATCGGCTGTATCGGCCTGTGCAAGGCGGCAGCCACGGACAAGGGAGGCTGTTTTTCCACCTACGCCTACCGGCTCATCTGGAACGAGATTTGCACCGCTCTGATTTCGGCCACCCGGAAGGCCTCCGGGGAGCAGCCCACGGAGCTGCCCATTCTGGAAATCCAGGGGGCAAATGGGGAGTTTACCTCCGCCCTGGAGTTGGAGGACCTACTGGAGCGAGGGGAACGGGAGGCCACCGGGGTGGTGAAGAAGGGCATCCAGGCCATGCGGCTCCGGGTGAACGGATACTCCACCCGGGAGATCGGTGTTCACCTGGGCGCGCCGGACAACTATGTCACCGCCTGGGAGGCCAAGGCCCGGAAATACCTGCGGGCTATGAATTAGGAGTTTGGCGTCCCAATTCTGTGTTCTTCTCTACTTCCTCTACAGTTTCTTCTCGTTTCATATCATGCCGTACGGCGGATACACCTAATCGCAAATTTTCCATCTAACACCCTGCTTTTAACCGCTTTTCAAAAGTCGTATTAGCAAGAAATTAGCAGAAAGAGAGATTTGCTGCCCGGCAAGACAGCATCAAAATGGCCCATCTGGCGACATATTCAGGAGGTAAAATCATGGAACAGAAAAAGGAAGAAATGCAGCCCCAGACCCGCGCTTACACGGTGGAAGAGATCGCAGCCATCCTCCATATCGGGCGGTCATCCGCATATACCTTAGTCAGGAAAGGGTACTTCAAGAGTGTACGCATTGGCACAGCCATCCGGATCTCCAGGAAGTCCTTTGACGAGTGGCTGGATCAATTGGAATTGTAATGCAGAGGAGCGTGCCATGGCAAAACCGTGGTACGTTCCTTTGCGTTACAACTAAAATCTCTGTTTGAAAATAAACTCAAATCTTTTCCATCATATAACCTCTCTTCATGATATAATCACAATATAAGTGAAACTGCTATTCCCCCAAGAGAGAGGAGGTGAAGTGTATGGGAAAGTATACGGACGATGAGATCCGGGCAATGCCGAAAATTACAGCCAAGATTGCCGCAGACTATCTCGGCATATCCCCCATGATGGTGACCTTGGGTATGAGAAACAATGTTCTTCCAATCGGTTTCGCCATCAAAAAGGAGGACCGATACAGCGAGAGCTGGAGTTACAACATCATTCCGGAGCGGTTGATCGCCTATAACCATGGCAGAATCAATGAGGTGCAGGTTCAGAATATTGAAAAGAACCTGAATACCATCATCAGCCAATTTGAAGAGATGAAACGCGATTTGGTTTTTCTATTAAAAGAAAACGAGGAATTGGAGGGATAAAACAGTTTTTAGCGATCCTTGCAGATACTGAATCATCAAAAACACAGCCCCTTCAGATCGAAGAGAGAAAAGCAATGGTTTTGGATAAACAGGAGGTGAGAGCAGTGATGTCGTCCACTACGGTTCGTCTGACGCGAAAGGAACTTTATGAAGAAATTTGGAAAATATCTGTGGCAGGTGTATCCAAAAAATATGGTATCCCATATGCCAGATGTCTGGCAAAGATCAAGGCGGCCCAAATCCCTGTTCCTCCCTCTGGATATTGGACCAAACTCAACTTCGGAAAATCTGTGGAACAGCCGCCTCTCTCTGGGGATGGGGATGCCGTCGTTGAACTGCTGCAGGAGACATTGCCCAGTACCGCAGATGCAAAGAAAACAGAGCAAGTTCTCCCCCTCCAAGAGGAAACTGCCTCCGAGCCGTCCAGTGCATCCTCTCCAGTGGATACACCCCCACAAAAGCCTCCAGAGGTTGAGACTGCTCAGATGAACGTCACTCCACCAGAAACAATTGAAAAGTTTGGACAAGCCTATAATGTATATCATCGGGAAACACTGTATCAGGAAGTTTGGGCCATGCCGGTAACAGAGGTGGCGAAACGATACAAAGTTTCCGATGCTGCCATCCATAAAGTCTGCAAATCGTTGGATATTCCCACCCCGCCGCAGGGGTATTGGGCAAAATTGCGGGCCGGAAAACCCGTAAAGAAACTGCCCCTCCCGCCCGGAAAAGAACAGACAAAACTGGGGATACAGACCGGGATCAGCCGTCTGGCTAATCCCCAAACGACTACGGCATCTCTGGAATTTCTGCCTGAAGAAGAGCGGCAAGTGGTGCTGAATGTGGCGGCACAGATCTTGCTGCCTCAGGAACACGCCCGTATGCGGCCGGAGATCGTGGCTCACCGAAAGCGGATCGCAGAATGGAACAAGAGGAAGCGCCAGCAGGAGCGGAAATTCGACGCAAACTGGAATCGCGGGAGGCGGGAAGTTCCGCCTCCATTCGCTGAAGGGGTTTCAGAAGAGCAGCAACCGAGGATCTTTCGATTAATCGATGCGTTGGCCAAAGCGATGGTACCGTTGGGGTGGCGTTTAACGGAGGATCTTAGATTTGCAAGAGAGCAGGATGCGGTCACGCTCACATTTTCTGAGTCGACTGACCAGATCCTACATACCCCAACAAAAGAAGAAAATCTTAAATTATTGGAATATGAGGAAGCGCGTAAAAAGCACTCGTGGGCGACAAAGCCGCAGATTCGCAAATATGATTCCGTTTACAATGGCCGCTTGAGTCTATGTGTCAATGGCACAAGAACATTTCGGGATTGCCGATCCTATGTTCTGGAAGACCGTTTGGGAGATATGATGCTCTCCATCTATGGTGAGGCGGAGCAGGTAAAGCAAGCACGCTTGGCCCGTGAGGAGGCAGAGCGGCAGCGCCAGGAGCAGGAAAGAAAGCGGGAGGAGCGGCGTCAACGGTATAATGAAGAAGTGGATCGAACGCTGGCCCTTGTCAACTGCGCATCCGACTATGAAATTGCGTGCAGAATCCGTTCCTATGTTTCTGCCA
>JABLTR010017675.1_pt1 | contig 13788 bp, 15 predicted proteins | sample 7160071 | NCBI WGS metagenome assembly JABLTR01 (sample SAMN14651230, study PRJNA627086) | human gut metagenome | isolation source: feces | host: Homo sapiens
AGCCTGTACGAGTCGATCTCTCCCGACCAGATGAGGTCGTACGCCTTGTTTCGGCTCGCCCTCATGTACTCCTGCATCTCGATCACCGTCATCCATTCGCCGCGATCTTGGTTGCCCTCGGGCGCGGCGCATTCGGCTGTGCTTGCCATGGTTCCTCCAATCTTCCCGTGCGGCACCGCGCGAGGACACCGCACGACACCGTGTGCCTTTTCGTCTGCGCGACGATTGAACCGCCTGATGGCGCTTGGCGCGCCCGGCGGGAGCGGAGACGGGTCGAGGTGGGTCGAGCTGGTCGGGCCTTCACGAAACGGCCATGAGCCGCATGCCTTAGCTCGCAGCTAAGTCCCCGAAAAGCAAAAGGCGCCCATGCGGGCGCCTGCCTAGTAGCTGGAGTTGTTCGGTTGTGGTCGGAATGCTCGTCTTCCGCGGTGCTGTCGTCCGGGGTCCGGCATCTGTCGTTCGCCTCTTCTGTCGTGTTTGATGTTGCGTGTTCTGCGAGCGACCTTGCACAGGTTTTTCAGCCCGTTGCCCCAGGTGCACCCGGGTAAATGGTACCCACCCGCCGGGACAAGGACATTGCGGGAGGGCCGTCTGGGCAAGCTGGGGTGGACGAGCGGGCGTCGGCGGCTCGATTAGGGCTTCTCCGTTACCCTGCAGCTGTTCTCGGTCGCCTGAACGACAATATCGCCGAGGTCCGCCACGCCCTCATCGAGCTGAACGACTTGAGGCCAGACCTCGCGGACCATGGCCATTTGGTCGTCTATCAGCAGGCATTTCGCCATTCGCACCCTATTCCTCATGCCGATGACCTCTTCTCCGAGCCTTTCCGGGTCTTCTGGGTCGAACATTCTTGCACCGCTCTCGTTGACCAAGTGCCCATCATGATCGAATCGTTCCGGATTCGATTCCGGGCTAAGGCGATATTCGCGACAGCGTTCGCTTTCCAGTAGGTTCGCGTTGTCGTTCCGGGATTTAGGGGAATTTCTCTCAGTGAAATCGGAGATGCCGCAATCCACCTCGTTCAGATGGTCAATAAGACATCGAAAGCTACTGCTCGTCAGGACTTTTTCGAGGGTGTCTGCATAAGAGGTCGTTGGCAAACCGTATTTTTCTTTAAACGGGCTGCTATTGGCGCCGGGCCTCGCCGCGAGCTCGCGAAGCGCGTTGACCGCCTCCACGCTTATTCCGAGATATTCCGAAACCTCCTGCTCGTCGAACGTCCTTCCCTTTGATTCGCCGATCAAGTATCCAATCTGGACTTTCAGGAGTCTTGAAATCGTTTGCATCGTGGGAAACGATGGGAAACCGGGTTTTTCTTTGCCGTATTTGCCGCCGATTTTCTCCCAGCGTCCAACAGTGGTCTTCGTCGTAGCATGCCCTTCTTTCTGCATTGCATTCGCGAAGTCCTCTTGCGTTGCATACCATTTTTTCCTCTCGGTTTTAAATCGCTCACCCCAGGCGTCTTTCATTTCTTGATCGGTTAAGACTCGTCCCATGTTGTTTCTCTCTTCCATTTACCACTGAGATACTCGTGAAAAGCTTCTATACACGAGTCTATCAAGTTGAGAGAATCAAGTCATCCGATACGAAAGGATTAAACGATGAAATGCGAATTGACCAAGAAATCGTTCGAGGTGCCGGCCCTTCTCGAACGGCATAACGATTTCGAGCAAGCAATATGCAGAACGGTGTTTCAAGACAAGTACAGCTCCAGCGTGAAGACCTACCACGTCATCGACCATCTTATTGCTCGAGGCGAAGAGCTCGGACTCATGGGCGTCCCAAGCTATCTCGCGGCGATAGAGGCGCTGAAGAGATTCAGCTCCTATCACGCTGGCCTAATCAGGGGTTTTGCCGGGGAACGACGGGTCTTCTACGCGATCAAGCATGTCGGGTCCGGCTTCGAGCAACTGGTCAATGCCGAGCTGGACTACGAGGGCGAGCACGATGAGTTCGACCAGATCCTCGTCAGCCGGCAGGGTCTTGTGATAGTCGAAGTGAAGAACTACTCCTCCTCGGCCGCGATCGGGAGCGACGGGATCCTGAGGTTTGAGGACGGAAGCGGGCGCATGCGCAACGTCGGGGAGAGGATGGCCTCCAAACGTTACGTCTTGCGCGAGGTAGTGTCCAACGCAATTGGGCGCGAGCTCCCTGATGAAAGGATTGTCTCCCTTGTCGTCAACGCCAACGAGAAGACCTTTATTCGGAACGATTCTGATCGAGTCGAGGTTCAGAGCACGGGCAGCATCGCGCGTCGAGTCGAGGAGCTGCTGAGAGGCGACGAGGTCCTAGGGGCCGAAGACGTCTCCGCCATCAAGGCGGCGCTTGAGGCTGCCCACCATCCCATCGAGATCGAGCCGGAGATCGATTTCGAGTACGTATCGGCAACCCTGCACGAGGCCCTCTCGCTGATCGCCCGATCGGTTGCGGAGGAGAAAGAGGGCGAGGATTTCGCTCGCGTGTCCGCTCCCGAGAGCGAGACCTGCTCGGTATCTCAGGCGCGGAGGCCGTCTCCTGCGCTCGTCTCGGGTGCAGTGGCTCTTCTTTTAGGCCTTGCGGGCGGATACGTGCTCGGATCAACGGGAAAATGGAGGTAAGCAGATGAACGACGTTATGGAACGCACCGCTACAAGCTACGCGGCGATTGATGCGGTGGACAACAAAGCAAGCGATTGTCGGGGCATGCTCAAATCCCTTGTCGATGCGACGAACGGCATCACCGGGCCTCAGGCCGGCCTCCTCGGATGCCTCGTCGTTTCCATTGCCGGGGTGGCGGGATATGGAATATACGCCCTTTGCGACCTGGTCAAATCCGGACACCCCGTCGAGCTCACCTCTGGAGGGGTGCGCTTCGCGGCGAATACGGCAGCGCTCGGCGAGGCGAGCAGCCTCTAATCGGCGGACAGGAGAATCGATGCAGATGAATGAGATGCCCTCGATCGGGACCACGCTGACTTACGGCGAGGCAATCAAAGCATACGACCGCTTCGAGCGGACGATGCTCGAAAAGGCGTACGGGGCCGGACTCCTGCCCGCGGTGGGGTTGTACGACCTGCTCTGGCAGCTTGAGTCGCTCGCGCAGAAGTTCGGAATCGAGGGCAAGGGGGCCTTCCCGAGGCTCAAGAGGGAGATCCGATCGTTCTCGAGCGAGAGGACCGCTCTGGCGAACGGGGTGAACGGCGAGAGGTTCTACCTGCTGCAGGATGAATCGGCGCTCAAGCAGCATGACGAGACGCACCTTTTCAAGGTCGGAATCGACGGGGACAAGCTCGCCGGCGACCTCGACGAGGCCCTCGAGCTGCTTTCAAAAGAGTCTGCCAGGGTCGACGTGTACGCCGACACCTATTCACCCGACCGATCTGAACGGGATTCCGACAGGCTGGGCAAAGACCCCTTCATGAAATGGGCCGGAATCGGGTTTTGCGCGATGATGGCCTGTTTAGGAATCTCGATGCTGGTCCATTCGGTCTTCCAAATCGGCTTCTGCTCCAAGTGGTTTATCTGATGCAGAAGCCATTGGACGAGCAGTCTTTCAAAAAAAATAGGGCAGAATCGCTTTCACGATCCCGCCCCGCAAACCCGAGGGTTTCTAACTGGAACCTATTATGCAGCTAAGCGGCGTCTTATCAACCCCCCCCCGTAACAGACTCCATTGTCGGTAAACGCTCCGCCAAGGGCTGATCGCCTCCCTAGACGAGCTTCTTGCGCGTCTCCTTCAGTATGCCCTTCTTGAAATCGGACCACTTGCCGAAGAACTTCTCGTCCGTCGCGGTGGCGGTGTGCTCGGCGTATTTGATTGCCGTGAGTTCCATGGTGCAGATGTAGTCCGCCGCCTGCGAAAGCCGGTACTCGGAGGGCTGCGCCGATCGGTAGACGACGGCGTCCTTCGACAGCGCGTACTCGACCGCGCGGTGCAGCGACTCGGCGATGGAGCGCTGGCCGTTGTCGTAATAGACCTTGACCAAATCGTAGTATTGCAGCTCCGCGAGGTTGTCGAACAGGAAGTTCACGATATCCCTTCGCATCGCCCCCGCGAGCTTGTCGAGCGAGGCGAACTGCTTGGTCGCGTATGCGAAGGTGTGGTACTTTACGGGCATGTGGCGGAAGAAGACGCGGAACGAGCCGAGCATCATCTTGCGCGTCCTCAGGTCGAGCCCCGAGTACTGGTCCTTGCCGTTCATGAGCGGCGACGCATGGAAGGGTATGTCCGGGAGCCCCTTGGCGCGAAGGGCGCCCTCATATGCCGCGATCGAATTCGCGATGTTTTCGGATTGGTCGTGCATGACGACGGTGAGCAGGTAGTGGCGGTCGGAGAGGCCGTCGCTTCCCGACTCGTCGACGAAGATGCTGAGTTCTCGCATTGTTCTCCTGGATAAGAAAAAAGCCGGGGAAAACGTCCCCGGCACTTGGAAGCCTTCCTAACGGAAAACCAATTACCTTATATCATGTACTGTCCGGAAATTCAAGGGAGCTCGATGCGTTTCCGGACGTCGGCGGAATCTCAAAGCCCGCTCGCCAACTCATGGGCAAGCCACCTGAGACTACTCACTTTACCCGCGGACGACGAAGAGCTGCGACCTGCGGTTTTTCAACCAGCATGAAAGCCGCCCGCGTTGATTCACTTGCGATTGTAGCTGGCGGCTTGCGGGCAAAAGGGCGGTTGAGTTTCAAAACGGGCGTTTTCGGCGATATTGAGCTTGCAAAGGCGTCCCGCCGCGCCCTTTGGGACAAAAACAAAAACTCAAAGCCCTGAGTTTGAAAAAAGTTTTTAGAGTTGTCCCAGCTTTTGTCCCCAAAGCCGACGAAACGCGACATGGTGTCACCTGGCGGCACTCGGCTCGAGGCGGCACCGAAAACTGGGTGTAACTGGAATGACGGGGCGGCAAAACTATAACCATCGAGTGGGAATAGAAGAATCGCTGAAAGGAGTTGTCATGAACAAGGAGACGTTCGATTACGTGACCGAGCGCGTGGACACGCTCGCGGATTCCGAATTCAGCACGCAGGTGACAAAGGATGCTGCGCAGGCATGGAAGGATGCAGTAGCAGCCAATTCGAGCGACGCTGCGATCGATGCGGCAACGAACGACCTGCTCGACGTCCTCGAAGGGCGCCCGACGACGATCGACGGCGTGATCGCCTTCTTGCAAGGGCCGGCAATCGAGATGCTTGGCGAAGACGCGGCTGCAAGCGCGCTTGCAGCCCAACAGCAACGCAAGGAGGCGGGTGCGAAGTACTGCGATTGCGAGGCATGCTCTGCAGCCACGGAGATCCTCGCGAAGTTCGACCGCATAGAACTCTGATAGCGAGAAATCGGAGCCTCCCACCGAGTCCGATAAACGATCACGAGCCATCGATGCGAAAAACGGGGGCTGCGTACCTTGCGACGCGCAGCCCTCGCTGTACAGGCTTGCTATACCCGCTTTCGAACTACGCAACTCCCGCTGTCGCTCGCCATCCGTGCGAGCAGCTTCCTGCGCACGGGAGAGCATCGGAGCGGCATTAGAAGACGGCGGTCAAGAACGCGGCGGCCGCGAGGAAGATTCCCGGCACGTTGGCCACCACGATCGGCCAGTCCCGCTCCTTCTTGAAGAGGCCGTAGATGGTCCAGAACAGGCAGTTGAAGAACGCTGCCAGGGGCTGCACAGGATTGCCGGGGTGCCCGGCCAGGTTGTCCATGATCTGCGGAATGTAGGAGACGTACATACACACCGACAGCACCGAGGCTATGCGCCCCACTATAGCGATGGGCCTCGCATGGCGTTTGATGCCTCCCTGATGCACCGATGCCTTCTGCACCATGCGTCTATGCGTATCGGTCTTCACGTTCATCGAGCACCCTCGTGTTCGCGGATGGGAATCTCTGCAACTCGATGATAGATCGAGGCATTCGAGGCCCCCGCGGGCGCGATGAAACGTGACGCGAAGGCGAGCAGGAGGTAAGCGCGCCGTTTACCGCGCTAAAAGCCGCAGAGCCAGTCCGCTGCCCTTGCGGCATCTACCGAAACGCCATCCGACAAGCCAACGTTGCACTTTTGCCAGACCGCAAAGTGCGCGTTCACGCGCGACGCCGAAGGGCGCTACGGGCCGGCGACGGTCGACCTTGCCGCCCTTCGACATAGGTTCAGCTGATCCCCTCATCGGAAGACTTTCCTACCATCTCCCTCCGCACGAAGCAATCGGCCACGTGGTCGTTCACCATGCCGATGGACTGCATATAGGCGTACACGATGGTGGAGCCGACGAATTTGAAGCCGCGCTTCTTCAGATCCTTGCTGATGCGGTCGGAGAGCGGCGTGGTGGCCGGGACGTCCGCCTGGGTCTCCCAGTGGTTCACAACGGGCTCGCCGTCCACGTACCCCCAGATGAACGTGTCGAAGCTGCCGAACTCTCGAGCCACATCCAAGAACAGCTCCGCATTGGCCACGGCCGCCTCGATCTTGCGGCGGTTGCGAACGATCCCTGCGTTCGCCATGAGCTCCTCAACCCTCGCCTCGTCGTAGTGCGCCACTTTGGCGGGATCGAAGCCGTCGAAGGCCTCGCGGTACGCCTCCCGCTTCTTGAGGATCGTAAGCCACGACAGGCCCGCCTGCGCGCCCTCCAGAACCAGCAGCTCGAACAGCTCGCGGTCGTCATGGGTGGGTCTTCCCCACTCGTTGTCATGGTAGTCAACGTAGATCGGCGTGTCGCCCGCCCACGAGCACCTAGTCCGCTCCTCCACTGTGCCTCCTAGCGAAACGTCATCCGGTACGCAAGCGTCGCACGCTCGCCCGGCGCGAGCACGCGCACGCCGGGCTTCTCGGCGAGCTCGCGCGGGGAGAAATGCGCGTCGGGCAGCGCCGACCACGGTTCCAGGCACAGGTAGCGGGCGTCGTCCTGGCCTGCCTTCGTCCAAATGCCCAGATAGGGGAAGTCCGGGAATTCCACGGTCACCTCGCAACGGTTTGCGCTGCTCGCCAGTGCGATCGTGCTGCCCGGGACGTTCTCCAGCACGATGGTGTCGATGCCCAGCTGCTCGGGCGTCTTCGTCAGACGCCCGTCCTCGAGCGGCACTGCGATCTTCGGCAGCGTGAGGATGCCCGCCTCGTCCATTCCGAACATCTCGATCGTATCGAGCCCCTCGAAACGCACGAAGTAGTCCGTCATGCGCTCGCCGGGCAGCAAGCACGTCGCGTATGCTTCGTGCCCGCCCAGCTCGAACGGCATCGGCGCGTTGCCTGTGTTCTCGACGATATGCGACTTCACTATCGCGTTGTCCTCGAGCGAGAATTCCACACACAGGCGGAAGTCGAAGGGGTAAACAGCCCGTGTGCCCTCATCGGACACCGTCTCGAAGCGCACGTGCGAGTCCGACACCTGCTCGACCGCGAACGCGCGGTCGCGGCAGAACCCGTGCATCGGCGCACCCACTCGCTTGCCGTCATTCGCGTACCAGCCATTTCGCAAGCGCCCGATCAGCGGGAACAGCAGCGGTGCACGCCGCCCCCACACCGCAGGATCGCCCGACCACAGGCGCTCAGCGCCGTTGCGAACGACGCTCTGCAACTCCGCACCCTTGCTCGACGCAAGAACCGATAGCGTGTCATTTTTCAAGGCGATAATCGTCATATCCCACACCATATTGTCCTTTGCTTCGGATGATTCCAAAACTATAGTAGCGCATATGCAAACCTATCTTAGATTCTACTTTTACGACGAGTATTCATCGGAATATACTTGCAACATAGTCGCTGCGATGAAATCAGCGCATTTGGAACTTTCCGCCTCCCGCACTGCGCCTTTCATGCTTTTCCCTTTGTCCTCTCTCGTCTTTTTCTATACTCGCATCGCGAATAACGCGGTAGACTTTCTCTGGGCGACAGGAGGACACCATGCAGAACATACGGACCGAACGCGCAAGCAAGCTACCACGCGGTTTGATCTTGGCCATTGCCACGCTCTTGACGCTGGGGAACGGCTTGATCTACATGTGGTCCATCTTCAACGTCCCTCTGATGGATGCTTTCGGATACTCAGCTTCCGGCGTCGCACTGGCGTACTCTCTATTCATGTTGATGAGCTGCGTGGGAAGCTTTCTCGGCGGTTGGATGCAGCAGCACATCCAGCCTCGATACGTGATACTGATTGCAGGCGTGCTGTTCTCTTGCGGTTGGCTGCTTTCGGGCTCCGCTGAATCGCTCCCCCTTTTGTATCTGTTCTTCGGAGGACTGGCCGGCATCGGCAACGGCTTGTCCTACAATGCCCTGCTCTCCGTTGCCACAACGTGGTTTCCAGACAAACGCGGCTTTGCCAATGGAGTCTGCACCTGCGGCGCAGGGATGGGGCCGGTGGTGTTCGCTCCTTTAGGCAATATACTCATCGAGTCTTTCGATGTCCTCATGGCCTTCCGCATCGTGGGAATTGCGTGGCTGGTCATCTACCTCGTGTTCACATGGTTCCTTGTCATGCCTGCCCCTGGCTGGAAACCGTCTAATTGGGATCCGGACGATCAGACGACCTCCTCGGCCGTATCGTCGGGGCGGAACTACTCGGGTCGGGAGATCCTGAGACAACCGTTGTTCTACATACTCTTTTTCATATTGATGGTGGCGGTCACCAGCGGGCAGATGATCAACGGGCACGCTTCGAGTCTTGGTCAGGAGCTCGCACACCTCAGCGCGGCTGAAGGAGCCCTGATGGTCAGCCTTTTGGGTGTTGGCAGCGTGCTGGGGCGTCTCGGGTTCGGCGCGGTATCCGACAAGATAGGCCGCTTCACGACGCTCATCCTCATCTTAGGCGTCAACGCCGTGATCATGCTCCTGTTCCTGGCCCACGCCACTACGTTCATCACGTTCCTTGCCTGCATGATGATCGTTGGTGGCTGCTTCGGCGGAACTATGAACGTTATGCCGGCAACCGTGGGCGATTCGTTCGGATCGAAGTTCTTCGGCCAGAACTGGTCGTTCGTTTACCCCGGCTACACGGTTGCCGCGTTCATCGGCCCCATGGTCGCCGCAAGCACCACCGAAGCCACCGGCTCCTGGGAAGGAGCAATGATCATTGCGGGCGTATTGTCGCTTCTAGGGATCGTGCTCGTGCTTATAGGGAAGAGATTGGCGAAGCGACTTGCCCAGGCGGGATAGCGGCAATTTCAAATGGAACAACACCGCGTCATCCCTCGATGACTTCGCCGCGGCCTACCGGCAGATTCTTCCCTTTCTTTCGCCGTCAGTGCAGAAAACCGATTTGGATGAATGTGTGCTACAGAGCTTGCCAGCACGTCGATGCCGATCACCTCAACCGCATCGACGCTGCGCGCAGACAAAGCCGACATGAGGGCGGATTCGATAACGTATCGCATTTACGTTTGAAGAACGCCTGGTCGAAGACACGCTGTGCAACGCGCCCCTGCTTCCTACTTCCCGCCCTCGGCTACCTCGCCGGTGCGGTAGGCTTCCAGCAGCTGTTCCAAATCAACAATCTGCCGCTTCAGCTCTTTACCGGTATCGGTGTCAGCCACGAGCGTGCGCTTCTCCACGCGCTCTACCACCCGACGCGACGAGTGGATGTCCTGCTCGTTGACCACGGCGGCGCGGGTTGACTCGAGCGGCTCGTGTGCAGCCAGCACGAAGCCATGCGAATTCGAAATCAACGTGTAACCGGCGATGCCCGTGGTAGGCTGGTAGGCCTTCGAGAAGCCGCCGTCGATGGTGAGCACGCGCCCGCCGCATCGCACCGGATCCTCGCCGTCCTTCGCCTTCACCGGCACGTGGCCGCACACGATGCGCGAAGTTGCGGGATCCATCCCGAAGTCCTCGAAGATGCCGGCCATCACGTGCTCGTCGTTTTGGTAGGCGTAGAACGGGTTCTTCACCTCCTTGCGCGCCTCCTTCTCGGCTATGAGGTACAGCTCGAACGTAGCCATCTTGCTTTTCGCGAACAGAGGCGATCCCTCACCCAGCCACATATACCACAGAAGGTCGCGGCCGCGCTTGCGCATCTCAGGATCGGAATCGTCGAACGCCGCACGCACATAGCGTTCCATGACATCGTAAAGCGCGCGGCCTTTGTACTTCTGTCCGAACACGTCCGTCTCCATAAGCGAGCCGTCTTCGTTCAGCGGAACGCACGCATGGAAGAGCAGATTGCCGTTGTATATTTTATAGAGGCTGCCCGCGTCCAAGAAGAAGCGCATGTGCCGCTGCAGCTTCTCACACCCCGTGAACGCCTGCTCCAGGCGCTGCATGACGTCCTCCTCCTCGGGCGTAAGGCGATAGGGGTCGTCTGGGTCCACCGTGGGGAACACCGTGTCGGTCAGCGCGTACTCCGAGCCGTCCAGCAAGACCGTACCGCGCTTGTAGTCGATCTTGTCCAGCAGCTTGCGATCCTCCAGGCCGAAGTCGGGATTCTCGTCGATGAGCTTCGCTTCCACCTTGAACTGGATAATGGCCATGGCCTTCTGGATCTTGACGTTCATCTCCAGTTCTTGCGGCGTAAGCTCCGGGTTGCCTTTGAGACCGAACGCAACGCACGGATCGTCGCGGTATGCTTCGAGCGCGAACGAAGCGAGCGGCAGAATGTTGATGCCGTAGGCGTCCTCGAGGATGGAGAGGTTCCCGTAGCGCGCGCAGTTGCGCACCACGTGGGCGATGCAGCCGCGCTGTCCAAGCGAAGCGCCCATCCATACGATGTCGTGGTTGCCCCACTGGATGTCGAGAGCATGGTGGTCCATGAGCGTCTCCATGATGACGTCGGGATACGGCCCACGGTCGTATATGTCGCCAATGATGTGGAGTCGCTCGATGGCAAGTCGCTGGATAAGCTGGCACAGCGCCTCGATGAGCTCTCCACCGCGGTCAGTGCGAATGACCGCGTCGATGATGGCCGCATAGTACGCCTGCTTGTCCTCGCCGTGACGGTCTTCGGTCATGAGCTCTTCGATGATGTAGGCGAAGTCGTCCGGCAACGCTTTGCGTACGCGGGAGCGCGTGTACTTCCGCGCGGCGCGTTTGCATACGGCCACGAGACGCGGCAGCATGATGGCATACCATGCCCCAGGATCGCTCACTTGCGATAACACCAACTCCATTTTCTCATGCGGATAGTAGATGAGCGTCGCAAGCGAGCGCTTCTCCTCCTCACTCAGGGAGTCGCCGAACTCCGCGTCGATCTTGAGCCGGATGGAGCCCGAGCCGTTGCGCAGGATATGCGAGAACGCCTCGTACTCGCCGTGGATGTCCGAGGCGAAGAACTCGGTGCCCTTCGGCAGGTTCAAGATGGCGCTCAGGTTAATGATCTCCGCCGAAGCCTTGGCGGCGGTGGGAAACGACCGGGAGAGAAGCTCCAAGTACCGCTTTTCGCTCACGTCCATGTAGGGCCTCCTTGTGGATGTTGCAGCGCTTGCACGGCCCTATGGTACCCGCAACTGGACCGCACCGGGCGAAGCGACACCGAAACGGCGCGATTATTCGACGGAAACGCCGGCACCGAATCGCGTGCGGCGTCGGGCAGCGCAAAGAAGGACACACGAACGACGCGCGCACGACGGGCGGCGCCGACTGTTTACTGCGCCCTTGCCGCGGTACTACTCCCACCCTTTCCACACGTCGGGCGCATAGCCCACCGTGGCCTGCTTGCCGTTGCGCACGATGGGCTCGACCAGCACGTGCTGGTTCTCCAACAGCTTGTCGAACTTCTGGTCGGGCGAGAGATATGCAAGCAGCGCCACCGTGTCCTGGTCCTTCGCCTTCGGGTCGACGAGCGCGTCGATGCCGCCCACCGCGCGGCGCACTGACTCCAGCTCGCCCTTGCTCATCCCCTTCTCCGCCAGGTCGATGAACTGGAACTTCACCCGCCGCTCCTTGAAGTAGCGCTGCGCCTTCTTCGTGTCGAAGCTCTTCTTGGTGCCGAACACCTGGATGTTCATCGCCTTCGCCTTCCGCTCGCTCGCGTGCGCGCGCCGGGAAACCAGACGCGTCAGCCCGCTATAATGCCTCTTTGGGATTATCACGCCTGCGATTCTAAGACACGAGGAGGAGCCTTATATGGAACTCGCCGAAATCCCCGAAAGCGACAGAGCGCAGCACCTCGACCTGTTGCTCATCGCCGACGAGTCGGCGGACATGATCGAGCGGTACCTGCACCGCGGCGATCTGCTGGCCCTCATCGAGGACGATGAGGCGCGGGCGCTCTGCGTGGTGACGCAGGAAGAGCCCGACGTGTTCGAGATCAAGAACATCGTCACCGTGCCCGAGCACCAGCGCAAGGGCTACGGGCGGCGGCTCGTCGCGCTTGTCGCCGAGCGTTACCGGGGGCGCGGGGACTGGCTCCTCGTCGGCACGGGCGACGTGCCCGGCATCCTGCGCTTCTACGAGCGGTGCGGGTTCGAGCGCTCGCATGTCGTGGAGAACTTCTTCGTCGACAACTACGACCATCCCATGTACGAGGACGGCCACAAGCTCATGGACATGGTGTACCTGAAAATGCGCCTCTAGCGAACGGGCTCGTAGTCCAGCTGGGCAGGAATGTCGGTGGACTCGAGCTTCATGATGACGGGGCGCAGACCGTCGTTGCAGCTGACGATGGCGCATCCGGGCACGCGCATCCAGTCGTCGAAGTAGAACGTGAAGTCGCCGCCGCCGTGGGCGAGCGCGAACACGTACTGGTAGACGGCCTTCCACGCCTCGTCGCAGAAACCCTCGGGCTTGGCGTAGTCGGCGAGGAAGACCTGCCCGGCCTTCATCATGGGGCACGGCGCGAGCCCCTCGGCGCCGTACTCGGCGGCCAGCTCCTCGTCGAACGTGGCCTTCAAAACGGTGATCCTCACCTTGGTCATGGCCATGGCGCATCCTTTCGCGATCGTTGGGCATGCGTGCTTGCAGCCTCGTTATACTGTGAGCGAGGCCGCAGCGGAAGTACGGTCATTCAGAATAGGTACTATCCTGAAGGGAAGCGCTATGAGCATGGAGCCCTACGAGGGAAGCCTCTCGTCGCTCGCCGACACGCCGTTCGGCTACACATTGTCGATGATCGGCGGGAAGTGGCGCCTCGTCATCATGTACTGGCTCGTGGAATGCGAGACCATGCGTTTCAACGAGCTTAAACGCAAGATCGGCCGCATCACCGACAAGACACTCAGCAGCCAGCTCAAGGGCATGGAGGCCGACGGTCTCATCGTGCGCACCGAGTACCCCCAGATCCCGCCGAAGGTGGAGTACCGCCTCTCCGAGAAGGGCACGTCGCTCTACCCCCTGATGGAGGACATGTGCGCATGGGGACGGGAGCACGACCCGGGTGCAGGCGGCGCATCGGACGAGCGTGCGGACGACACCGAGAACGCGGGCATACCCGGCAAAGGCCTTCGCGTATAATGTCAAGCCCGATTTCGAGCCAGAACCAAGGAGCCCACCCCATGCCCACCATCCAAACAACCCTCGCGCACGAACTCAGCCTTTCCGCAGCCCAGGTCGCGGCCGTCATCGCCCTTGTCGACGAGGGCAACACCATCCCGTTCATCGCCCGCTACCGCAAGGAGGCCACGGGCGGCATGGACGACGCCCAGCTGCGCGCGTTCGACGAGCGCCTAGCCTATCTGCGCAACCTCGAGGCCCGCAAGGACGAGGTGCTGCGCGCCATCGACGAGCAGGGCAAGCTCACGCCCGAGCTGCGCGCGAAGATCGAGGACGCCGCGGTCATGCAGCGCGTGGAGGACCTGTACAAGCCGTACAAGAAGAAGCGCGCCACCCGCTCGTCGAAGGCGCGCGACGCGGGGCTGGAGCCCCTTGCGCTGCTCATCCTGGCGCAGGGCCG
>JABLTR010095148.1_pt1 | contig 13781 bp, 14 predicted proteins | sample 7160071 | NCBI WGS metagenome assembly JABLTR01 (sample SAMN14651230, study PRJNA627086) | human gut metagenome | isolation source: feces | host: Homo sapiens
CGTCTCAAGGCTTATGGCAGTATTTCCGCTGGTAAACATAATTATTCATTCTCGAATTCTCATATTACATTGTATATTGTTTTTGTCTAATATTCAATAAAAAATTTAATTTTTAAAGAAATTTTTAAGGTCTGTATAAATTACGTTGAGTATTTGAAAATTATGGGCTTGCTCAGATCCTGGAGGTCAAGGGTGCCCATATCTCCCTCTGGTATTTCGGCTACAGCTTCAGACATGGTCTTTATTTTTTCTTCCATTCTCGATGTATCCCCCAGAAGGACTTTTATATTATCCACATAGGCGTATATATTCTCACTGTCAGCCACATTTATGCTGACTTTCTTATCCAGCACATCATACTTTGACATGGCCTTCGATATGACAAGGGCCGCTTCAAAGGATTCCTGATTCTCAACCTGCATAACTTCCCCAACAGTAAAAGAACTGAACTTTAATCCTTCTATTATTGGAAGGTTTTCCGATGTTTCGCTCTTTACATCTATTACCCTGCCCTCACGGTCAAGATACAGATAGTTTCCAAGATAATTTATATATCCGCAGATCCTGTTTTCATCTACGGTTATTACCATGGTATCAGGAAATCTGAATGATATATCGACGCTTGATATATATTTATCGCTCTCCAGTATCTTTTCAGCCTTTCCCTTATTGAAAAACACACCATTATCACCGGTCTCCAGTCCTATCCTGGAACATATGTCTTCCTTGGTAAAATACTGGAGTTCATTTATTTCTATGTTTTGAACAGCAAAAACAGGTGAAGCCAGTATAACTGTTCCAACAGCCGCCAATACAGCCGCTGCTCCTATGGCCTTCACCAGTATTCTTCCTTTTCTCCTGCCCCTGACGGCCTGCTTTTTTAAAGGCTGTTTATTCGAAGGCTTTTTTCTTTTCTTCCCCTTCTTAGCCATGTCCTCATCGTAAAGCCCATCATCATCTTCATCGGAAAAGCTGTCATCTGAATATTCAGGCTCGTTTTCATCATCGGGTGTTTCTTCTTCATCCAGCCCATCATCTTCATCAGCATATTCGTAATGATCGTCATATTCATCATTATCATTATTTTCCTGGATTTCCCCGTTATCATCCAGGTCTTCGTTAAAAAATTCTTTTATGTACTGCCTGTATTCCGATAAATCTATTACTTCAGCTTCTTTGCCCTCATTTTTTCCCCCGTTGTCTTCATCGAATGAAAATTTTATTTCTTTCATTAATATATCACCTGACTTTTTGGGAATTTATCTGCCTAATTTATCTGTCCAATTAATATAGTATAATGGTTTGTCTGCCTCCGTGTCAATAAAATAAACTTTTTTCACTCACCTATTGGAAAAATCCTCATATTATATAGCATATAAAATATATGGGAGGCATTGGATATGTCTTGCTGTGAATCCAATTATAACTGCTCAGCTCAGTCTAATGCAGCTACAGAAGATTGTATTATAGCTTATAAAATTTTTGATCAGTGTCGTAAACAGATTTGTTTAACACCTTGTCTGCTCGGTCCGGCCCGCTGCGCAAGGAACACATCTTCCTGCAATGAAATACTTCAGGAAGGCGACATCATAGTTCCTCCTATGAATGCCGCTTCAGTTTCAATCGATGACCTCTGTCTTTGCAAAATACTCATCACAAAGAAAAAAGAAAACGCTTTCAGAACTGGCTACTGGGATGTTGAGATCAAATTCGTATTCTCATACACCATTACTTTCAGAGATTCTGACTGCAACTTCATCACCTGCAAGAGAGCCACAAGTGTATATACTATGCAGGTAACTCTCTTTGGTTCTGTTGGAAGCGACACAGCTATGGCAACTGACCTTGTCAACGCTGAGGGTATCTCTGCTTCATCAGGCCCCTTCGTATCAGTTGAAGCTAAGGCTGCTGGCCTTGCCGCTGAACTCAGACTTACTCCTAAATGCAATTGTGACTGCAACTGTGGATGCGGATGTGGATGCGATGATTCTGTTACAGAAGTTCCCACAGCTGTATGTGTTACCATTGGACTGTTTGCCATCATAAGACTTTTCCGCCCTGTAAACATGCTCGTACGCAACTACGGATGCTGCATACCCGAGGACTGCTCAGGTGCTGAAAGTTCAGAAAACGTATGTGACTTCTTCAACAGTCTTTCATTCCCTTCAGATATGTTCTGCCCGCCCACGCTCAGCGAGCTGGAAAGCGGATGCGGATGTTCAAGCAATAACAGCAGCGGCTCATGCAGTTCCTGCGGGAGCTGCTCATCATGCAGATAAATCTGCTGATAAAACTGTGATTTAAAGCCGGAGGATGATCCACCGGCTGACAACAGATGATATCCGCCATTAAAAAAGCTCATAAGGCCTGCCAGTCAGGCTTTATGAGCTTTATTTACATTTATATTACTTGAGCTTAAGGAAATCCATGGTCACATAGGTTTTTTTATCCGATGAGCTCACATACATTCCTATTCCCACATTATCCATATAGTCCGTCAGAAGATTGCTCCTGCTTCCGGGATTGTTCATCCATGTTATGTATACCTCAACGGCTTTTCCATCCACCTTGGCAATGTTTTCCGAAGCCATTATATATTGAAGATCCTTATTATCAAATCTTTCAAATGGGCTTGTACCGTCACGATTGGTATAATCTGAATAGTTCCAGTATCCCATGCTCATGGAGTGGAGCTTGGCCGCCGCCGCTACAGTGGAATTTATTGTAAATTCACTCAGTCCTCTTTTTACCCTCTCTCCGTTTATCATATCATAAAGAAGGCTGATATCTTTGTCCAAGGCAGCTGAATTGATCTTATGGACATCTTCTGTATTATGCACTGAAGCATACACATAGCTTATTTTATTATCTGATGAAAATGCTCCTATCTCAACGGTACCATATCCATCATTATATGTAGCCTTATTGCCATCTATCCTGGCCCTGGCGCCAAAGTCTATTTCGCTGGTGCTGCTTCCGGAGGATATGCCTCTGTATACGAATGAACTGCCATTTGAGAATATCTCAGAGGCTTTGCCATCACTGAAGGAAATATAAAAGAAGTTTTTCATATCGTTTTTATATACCCAGAGGCTTATGCCATTGGCTGTATCATCGATCTTATAGGAAGGTTCCCCAAAGGTCTGACGTATTTTTTCCTCAGTATCGCCAAGGGACATCTGCTTTCCATTGATGGTTATTTTTGAAAGCATGAGCTGATAGTATGCCTCGACCATCATGGAGGCAGCCTGCTCATAGGTTATGTATGACTGTGGATAGTAATATCCGTCATATCCTTTGACTACGTCTATTCCGGTAAGATAGCTTATATCATCCAAATATTCATCGGAAATGTCTGCCCTGTCCCTATATGAAAGTGTAAAATCCTTTTCCAGTTCGATTATATTTGCTCCGCAGGCCTTTATGGCATTTACCAGCACATCCGCTGCCTCCTGTCTGGAAACGTAATAATCCGGGGCAAAGGTCACTTCACCAATACCCTTTATTATACCGTTTTCATAACAGAACGCGACCTCATTGGCGTCACAGTCGAAAAACGGACTGTCCGATAAGGTTATACCTGTCCCTCCGGTGGAAGCCCTGTAAAACCTTACGATCATCCTGCACAGATTTTTTCTTGTGACAACATCGCTTTTTTCCATATTATCATCTATTATTCCCAGCTGAGACGCAGCTGTCATGGTGTCCGTTACTGATGAGCCAAGCAAAAACGGCTTTCCGGCAGACTCAGCTGCAAAAGCGTTCAGTACCGATAACAAGGAAAATACAACGGCAAATATAAATACCTTTATTCTTTTCATGTTTTATACCCCACCTTGCAGGATAAGAACTTCATATAAAATGAAACACTTATTTAATATTTGCGCAATATCATTTTACCATATTTTTCTGATTAATCAACCTTTTTATTATTAAAGTGGTGGAAAAAGCCCATATTTCACCTTAAATTTTAATATTTTTTTATTTTTTTGCCATATTTTTATAAAAAGTGGTGGAAGATTACATTATTAAACTATTTTAAGTTTGTGCACTCATAAAACTGGCCGTAAAATTTTTATAATAATTTTTAACAAAAAAGCAGGCTCCTTAAAAGGAGCCCGCTTAAATTACTGTTTATTTTATCTCTCAGTAAGCATTATGAGAACAACATCATTGCCGTATGTATAACCAGTAACATTGTATTTACTTGTATTCATAGCTGTAGCAAGATTTGTCTGCTCATATTTCTTAGGACCAGTCTTAACATAGCATTGAACATCCTCACTTACGTTGTACTTCTTGCTTCCGCTTGAAGCTGTTCCATAGCTGATGTTATTGAGTGATACAGAAGTAAGTCTTCCAACATAGATGAGTTTTTCATTTCTGAACTGGAAGTATGCTGCACCACTGTCACCGCCAAAGTCATTTCCTGAAACTGTGGCAGTTCCTGACTTACCATTGATGATATAGTTATAGATAGTCTCTGTAGGTTCTTCTGCCATTCCATCTGAACCAAAGACTTCCTGTTTGCTTACAACTATACCAAACTGCTTGCCATCGCTGGTCACATCATAGAGTATAAGGTCTGTGATCTCTCCGCTGCCGTTTGTTACATAGTACAATACGTTGTCGCTGAGTATTTCTTTACCAGCAAGTTTTGATGTATATGTTACAGCCGCTGAGTAATCCTGGTTTACATTGATGATGTTGCAGTTAGAAGCAACAGGATGTGTTCCGAGTTTTGTTCCATCGGCATTGAATGTACCGTTGATCCTCTTGACTGCCTGTTTCTGTACTGTGTTGTTCTGGCCGTCAAATGCTATTGAAACCACATCTCCAACTTTGAACTTATCAGTATCAGTCTGGTATGTCCTTACGACACCATCTGTACATGTTACATTAACAACACTTTCAATGATCTTAGCTCCTGCCTCATTTGTGTAAGAATCAGAACCAATGCTTGATACGATTCCCACATAGCTTCCGCTGAAGCGTGATGTAGATACAACATCAACAACAGTACCATCTTTACCAAGAAGAAGTGTAACTGTATCTCCGATGGTGTATGAACCAAGGTCTGAAAGTTTATATGAAGCTGTGCTCTCAAGGTTGTATGTGTTTCCTGCAACAGTAGCGCTTGTGGGGTTAGCAGTTGAAGGTGATGCTGCTGTGTATGTTCCCGTAACGCTGTTAGCATAGATCCATATGGTCTTAAGTGATTCATTATAGTAGTATACATCATAGATCTGGATTGCTGAAGGTGTACTGAGAACACCATTTCTATAAATAACAGCATCCACAGCTGCGAAAGGTATATTGGAGAATATACTTCCGGATTCGTATACATAGGGACCTTTAAGGTCGCTTGCAACAAGTGATGAATAGCTGATATTTCCTGATGCATCCACTGTGTATCCAAGTTTTGTAGCGTATACCTGTCCATCGGCTGTCTTAGCCTTAAGGGCATTATAGAAAATATATACGCAGTCGTTTCTTGTCAGGTACTGTCCCTTCTGAAGTGTAAGATTATCATCTATTCCAAGGGCCTGGAATTTTGATATCTGAGCCGAAGGGAATACTCCGGCAAATGTTGAAGGGTCATATCCCAGAAGTTTGAGAACGGCTGTAGCCGCTTCCTCATATTTTATCTTATTGTCGGGTTTGAATGAGCCGTCAGAATATCCGGTCATCCATCCGTTGTCAACAGCAACTCTTATGTACTCAACTGCCCAGTAATTCATCTTTACATCTTTATAAAGTGAGCTTGCTGACTCGTCTCCCATCTCGTCCTTATAAACAGATGCTGAAACAAGCATTCTGGCAAATTCAGCTCGTGTAACGGTACTGGTTAAATTCATATTTCCGGCACCGTCTCCATTCATAATGCCGAGCGCTTTGACAGTCTCAATGGCTGTCTGGCTGGTGGCAGCGAAAACCGGCGTCACAAAAGCTGATACAGTAAGAACCGCCGCACAAATAAGACTTGCAAATCTTTTAAGTCTTTTCATGGTCTTCCTCCTTTAATAATGCATTACTATTTATACAGATCAATCATATCTTAAAGCGTCGATGGGGTTAAGTCTTGCTGCCTTCTTTGCCGGCATATATCCGAAGAATATACCTATGGCAGCTGATATTCCAAATGACGCCATAACTGAGAAGAATGACGGTAAAACAGTAAAGCTTTGTGAATAAATCACGGAAATGGCCCTTGTAACGGCAAAACATAATATGTAGCCTAGAATTATACCGATCACTCCACCCAGTGCACTGGTGGCGGCTGCCTCTATGACAAACTGGCTCATAATATATTTTTCCTTGGCTCCAAGAGCTTTCCTTATACCTATCTCCCTCGTTCGTTCAGTTACTGAAACGAGCATGATGTTCATAATTCCGATACCGCCTACAACCAATGATATTCCGGCTATGAGGGTAAGCACTGTGATTATCAGATTTGTCATCTGATTCATCATATCAAGCAGTTCAGCCATACTGTTTATATAATACGCATCAGTGTCACCATTGAAGTATTTTGTCAGGCCGTCCTCTAGGGCTTTCTTGGCATTAGCGGAATCTTCCTCATTTTTAAATGTTATGATAAAGTCGCTTACGTCCCTTATATTCATCATTCTGCTTACGGTGCTGTAGGGTACATATACCGCATCATCCGATGAGTATTCCTCACTCTTGGCTTTTTCCTCAAGCACTCCTATAACAGTGAAATTCCTGCCATTGAGCTTGATCGAATCTCCAAGTCCTTTGCCTCCGAAATATTTTTTATTTACATAAGAACCTATTATACAGACACTATTTCTGTTTTTAATATCCATATACTGTATATTCCGGCCTTCTGTAAGATCATAGTCCTTTATCTCAAGGAACTGCTCACTTACACCGCTCACATTAGTTGAATTAAGGTTGTCAGTTCCGACTTTTTTGGAACCCTGAAACGATATGGTCGGCGTCATTTTATCAAGGTATTCAGAGTTTTCATCTACAACGACCTGCATATCCTCGACCGTCATTTTCTGATTACCTCTTCCGATTATATATACTGAAAGAGTATTTGTTCCCATGCTGGCAAACTGGTCTTTCATATATTTTTCCATACCATTTCCTATACCCGTTATAACTATAACGGCTGCAACACCGATGATAATACCAAGCATCGTAAGGATAGACCTTGTTTTGCTTGATTTGATGTTTTTCATCGCCATTGAAAAGGATTCATAAATATTCATTCATTTCCTCCTTCCTCGACGTCATCATCGTCATCATCTAACCTAAATGTAGGCTGAACGAATGCCTGAGGGTCACTGGTAGGTCCGTCGTAGACCTTCATTCCGTCCTCCAGTCTTATAACTCGTTCCGCTGTTGCCGCTATTGAGTTGTCATGGGTAATAAGAACGACCGTGTTGCCCTGCTTATGAAGTTTCTGAAGTATTTTAAGAACTTCACGGCCTGTTCTGGAGTCAAGGGCTCCGGTAGGCTCGTCGGCAAGTATTACAGAAGGATTTCCCACCAGAGCTCTGGCTATGGATACCCTCTGCTGCTGTCCTCCTGACAGCTGGCTGGGAAGGTGTTTTTCCTTTTCCAGCAGGCCTACGCTTTTAAGCGCTTTTCTTGCACGTTCACGTCTTTCGCTTCTTGATACACCGGCATACATAAGCGGTATTTCTACATTCTCAACTATATTCAGTTTGGGAAGAAGATTATACTGCTGGAATATGAAGCCAAGCATTTCATTTCTTATTTCGGCAAGCTGATTTTTATTCATCTCGCCTACATTATGGCCTCCTAAATAATATTCGCCTTCTGTGGGAACATCGAGGCAGCCTATGATATTCATACAGGTGGATTTACCTGAACCTGACTGTCCTACTATGGCAATAAATTCTCCTTCATATATTGTGAAGCTTATATGGTTTGCAGCTTTAACAACGCTGTCACCCATATTATAAATCTTTGAAACGTCTCTAAACTCTATCAGAGGAGTCATATTTATCCCCTCCTTTAACCTACGGCAACCATCATTTCACCGCCGTATCCGCCATACATATCCATATTTGCAGACGCGCTGAAGATGTATGCGATCTCATCGCCTTCATTAATGCCGCTCTTTATTTCAACATACTGGTCATTGCTTACGCCAGTTTCAACATTTACATATTCATATCCTGCGGGTACAGTAGGATCCTCTGTTGATGTATTTCCTGTCTTAACAAGAACTTTGTCGCCTCTTACTACAGCGCCTACGGGTATTGCCACAACGTCTTCAACCTGGTTAACAATGATTTCTGTACTTACGTTCATACCGGGAAGAAGTCCTTCTGTATCCTCTATCTGAACTTCAATGGGATATGTTGTTACTCCGTTTGTTGTTGTTCCGGCCATATTTATTTTTGTAACTTTTCCTTTAAATGTCTGTCCTTGTACCGCATCAGCCGTTACTGTTACTTCCTGTCCTACCTTTACCTTGCTGATATCAAGCTCATCGATGTTCATTGTCATCTTAAGGTATGAAAGGTCATAGATCGTGCAGAGCTCAGCATTGGAATCAATTGTATCTCCGGCTTTTTTCTTCTTTTCAATTACTGTTCCCTTGATTGGTGACTTGATAGTATAATCCTCAAGGCTCTCATACTGGTTTTCAAGGCTGAGACGTGCATCTTTTACGCTGTCCGCAGCAGCCTGAACTGAATTTGTAACGCTGTCGCTCTGAAGTCTTATGATGGTGCTTCCGCTTGATACTTCAGCTCCTTCATCATTTACTATGGCAACTACTTCGCCGCTTACCTCAGCTGTTACACTCTTGTTTTCGTTATATTTGAACTTTCCGCTCTGTGTTGAGCCTGAAGTTCCTACCTCGGCAGTCGCGATCTGTGTCTCAGAAATGGCTCCGGGGTTTTGAACACTTATGGTTACATTCTTTACGATCTTATTTCCTGCCTCTACCTCTGTAGCTCCGCTCACGGACTCGACCTTTCCGCTGAGGGTCTCAAAAGATCCGTAAAGTGTTACCTGAGCGCTCTGGCCAATATAAAACTTATCAGCTTCATCAGCAGGGAATGGAAGCTCTATTGTCATAGTTGCAGAATCTCTTACCTTTGCGACTTCCTGTCCTGCGCTTACATTGTCTCCAACTTCAACAAGGACATCTGTTACAACGCCGCCGACCTTTGTCTTAACATTAAGGTTGTCAAGGTCTTTTACAGCTGTTTCATAGCTTCTCTGTGCTGAAGATGCTGAAATTTCAGCTCTCTCTATGGTTGTCTGCATATCTGTTGAGTCTATCTGATATAATACCTGGCCCTCTTCAACAACGTCACCTTCCTGAAATGAATCCGAAAGGATATCACCTTTAAGAAGTGTGTTAACCGTATATTTGTCAGCGGGTTCGAGAGTTCCCGTTCCGGACAGGCTTTCAATGATACTTGTTTTAACAGCTGTATCAAATGTATATGTAGAAGTATTTTCTGCGGTTTTCTTTCCTCCGCAGGATTTTACCGCCGCCGCTATGACGACGATAACCACAATAAGCGCTATTATTTTTTTCTTTTTTGATGCACCCGAAATCTTTTTCTTGAATTTCTTAACACTGCTTTTTTTATCCTCCACAGTATTATCAGCTTCGGGAATATCGGTCTGTTCGTCAGTATTTGTTAACTTTTCATTATCCATACTATATTATTCCTTTCATTTTAGCTGAAATTTTAAGTACTTCTATACTTTTGATTCTATCCTCCTTTGAATTATTATACAATAGGCATTTTATACCATATACATTTATACTATTTAGAACGGTATGAAAAGTCAATTAAGACAAAATGAAATTATCTTAAAAATACCTTAAATTTGTTACCTATTCTCATATTATACCAAATTATAGAAAAAGGGATAAAAACTAACAGTCACAGCCTTGTTTTTACTGCTGTTTTTCTGCAAGCCTTTCCAATTCCTCGCCAGCTACCCTGTAAACTGTCCATTCATCCATGGCTTTGGCTCCAAGGGATAAATAAAAGTCAATGCTCGGTTTATTCCAGTCCAGGCACCACCATTCAAGCCTTCCGCAGTTCCTCTCCTTGGCTATACGGGCAAGTTCTTTGAAAACGGCCCTGCCATATCCCCTGCCGCGATACTCCTCAAGTATTATGATGTCCTCTATATAAATACCGCTCCTGCCAAGGAATGTGGAAAAATTATGGAAAAACAGAGCCATCCCTATTTCCTTTCCATCTAATATGACAAAGAGGACTTCCGCCCCCTTTTTATTAAAAATAGTCTCCCTCAGCAGCCCTTCATCACATACCACTTCATTAGACAAATTTTCGTATTCAGCAAGTATTTTAATAAATCTAAGGATCGTTCCCACATCATTTTCATCAGCAAAACGAAAAGAACATTCATCCATCATATTCCATACCTTTCCTTTATCTCAGCCAGCTTATCCTTGTATTTGTCATTAATAAGCACTGTCTCGCTTTTTCCTACACCCAGCACACTGTTCCATTTGGGAGCGTCTTTTTTAAGGGAGTCCTTTATCTCCTGCTGCCAGTTTTTCATAAGCTCGTCAAGTTCTTCCTGATATTCCTTACACCATCCCATAAATTACCTCCTTATATCTCATCAAGTATCTCTTTTTTCTTGTTTTCATACTCTTCATCGGTAATGAGTCCCTTGTCATGCATGCTTTTTAAAGTCTCAAGTCTATGTTCACTTTCCCTTGCTGTGTCTTCATAGCTATCATCTTTATCATCTTCATTATCTTCTATCTTTATTTCGTGGGATACGATACCCTTATCAGAAAAAAGATTATATAGATTCATAACTATCATAACACCGACTATTGCCGTCCATAAAAACCCGAAGGGGCCGAAACTCGGTATGACTATAAATATACCGATCAGAAGAAATATCACTCCTACGGCTACGCTTGCAGCTGACTGTGTTTTGCCCGGTCTGACCCATATTTTCCTTTTCATAATACCTCTTCCTATTTCCTTGAATTTATAAGATGGATTATTATTCCAATAACAAACATAGCTATGGAAACGCACAGGTATATATACGCATGATTGATTATAAAAGAAAGAAGAAAACCTATACCAAGGTATATCGCCAGATTTCCAAACTGTTTCATTTTTATCCTCCTTACGGCTTTGAGAAAAAGAACTGCTTCTCAGAGCTTGAATACTGTGTTTTTATATTAAATATTTTCTCAAATACGTTTTCATCATATATCTTTTCCGGTTTGCCTGAGCATACTACCCTGCCCTTATTCATGGCTATTATCTTATCAGAGCATGTCATAGCCAGGTTAAGGTCATGGATGACCATAACCACAGTCTTTCCCTTGTTTTTCATCTGCTTTATCATTTCCATGAGCTCAAGCTGATAATTTATATCCAGAAATGTCACAGGCTCATCCAGAAATACCACATCCGTATCCTGGGCCAGTATCATGGCGATATATGCCTTCTGCTGCTGTCCCCCTGAAAGCGCTGACAGGCTCTGGTCGGCTATTTCATATACACCAGCAGTTTTCATGGCGTTTTCTACGATCTCAATATCTTTTTCTGTATACCTTCTAGGATAGCCAAGATATGGGAACCTGCCATGGAACACCAGTGCCCTTACGGTAAGTGTACCTGGATTCTTCTGCTGGGAAAGAACAGATATTATGCAGGCTCTCTTTTTAGCCTTAATTTTATGGACATCCTCACCGTTTACAAGAACACTTCCGGCAAGGGGCTGCATAAGTCCGGACGCAGTCTCCAGCAGAGTGGATTTACCGCATCCATTGGGGCCTACTATGGACGTTATCTCCCCGCCGTTCATCGTTTCATTTATATCAAAAAGCACCTGCTTTTTTCCATATCCGCTGTTTATGTTTTTAAGCTCTATCACCGTGGCGGCCTCCTCTCTTTTTCATAATGAGGTAAATAAAGAAAGGCACACCTATGTATGATACGACTATTCCAAGCTGTATCTCATAGGGCGCAAACAATACCCTTGAAAGCATATCACAAAATGTCACAAAGGCTGCTCCCAAAAGTGCTGAAGCCGGTATGAGCCTCCTATTTCCGCTTTTTATAAAATGTCTTGCTATATGTGGGATTATAAGGCCGATAAAACTAAGCAGGCCGGCAAAACTTACAGCGGCTCCGGCTAAAAGTGCCGCTGAAAAAAGAAGAGCGAACCTGACCGCCTTTACATTCATTCCAAGGCTTTTGGCCGTTCTGTCTCCAAGCGCAAGTATATCCAGCTCATGGCTTAAAAGCATTGCTAAAATAATGCCAGCGCATATATATATCCAGGCAGGATGGAGTTTTGCAAGGGAAGTCCCCATTACTCCGCCTATTTTGAAATCAGTTATACCATTTAAGGAATCTGGAAAAAATGTCGTTATGGTGTCTATTCCAGCACTTAAAAGATTGCTGACCGCTACACCAGCCAGCACAAGGGTTATTTTTGAAGCTCCGTTTTTCACTGCTATAAGATAAACTACCATTACCGTAAGCACCGCACCTATGAATGCCGCAGCTGGTACGGCTGAAGGCGTATTTGGAAAAATCGCCATGGCAAGCACTGCCGCAAATCCAGCTCCGGAGTTTACTCCGATTATACTTGGCGCTGCCAGGGGATTTTCAAGTACCGACTGAATTATGACTCCAGATACTGCAAGGGCACTGCCAGCAAGTATGGACGCAGCCACACGTGGCACCCTGGCAAAAAGTATTATACGGGCATTTACTGAACTGCTTCCTGAAAACATAGCTGCAAAAAATTCACCGGCTGATATGCTCACAGATCCAAGGCATACGCCCAATACCTCTGAAACAATAACGCAGATAAAACATATAAAAATAAATAATTTTTCCGCTCTGTCCCTTTGTTTTGAAACCGTTGAAAAATTCACACATTTCACTCCAATTCACCAAAAATCAATCATTTTACATTATATCAGATTAATTATTGCTTGGCTATATTATGACTCTGCGGAACGTGGATTGTTTTTATTTCAAAATCAATATACAATAATGTTCATAAAAGAGAACTGAAATATCACGATGATTCTCAGTTATAAAATGGAGGTTAAAAAATGGATTGTATTAAAACCGGCCGGCTCATAGCCAGGCTCAGAAAAGAAAAAGGCCTGACTCAAAAAAATATAGCCGATTCCCTTGGAATAAGCAGCAAGACCGTATCTAAATGGGAGACAGGCCTCGTATTTCCTGATCTTTCACTCTGGCCCGATCTTTCAACAATACTTGGTGCGGAAATTTCTCAGCTTATGGAAGGTGAGATAGTTCCCAATAAACCTGATAATGGAAATATGCTCAAAGTAAAATTTTATGTATGCCCTGACTGTGGAAATATACTTTTCAGCACCGGAAGTGCTTCTGTTTTCTGCTGCGGCAAAAAGCTAGAGGCTCTACAGGTATCTGGCAGCACTATAAATTTCAACGCTGAGCTTTCTGACACGGAATACTACATTACCCTTGACCATGAAATGACCAAAGAACACTACATCTCATTTGCAGCACTGGTAAAGAGCGACAGAGTATATATGCTCCGTCTCTATCCGGAACAGAATCCATCATTCAGGCTTCCAGCCATAAAGGGTGCCAGGCTTTTTCTCTACTGCGTAAAGCATGGGCTCGTGCAGTTCAATAAAATAATGTGATGGAATAAATACAATATATGAAAGTTTGTAATATTTGAAACAAAATATCCCGTGCAGATTTTAAAACTTATCTACTGCACGGGATATTATTAAA
>JABLTR010050860.1_pt1 | contig 13773 bp, 12 predicted proteins | sample 7160071 | NCBI WGS metagenome assembly JABLTR01 (sample SAMN14651230, study PRJNA627086) | human gut metagenome | isolation source: feces | host: Homo sapiens
AGAGCCAGCCGGGTCTCCAGCGCCCCCTGGCGGAAGGCGGTGCGCAGCTGCTTGATCTTGCTGCGGGGCAGGGCCTGCCGCTCCTGCGCCAGGTACCGGGAGACTTCCCGGAAGAAGCCGTAGCTCCGCTCCAGGGGGTAGTCCTTCGCCCGGCCGGGCAGCACCACCAGGGGCCGCAGTTCCATCCGGCCCCCGTCCTCAGTTTGGTAGTCGGCCCGGATCTGGGACAGGGCGCCCTTGAGCTGGCCGAACTCGATGTGCCAGTCCAGGGCGCTGACGCTGCTGTCCGGGGCCAGCGTTGCCCCGAACTTTTTGGCGTTGGAGCACAGCTCCTCGGACAGGTCGTAGGCCTGGCGGAAGGGGTATTTCTTGTGGATCAGCACCACCCCGGCGCAGGCGGCATAGCCGTTGCCGTCCAGGCCTTCCTGTCGGGCCAGGTGCTCCAAAAACCGGACCGCGCACTCCAGGCCCAGGCTGCCGGCGGCGATGAAGCATACGTCGTCGCCCGCACCCACCACCTTGCGCACCGGCAGCACCTTCTTCCCGCCGGCCTTCGCCGCCGGGTAACCTGTCCGCTCCAGCGCCTGGACCAGGTCCGCCGTCATGGCGTCGTAGGCGGCGGCGAAGTCGCGGTTGATGGCGCGGCTGAAGTCCTGCAGGGTGTTCACGCATTTCTCCCAATCGCCCTGGCACTCCTGGTAGATGGCCTGTACCCGCTTGCCCATGGCGTTGCCGTCCAGGTGGACCACCGCCAGGTAGTTGTCCTCCCCGGCCAGCTGCTCCCCGTCGGTGGTCAGGGTCCAGCCCTGGGGCACCTGGACGGAGAGCGGGGGAATCTGGTAGTTCCGGGAGGGCCGAAAACGCTGCTGGGGGTGCTCCACCCCGAAGGATTTGCGCCGGAAAGAGGCCTGCCTCCGGGCCTTCTTCTCCTCCAGGGCGGCGGACAGGGCGGTCAGGTTCTCCCCCGGGGTTTTCGCCGGGTCATAGGGGCAGATCTTGACGAACAGCTCCATGGCCGGGAAATCCCGCAGCACCCGCTCCGTCAGCTTCCGGGCGAAGTGCCGGGCGGCCTCCAGGCCGTCGAACTGGAGCACCGTGTGGCCGCCGCCGGCGTAGACGAAGTTGGTCTCCCCGGAATAGCCCTCCGGGCAGGCCAGCTGGAAAAAATCGGCGCTGGCCCAGTCCTTGCCGTCGCCGCCGCGGTTTCGGTAGTCGATGCCGTCGTTGGTCACAAACCGGATCTCCTCGGAGCGCCGGATGTTGTCGCTCAGCTTCCGGCTGCCGAAGATGTAGGCCTGCTTCTGGGAGACCTCCAGGATCATCAGATGTCGTTGCATTTATTTCCCTTCTTCCTTTTTCCTTCGGCGTCCCAGGGCTGGACCTCCGGGAGCAGCGCCGTCCGCTCTTTTTGATAGGCTTTAAACAGATTCCTGCACCCGTCGTAGACCGTCTCGTAGGCCAGCTTCCCCAGTTCGTGCCCGGCCAGATAGGCGGCGTTGATCTCCGGGCCTGTGGGGAGGGCGATCTGCCGTTCCCGTTTATAGTCCGCCGCCCTTTCCCCCAGTACCGCGCCATAGGTCTTAGGCTCCATCCGGCGGATGTCGTCCAGTCGCCGGCAGGGCTGCACAGCGCAGAAATTGACAAAGGCAAACAGGATGGCCCGCTCAATATCCCGCTGGTGGCGGAAGCTGGCACGGCCCGGTTCCACCTGGGTCAGATAGGACATCAGATCGGAGGTGAAAAACACGCGGTAGTAGGGATAGGGCCGCGCCGCCCGCCCGGTTTTCTCCCGCAGGGACATCACCAGGGCCGCCAATTCATAGAACGTCTCCTGGAGAAAGACATAAAATTCCGGCGAGGGCGCGTCTGTCCTCTGCGCTGCCGGCGCGTTGGCTGGGCTTGGGTCGGCGCTTCCCTCCGACGGCCTGGGGTCGATGCTGACGGTGGACGAGTCCTGTGGGTTATGGCGCCATTTGCGCCGCAGCACGTCGCGCAGCCGCGGCAGAAAGCGGTCGTCCAGGTAGTGGTAGAGCGGCGCCCCGGCGCGGAAGCGCCTCCGGGCCTCCTTCAAGATCATGTCCATGGCTTCCGTGCGCTCGAGCTCCGTCACGGCCAGCTGGCGGACGCCGGCCTTTTCGCCGATCCTGACGGCCAGATGGGAGATGCTGCGAAAGGGAAAATCTGTGGACGCCAGGACGGCCACGTCTCCCCAGAGAGCTTGCACCTGGGCGATGGACTGCAAAACCGGCGCCCCCGCACCGTGGTGCAGGTTCTGAAGGCAGGCCTTCTGGGCCTCGGGATCGTTCAAAAATTCGCTCCACTGCGCAGATTCCCGCGCCGGGAGCCCCTCAATGGGACCCCAGCGCTGTTCGAGGGCCAGCCACAGACGGCTCCGCTCCGCCCGGTTGTCCAGAATCTGCTGGCCCAGTCTGGTGATCAGCGCCATCAACACATAGCGGGACAGGCTCCCCTTTTGGGGGTCGAAGGCGGAGGGCGCCCGGCCCAGCTGGTCCATCACCGGCAAAAAGGTGTCCTGAAAGCGCGCCTCCGACAGCTTGACAAAGGCACCTGACTCCTTCAGGAGAACCCGCTGCGCCCGGCCCTTGTCCTCCAGTTTGGATATCCAGCGTTTTTCCTCAGTCCCGTCGGCTCGTATGATGTCAGCGGTGCCGGCGCTGCCCGCCGGGAAATACATTGCATAGGCGGTCAGCCTGATCTGCTGCCAGAGCATCCGCCGCCGCGCGTCATCCGATTTGTCCGTTTGAGCCAGCTGCCGTCCCAGGCGGTCCAGCTCTTTTCCCTGGCTCCGAAACAGTTGAATAGAAGCGGGAATCTCTGGGCCGGTCTCATTGCGCCTTGCCATAGCCGCTCACCTCACAAGGTCAAAATGCCGTCGATGATCTCCCTGGGATTTTTGACTCTGCGCTCTGCCAGCATCCGGGTGATCTCGTCCAGCTGGATCAGGGCGGTGATGTCATAGATGTAGTTCTGCTTGATTTTCCACTTGACCTCGCCGTAGACCAGGCAGTCGATGGTTACGTTGTCCAGCGCCCGGTAGGCGTACTGGATGGCCATCAGCTCCGCCACCGTCATGGGCTTGGTGCCGTAGGTCAGGCAGCCGTAGAGCAAATCATCGGACTGCACATAGTCCAGCAGCTTTTGAAACAGGTCGATCTGGGTGTTTACATCCCCGGCGTCCGGGATGGACACAGGACAGAACTGGCAGTGCAGCAGCCCCTTTTCCGACGCCACTTGCTCCACCTCCTGCCGCAGCTCCTCCAGATGGTAGGCTGCAAATGGGTTGTCCGGGGTGATGGCCACCACCTGGATCAGATCCTCTGGCTCAGCATAGCCGTGGAGCACCGGGATGATGGGGAACCTGGTGTCCCAATACTCCAGCCTGCTATTGCCCACCGGCTGATAGTGCCCGCTGGTCAGCTTGTTCAGCCGGATCGAGCCGTCCTCGTTGTACAGGATCTCCTGCAACGGGACCACAGTAAAAAACTTTTTCTGTTTTTTCACACGTCCGCTCCTCCTGTGTAACATAGAAACTGATTTCTTCTATTCTACAAAAAATAGTAAAAACTGTCAATAAACGACATGTTTTTCACCTGCTGATTCTGCATTTTGTACAAAAAGGCGCCCGCTCCCGGCGCCCTGAGCGCCTCGCCGTCCGCCAGACCGTTTGCCCTTACGCCTGTGTAATCGTTGGGAAACAGCTTTTTCAGTAACAAGGGCAAATTTCGCAAAAAATTTGCCAGCCTTTCCGATGGGTGGTCTGTCCGATGCGGCTCCGGGGCATAGCATAGGCGGAAAAACAGAACGCCATCGCGGCCGGCCCGGACGTGATCCGAATCAGCCGCGATGGCTCCAGCGTTTCTACTCAGGGGGAGAAAATGCTGCTGGCAGCATTTCCCGCACAGCGGCTCATCCGCCCGGCGGAGCCGCGGCAGCCAGTTCCTCCTCTGCCTGTCCCAGGTGTTCCAACGCCCTGTGCAGGACCTGTTTGACTGCGGGGGCGCTGACGCCGTCCATTTCAGGATAGCCCAGGGTGTACAGGTATTCCAGGGTTTCCCGCTGGCTGTCCTGGCTGACGTCGTTGGCGTGGTTGGTCATGTTGCGCAGGAATTTGACGTAGATGTAGTCCGCTGTCAGCGTCTTCGCCGACGCCAGGGAGCACCGGAGGCGCCAGCCGGAGCCGGGCAGCAGCAGCTCCATCTTCCGGAGGGTGTCCAGATAGGCGTTGCCGCCCTTGGCGTCCCCCTGGGCAGGCCGGTCTGGGCGCTCCCCGAACAGCTCCGCCACCAGCTCCGGGCCAAAGACCTGAAAGTCGTTGATCATTTTGGCCGCCGACTTGTATTTGGCCTGGTTGATGCGCCCGGCCAGAGCCTCGGAGCAGGGGAAGGACACCCGGCGCTCCCAGCGCCCCGTCCAGTGGCTGGTGCCGATGCAGGGCTCCGCCGCCCGTACCAGTTCCACCACCCGCCGGATGGCGGGTTGGAGCTCCTCGGGCACCTGCCTGGGGGGCCGGCCGAAGCGGGCCGCGGTTTCGATCTCCCGCACGTTGTTCTGGATGTACTGCCGGAAGGAGGCGCAGCGCCCCGCCCCCTCCGGCTTGCGCCTGGACAGGTGGAGAAAGCTGCGCAGGAAGTAGGCCAGCTCCCGGCGCTCGTAGGGCTGGGGCGGCGGGTCGGGCGGGGCGGCCACGCTCTCGTCCAGCTGGATCAGCCTGCCCTGGTCTGGAGAGAGGAGGTAGACGGGCATCTGCTCGGTGTACACCGTCAGGGCCTGTTGGAGCATTCCGTTGTCTGCGCACCAGCGGATCAGGGTGGGGGTGGTCATCCGGCCGTCCCGCCCGAATTTGGAGCGGAACACCGGCAGCAGTTCCTGCAGCAGGGGGTCGGTCTGGTCCGCCCCCTCCAGCTGGGCCAGGGCGGCATTGAACTGCTCCATACAGGCGTCGATCTGGCGGGTGCGGCACAGGGCGATGGCCTCGGTCAGCCGCTCCATGGCGCACAGCAGCGCCTCTGCCCCAGCGGGCTGGGGCCGGCCTGCATAGTAGGCCCGCAGCGTCTCCACGCTGCCGAAGGCCGACAGGTTCTGCATTCCCTCCGCCAGCTGGAACATGGAGAAGAGCTGGGAGACCGAGGAGATCTCCCGGCTCTGAAAGTTGCTGTAGACCGCCTCCGCCACCGGCACGCCGGTGTAGGACAAAATCCGGCTGAGCAGCAGCAGGTACATCATGGCGTTGCGGAAGCCGCCGGTGGTCTCCAGCAGCAGCGTGTCACCTGGGCCGATGTAGGCCAGGAGTACCGGCAGGGCCTCCTGGGCAAAGGCCTGTTCCTCCTCCAGAGGGACGGGGCGAAAGGCCGGGGCGGCCAGCCCACGGGCGGCGCAGAAATCCGACAGCGTCCTGGTCAGATACTCCCAGGCCGGGGCGGACTGGGGGGTGACGATGCCCAGTAGCTGGGAGACGTCCCCAAAGTGCCCCAACAGATACTTGGCCGGGGCCTCGTTGGTCTGGGCGCCGGATACAGTGTCCCCATTCGGGCAGGTATAGTCCAGCTCTGCCGCCCCGGGGCGCAGCGGGCTGACAAACAGGATGAGCTTACAGGCCATGGCGGCCTCCTCCTTCCGGTGCGTTCTATTCTGATTTTACCACAATGCGAGAGCGGCCACAACCTGGAAGCATGCGGAGTCACCGCCGTTGCAATCCGTGCCCGGAGCTGATACAATGACGGCGAAGGATCCGGCGGGTGGTCTCCTTGCGGATTGTGTGGAGCCAGGCATAGCATTCAGGCAGTATGACACGAAAGGGAGGAAGAAGCATGAGATACCGGGCATTGGGGAAGACGGGACTGCAGGTCAGCGAGATCGGCCTTGGCGCGGAGTGGCTGGAGCGTCACAACGCGCAGGAGGTGAAGGCGGTCATCGACTGCTGTGAGGAACAGGGGATCAACATTCTGGACTGCTGGATGGCAGAGCCGAAGGTGCGCTCCAATATCGGCGCCGCCATTGCGGGAAAGCGGGAGCGGTGGATCATCCAGGGGCATTTCGGCTCCACCTGGCAGAACGGCCAGTATGTCCGCACCCGCGACATGAAACAGGTAAAACCGGCCTTTGAGGATTTGCTGGCCCGGCTGGGCACAGATTATCTGGATCTGGGTATGATCCACTTTGTGGATGAGGAGGCGGAGTTTCACCGGATCATGGAGGGGGAGTTCCTGGCCTATGTGAAGGAGCAGAAGGCCAAGGGCGTGATTCGTCACATCGGCATGAGCACCCACAATCCCAAGGTGGGCATCCTGGCGGCCCAGAGCGGAGAGATCGAGATGCTGCTGTTCAGCATCAATCCGGCCTTCGATCTGCTGCCCGCCAGCGAGGACATCAATACATACTTTGCCCAGGACTATGAGGAACACCTGGGGGGAATTCATCCGGACCGGGCGGAACTCTACAAAGTCTGTGAGCAGCGGGGCGTGGGAATCACGGTCATGAAGGGCTATGCAGGCGGCCGTCTGTTTTCCGCGGGCACCTCTCCGTTCGGGGTGGCATTGACCCCGGTGCAGTGTATCCACTATGCCCTGACCCGGCCCGCCGTCGCCAGCGTGCTGGCCGGCTACGACACCCCGGAGCATGTGCTGGCAGCGGTCGCCTATGAAAACGCCTCGGAGGAGGAAAAGGACTACGCCAGTGTGCTGGCCGGCGCCCCCCGCCACGCCTATTCCGGTCAGTGCACCTACTGCGGCCACTGCGCCCCCTGCCCGAAGGGAATTGATATCGCCATGGTCAACAAACTCTATGATCTGGCGGTGATGCAGGAGCAGACGCCGGACTCCATCAGGGCCCACTACCAGGCGCTCTCCGCCGGCGCCGAGGCCTGTATCGCCTGCGGGAGCTGCGAACAGAGATGTCCCTTCGGTGTTCCGGTGATAGAGCGGATGGAGAAGGTGAGACAGCTCCACCTGGTTTGATTGCCGTGTAAGCGGCGACAGATTCCAACACAGCAGCGCCGGGTGAACCGGTCTCTCCGGCGCTGCTGTGTTCCTCATTTTGTGAAAAAAGTAAGAGGGCTTCCCGCAGTATGCTGCGGGAAGCCCTTTGATTGAGCAGCCAGGCCGCCGGTTGGACCGTCGGTTTAGCATTGTGCAGAGCAGACGGGCCGGCCGGGCCGCAATGGCGCAGGATGGCGATGGAACCGGTGCTGCCTGAGTTCACGGAGCGATTTCCGCCACAGTGCCCCACCGGAACAGCCGCACCGAGACGCCCACCGCGACAAAGCCCAACAGACAGAACAGGGGAGCGTTCAGCGCCAGTGTAGACTCGATCCACCCCATAATCAGATAGGACACGCCGTTGAACAAGATATGCATGGGTATTGCATACCTTACTCCGCCGCCCCAGCGGCAGAAGCACCCCTGAAGCAGGCCCAGCAGAAAGCAATAGGCCCCCTGCACCAGGTTGGCGTGGAGCAGGCCGAACAGCAGGGCCTGGAGGATATTTGCGGCCCAGAAGGGCATGACCCGCCCGGCATAGCCCTGGGAGATCCCCCGAAAGGCCAGCTCCTCCCCGATGGGGCCTAAAATCACCATGTAGAGAATGGGCAGCAGGCGGATGTTCCCTCCACCGCCGCCGGAGAGCATCGCCTGGAACGCTCTGACACTGGGAAACAGGGCCCAGATGGCCTGCTCTATGACATAGGCCACATACTGCATTCCCACCGCCGCCAGCAGGGAGGCCAGCAGGCAGAGGCCCCATCGGCGCAGCCGCTTGCTCCTGTCCGCCTCCGCCGGCGCTGCCGGAGTCTGACTGTTTCCCTGAACAGAGGCCTTTCTCCTCTTCCGCAGGAAGGCCAGGGCGTACCAGAGGCCGCAGAGCACGGCAAACAGGCTGCTGAAGGTCAGCATCTGGAGATCAATCGCTGTGATCGGGTCGAATCCCATCATCAGAAACACCGGCATGAGCTGGAGCATCAGTGTGTTCAGCCCAAAGGACAGCACCGGCGGGACCAGTGCCAGCAGGACAAAGCCAGCTGTCTTTGCCGCGGCAAGTAGTCTTGATTTCGTATCCATAGATTCCTCCTGTCTCCATATATCCAGGCAGCAGACGTCTTAATAACATATGGCCGCATGGAGCTCATACATCTTTCCGTCCTGAAATGAAAAGTATAGCCAGTAATAGCGAATAGTCTCTTCTTCCTCTGTGTCCAGCTGGTACATATAGAGCCCTTGATCCGTATAGTTGGGATCATAGCCCTCCCCGAAGGTCTGGATGACCTCCTCCAGGGAACTGCCCAGGCTGATCCCCTTTACCGATACCGCCGAGTAGTCCACACAATCCAGGTCCACCTGATCCAGATCCATCTGTACCCCAAGCCCCCAGACGCCACTTTCTTTCAACACTTCTTCCAAACTCTGGGCATCGTCGTATGAAACGCTCCAATACTCTGAATACAACATCAGGTAAACACCAGGATAGGTCTCATGCTCCATAGGCAATACATATCTTACGTCATAGCTTGTAACCAGTCGGTACCCCTCTTCCGAGACGGCCCAGCCCAGCGCCTGGATGTCGTCATAGGAGAGAGGAAAGGTGTATTCCGAGCCTTCGATGGCGATCTGTTCGATGTCCTCCGGGGAGAAGGCGCCCTGGGCACTGTCCCCGTTTCCATCTCCGGCCCGTACCGCCTCAGAAGCTGAAGCGCTTGATCCTGATGAGGGGACTGCGGTACACCCGATTAACAGGAGGGCACAGAGGATCAGCAGGCAGCACAGCCCGGTTCTCTTTTTCATATCCCTTCCCCCTTCCAAGCCGATGTCAGATCAGCGCCCCAAGGTCACTCATAATAAGTCGCGGAGATGGCGTACACCTGATCGTCCTTCATTTCAAAATGCAAGCTGCTGCAGCCGCTCCAGGTATTCGCCCACTCTGAATAGTGATAAGATTCGCCCTCTCTGGAAGTAGAACCCAAATCCGTCCCAAAGGTGCTCACAATATCCTCTGCGGGACTGCCAAAGGTAACCCCCTGGATGGAGAAGTCGGGATAATTGGCCACTTCCGTCTCATCATCCACGGGGTAGAGCTCAATGCCCCAAATTCCGTTGGTCTCAAATTCCTCCACCAGTTCTTCCACGCCGCCCAGCGCACTGTTTGAGTTGAAGTTGTCATACACTCTAATATTCATCTCAACGCCAGGATATCGACCGGATTCCAACGTCAAAAAGCCGGCATTCCGCTCTTCATCCTGGAACAACTCATAGGTCTCGTCTGTGATCGTCCATCCCTGTTCCACCAGCACGTCATAGGATAATGGGAAGGTGTATTCCTCCCCCTCAAAGGTGAAGGTTTTGACCTCTTCCGAAGTGAAGGTGTCCTCCCCTGCCGCCGTCTCCGAAGACGGGGTGCTGGTTGGGACCTGCGGCCCGGCGGGATTGGCGGCACATCCAGCAAGCATCAGTACACAGAAGGCCCCCAAGCACCACAGTTTCATTTTCTGTTTCATACCCCTACCTCCGTTAAAACCAGCTGCCAAAACATAGGCTACGAATCCTCAACAAAAGCATGCATACAAGCTGTATATAGCATCGTCTTCGATATCACAAATCAGGGCACTTCCGCCTTTCAAATAGATATAATATTTCCCTTCTTTAGACGTCGCCCCAAAATCTCTTCCAAAGGTATTAACAATATCCTCAGCGGAACTGCCGAATGTGACCCCTTGAATAGAAAACTCAGGGTAATTGACCACTTCCGTCTCATCATCTACGGGGCCGATGCCAATGCCCCAGATCCCGTTGGTTTCAAACTCATTGACCAGCTCTTCCACACTGCCGAATCCATGAACGGAAGTAAGATCATCCCAAATATAGATATCCAGCTCAACGCCAGGATACGCATCGCTCTCCAGGGCCAAAAAGTTTGTCGTCAAATCCTCTTCCGAGAGCAGATCATAGGAATAGTCTGTGACGGTCCACCCCTGTTCCACCAGCACGTCATAGGCAAACGGAAAGGTGTATTTCTCCCCTTCAAAGGTGAAGGTCTTCACATCTTCCGGTGTAAAGGTATCCTCCCCCGCCATCTCCTCTGAGCCCGTGGGGTCAGCGGGAACCTGCATCCCGGCAGGATTCGCGCCGCAGCCGGCAAGCATCAGCACGCATGAAGCCATCAGGCAAATCAGTTGAAGCCTTCGTTTCATCTCATTTCCTCCCAGTCATTTGCGTTCAGCAGAGGGGACGGCTCAAGGCGGTTCCCTTCGATTCCATCATCCTTTGTGGAATATGATATAACAGATGCGTCCATTTTGTCCGTTTTATGTCATATATTCCAGTTTGGGCGTCATGAACGCAGGATTAACAGATGGAGCGGGCAGGCGGGATGGCCCCCGATGTTGTGATGTGCACCAGGTCTTACGGCAAAGCGGATTGCATTTTCATGGGGGGCGATGTACAATAGATATAAAAAAATACCTTTGGCATGGGCCTTGGGCGGGAAGGGCGCCGCAGTGTGCGACCCATGGTCCATAGGAGGAAAGATGAACGTACATGTGCTGATTTGTGATGATGATTCAGCCTTCACAAAAGAGATGGAAACCTGGCTCTATGACTACCATTTTTCCAATTTTGATGGGAGCATTACCATCCAGGCCCGGAGCAATCCTGAGCTGTTTTCTGATCTGGAGCTCTCCTGGGCGGATATTGCATTGCTGGACATCGATATGACGCCCATCAATGGAATTGAAATGGCGCGCCGGCTCCGGCAACTGCAGTCCGCAGCAATCATCATCTTTGTCACAAACTATATTGAGTACTCGCCGGATGGATATGAGGTCAATGCCTTTCGGTACGTTTTGAAACATCAGTGGAAGGAGAAGCTGCCCAGGTATTATGCCGAGGCCATAGCCGCGCTTTCCGAGCGGGAACAGAATCTGAAATTCAAATGGGGAAGCGAGCAGTACCAGGTTAAACTGAGTGATATCCTGTTTTTGGAGAGTCGGGGGAGGATGATCTGCCTGCATCTGCTCGGTCAAAATGGGCCGGAAAAGAATTTCTATTCTGCCATGAACGAGATGCAGGACCAGCTGGGCAGCGCAGGATTCCTGCGCATCCACAAAAGTTTCCTGATCAATATGGCACATGTCAAAAGCCTTTGCTACAAGGGGGTCACCTTAGACGATGGGACAAGCCTTCCAATCAGCCAGAGGAATTACGCTGCCATTCACGCAACCTATATCAACTGGAAACTGAACCGATGATTTCGCTTCTTTTAAATGTGTTTTTGACCTGCTTGCAGGGAACTGGGGGAATCTTATTCTTCGGGCTTTTTCAGCGGCGGCGAAAGAACACCCTCGCTTTCTGGGGGGTCTTTTTCGGCCTGACTGCTGTCTTTTCCCTGGCGTTGAATTTGATCCCGTTTCCATTTGCAGCCCTGCGCGTGGGCTTTGCCCTGGCGGGCTTTTTCGCTCTGAATTATGTGCTCTTCCAGGGGAAACTGCTCTTTCGGATCCTGATTGTCATCCTGTTTTATGGCTGTCTGAACATTTTTGAGACCGTTTGGACGCTCGTCATGATAGAAGTTCTGACCCGTGCCATCGGACCGTTTTTCTCGCCCATTTCATTTTACATCTTTTGCGCGGTTGGTGCTGAACTCTTTTTCATGGCGCTGTGCCTTGTCCTCAAAAAGTTCCTTCCCTTTCATCGTGAACAAAAGGCCGGGGGAGCGCTCTGGATTGTTCCGCTGCTGCTTGCAGTGGGTTCCCTGGCTTTCATCTTGTATCTCCTGGTCCTTCTGACGGATTATCCGCCTGAGGGCTATACGTTTATAACCATTTTTGCCGTCTGTACGATCTTCCTTATTTGCACCAACCTTTTGGTGATCGCCATAATTGACTGGATTTCACGCGCCATCAGGGCCAGAGAAGAGGCCGTCGTACTGCAGGAAAGGCTCCGCTCCCAGGCGGAGAGTTTGGACGCGCTGAGCGCCGCATATGCAGCGCAGCGAAAGATGACCCATGATTTTAACGCCCATCTGCTCGCCCTGTCCGGCTTCCTTTCGGAAAACCAGGTCACAAAAGCCGGCAGTTATCTTCAGGAGTTGATGGGGCAGCAGACAGAGCGCATCTTTGTGGTCAATACCCACAATGCGGCCATGGATGCCTTGCTGAATCAAAAGGCGTTCACAGCCAAAAAATCAGAAATCGACCTGCATTTTGTCGTCAATGATCTGTCCGGCGTGGTCATCCGCATCAGTGATTTGTCCGTGATCGTCGGCAATGCCCTGGACAATGCCATCGAGGCCAGTTTGAAGATTCCTGTGGAGAAGCGGATGATCGAAGTGCGCATGGTTCTGGAGGCAGAGCATCTCCTGTTCTGTGTTCGCAACCGGTCGCTGCCGGTCAAAATCAGAGATGGTATGATTGCAAGTACAAAAACAAATGCGTCTGCCCACGGATACGGGCTGGCCAATATCCGCACCATCCTGTCCCGCTATCCCCACGCATACGATTTGACCTATGACGACGGATGGGTTCAGTTCCTTGTGGATTTGCCCAATGAGCAGCTGTGACGGCGGACGGGTTGTGCCGCCCGGCGCTGAAAGCGGCTGGTCCTCCCGGCAGAACGACGGGCCGCCCCCTGGCGCTCCCGCCGGTTGGCTGGCGGCCGGCGCGCTCCTGCGGCTGTCTGAATGGGCCGGGACTTTGGCTGTGCCGGGCTGGGAAGAGGTGTGAAAGCTCTTTGTGCAAGCTGCATATTTTTCCGGGCGCACAGCACCTTCGGGCGGTCAGAGGAGAAAATTTCTCCCACAGCTTGCGAAAACGGTGAAAATATAGTACAATACGAGGACAGAATAGAAAAGGACGTTGTGCCGTCTGTTTTCGGCCGGGGGCGCTAGAAAGGTCCGGTCCCGCGCAAGGCCAGCCTGTGAACCATGTCAGGCGGGGAACCGAGCAGCATTAAGCAGTGCCTGGTTTGTGCCGCGGCCAGCCGGTCCCAGTCTCCGGCCGAAAACAGAGGGCGCAACCTTTTTCTTTTGACTCAGAGTGACCGGATTTCATCCTGTCCTTGCGCTGCGGGAGCGGATCCAATGCCGTTTCCGCGTTTTTCTTTGGAAAGGAGAGCGTGCGCGTTGTATCAGGCGCTGTATCGCAAATGGAGGCCCAAGACCTTTGACGAGGTGGCGGGTCAGTCCCATATCACCGACACCCTCAAGACCCAGGTGGCCTCCGGCCGGCTGTCCCACGCCTATCTGTTCACCGGCACCCGGGGAACCGGCAAGACCACCTGCGCCAAGATCCTGGCCCGGGCGGTCAACTGTGAGCATCCGGTGGACGGCAACCCCTGCAACCAGTGCCCCGCCTGCCGGGGCATTCTGGACGGCTCCATCCTGGATGTGCTGGAGCTGGACGCCGCCTCCAACAACGGCGTGGATCAGGTGCGCGCCCTGCGGGATGAGGCGGTGTATGCTCCCGCCGCGGTGAAGAAACGGGTATACATTATCGACGAGGTCCACATGCTGACCATCCCGGCCTTCAACGCCCTGCTGAAAATTTTGGAGGAGCCGCCGGAGCACCTGATGTTTATCCTGGCCACCACCGAGCTGCACAAGGTGCCCGCCACGGTGCTGTCCCGCTGCCAGCGCTTTTCTTTCAAGCGCATTCTGCCCAGCGACCTGGTGGGACGGCTGAACTATGTGGCACAGCAGGAGGGCATTGACCTCACCGGGGACGGGGCCGCGCTGCTGGCCCGGCTGGCCGACGGCGGCATGCGGGACGCCCTG
>JABLTR010040733.1_pt1 | contig 13770 bp, 9 predicted proteins | sample 7160071 | NCBI WGS metagenome assembly JABLTR01 (sample SAMN14651230, study PRJNA627086) | human gut metagenome | isolation source: feces | host: Homo sapiens
CCGAACCACCATGCGCAGCCTCATACAGCCTCGTACGTACGGCATGCATCGGCTTGTAATGCATGCCCGGCCGGAACAGCAGGTTCTCGTGCAGGATCGCGCTGCGGAACTCTTCCGCACTCATCGCTTCCTCGCCCAGATAATTCGCATACCGTTCGCGCAGATACTCCACCACGATGAGATACGTGTCGATGGCGATGATCGAAATGATCCAACCGAGCAGCATGGCGAGCTTCATGCGCGTGATGAATAGCAATAGCAGGAACACGAACGGCAGTACCGCCAGCGCGAGGAATCCCCAACGCACCAGGCGCGGGTACAGGCGGAAGAAATGAATCGCCCGTCTGCGGGCGAGTTCGGGGAACTCCTCGGCGATCTGCTGCGCGGTCTCGGTGAGCCGCAACGGTTCCACCGTGCCTTCGTTATGTTCGGTGATCATCAGATCAGTGTCCGCCAGACGGTTGTCGAACAGGCGGTTGAGGTTCAACGCCAGCTTGCGGACCACCAAGCCGATGAACAGCGCCACAGGCAGATACCAGAACAGCGAGAGCATGTCGATCCAATAATGGTTGGCATACATGCCGCCGATCGGCCCGCGCATCGCGTTGATGCCGTAGGTGAACGGTAGGAACGGTTTCAGACGGCGGAAGAATTCCGGCATCATCTCGATGGGGTAGAGGCCTGCCGCGCCCGGAATCTGGATGATCACCAGAATCACGGCGACGGCCTTGCCGATATGCCGGAACGCCACGGCGAGCGCGTAAATGATGTTCACGTAGACGAACGAGGCGAAAATGCCGGCGAGGATGAACAGGAACGGATGCTCGCATTGGATGCCCAGCGCGAGATCGCCGATCGTGGCGATGATCGCCTGCAGGAATCCGACCGTGACGAACAGCAGCCAACGGCCCATATAGCCTTGGCGTGGCGTGTACATGCGGATCTTCTCATCGCGGTCCACTTCAAGCTTGTAGATCGCGACGAGCACGAATCCGCCGACCCACAGCGCAAGATTCGTGTAGAACGGCGTGACCGCGGAACCATAGTTTTTGACCGGGTAGAGGACCTGTTCGTCCAAATGCACCGGCTCGCCCACGAACGAGCCGACCTCGCTCGCGTCAAGTCCGAGCGCTTGGGAAAGCTGCTGGAACATCGCCGAACTGCTCAACGCGGCCACATCGGTGCGCGTGGTGTTGAGCTGTTTGGCGAGATTGGCGAGCTGTGTCTGCGTGCCAGCAATGGTGGTGTTCGTTTGGGTCACGGTGCGCGACAACTGGTCGAGCAGCCCGTTGCCCTGTTCCAGCGTGCTTTGCAGCGTGGTAAGCGTGCCGGACAGCGACCCATTGGCCAGGCTGAGTGTATCGAGCCCGGTGTTGAGATTCGGCATGACCGTGCCGGTGATGGTCGTGCGTGCGCTCGCCATCGACGCCGTGCCGTTCTTCGCCAGCGTGGTGACATCGTCGTTGAACCCGTTCGCGGTGTTCTTCCCCGCGTTGATCGCAGCCGTGGTGTCCTGATCGAAGGCGTCGATGCGCTGCTGCTGGAACGTCAGCTGTTTGCGGGCTTCGGCGAGCTGCGCGGAAAGATCCTTATACGTTTGGCTGTTCGGATCCAGCTGGCTGGCCTGCAACGCCTTCTCCACGCCGTCGAGCACATTGCCGGTGGTGGCGTTGACGTGATGCATGGTGCTGGACACTTGGTCGAGCGCGTCCTGCGTGGTGTTCAGTCCGCTGAGCACGGTGCCGGTGGCATTGCTCACGTTGACCTGCAGGCCGGACAGTTGCGTGCTGCCGTTGTCGAGCGCTCCGACCAGCGTGTTCGAGAATCGTTCGGTTTGTGTGCGCGTCTCGCTCAGCAAGTCGGACGCCTTGCCGACGGTGTCAAGCGAGTTGGTGATTTCCGAGGCGAGCGCGATGTTGGACTGTTTGGCCGAATCGATGGTGGTGAGGGCCTTGTCGAGCGTGGAACGGGTGTCGCGCAGCTGCTGTTGGACGGTTTCGAGCTGGTTGATGGTGTCGGTCAGATCGTTGACGACGTCGCTTTGCGCGCTTTTCACGCTGCCGGTGGTTTCTCCCGCTGCCTCCTTCACTTCCTTTGCCACGGCGTCGGCCACGCTGGAAACGAAAGTGGTGTTGATCTGCTCGTCGATCGTGGTCGCGCCCGTATCGGTGATTTTCGGCGCGATCGCGTTCAGCTTTTCGTTGATGTAGTACGTGATCGACGGTCGGTCGCCTTTACCGGTGACGGTGCCGATTAGTCTGGAGCTGAAGTCTTCCGGCAGTACGATCGCCGCATAGTATTTGCCGGATTCCACGCCTTCGATGGCTTGCTGCTTGGGAACGAAACGCCAGCCGAGCTGATGGTTCTTCTTAAGCTGGTTGACGGTCTGCTGGCCAGCGTCGAGATGGCCGACCAGCGTGGAGGTTGTGCCCTTGTCCTCGTTCGCCACAGCGACTTGGATGTTGCCCGTGTTCGCGTACGGGTCCCAGTTGGCGAGGATATTGCACCATGCGTACAGTGATGGGATGATGGCCACACCCAGCATGACGACGAGCGCCACGGGGTTCTTCAGAATGCGTTTCACGTCTCGAAGGAAGATGGCGAAAACCTGGTGCATCAAGCCTCCTCGCGGGTATTGGTCGCAACATCTACGTGCGGCGGCATGCCCGTGCGGGAACACCCGGTTGGGCTCTTCGTCGCGCGATCCGGTGGACATTCTATGACTTCCGATGGAACGATCGCAATGGTTTCGCCATGTTTATTGGTCGGTCCCGCAAGTGTCGGGATATGAGACGAAAACGCTCGGCATATGGCTCTAGTGGGGCGGGCGACCTGGATATGGAGCGGACGGTTGGGAAAACGGAAAGGAAAGATGGCGAATGTTGTCACATGACAAGTGGGATAGGGTTGGGCGATAATGGAGGCATGACTATTGCAACGCCGGAACGTTATGCGCAAATGCTGGACGCCGCACGCCGCGGCGGTTACGCCTATCCCGCGATCAATGTGACCAGCACGCAGACCCTGAACGCCGCACTCCAGGGTTTCGCCGAGGCGGAATCCGATGGCATCATCCAAGTCTCCGTAGGCGGCGCCGCCTACTTCTCCGGGCAACGCGTCAACGACCGCGTCACCGGCTCGCTTGCCTTCGCAGCCTTCGCGCACGAAGTCGCGGCGAAATACCCCAACATCACCATCGCCCTGCACACCGACCACTGCGCCAAACAGTATTTGGACGAATGGGTGCGCCTCTTGCTCGACCATGAAGTCGAACAGGTGAAGCACGGTCAGGAACCGACCTTCCAGTCACACATGTGGGACGGTTCCACAGTGCCGCTGGATGAAAACCTCGACATCGCAGAAGAACTGCTCGACAAATCCCAAGCCGCGCACACCGTGCTGGAAATCGAAATCGGCGCGGTCGGTGGCGAAGAAGACGGGCACAGCGCCGAAATCAATGACAAACTGTATTCCACGCCCGCGCAAGGCATCACCGTCGCGCAACGACTCGGCCTCGGCGAGCGCGGACGCTACATGGCCGCCTTCACCTTCGGCAACGTGCACGGCGCATACAAACCGGGCGTGGTGAAACTGCGCCCCGAACTGCTCGACGAAATCCAGACCACGGTCGCGCTCGCGATCAAGGCCGGCGAAATGCCCGACCCCGCGCACTCGCTGGATGTCGCTCCCGGTAAGCCGTTCGCCCTGGTGTTCCACGGCGGTTCCGGCTCCGCGCCGGAGGAGATCGCGCAGGCCGTGAGCTACGGCGTGGTGAAGATGAACATCGACACCGATACGCAGTACGCATTCAGCCGTGCGGTGGCCGGTCACATGTTCTCCAACTATGATTCGGTGCTCAAAATCGACGGTGAGGTGGGCAACAAGAAGCTGTACGATCCGCGATCCTGGGGTCGTGAAGCTGAATCCGCGATGGCCGCGCGTGTGGTCGAAGCATGCAAGCAGCTCGGCAGTGCCGGGCGCGCGCTGAACTAGCCAACGGTCTTTCGAACTGTTTTCGGGCGTTTTCTGGTCTGTTTTTCGGACCGGTTGCAATCCGATTACGGTCGGTCCGGAGCCGTGAGCATCCCTCAGACCTGGTAGAGGGTGAAGAGTAACCTTTGTAAGGCTTTAGGCGCAAGGCTTAAGGCAGAATCGCGTACGCACGGAGGTGCAACAACATGCCTGGAATTGTTTTGATCGGTGCCCAGTGGGGAGACGAGGGCAAAGGCAAGGCAACGGATTTGATCGGCACGAAGGTCGACTACGTCGCCCGCTTCAACGGCGGCAATAACGCTGGCCATACTGTGGTGGTCGGCGACGAATCGTATGCGCTGCATCTGCTGCCGTCCGGCATCATCAGTCCGACGACGACCCCCGTCATCGGCAACGGCGTCGTCGTCGATCCGGAAGTGCTGTTCCAGGAGATCGACGGCCTTGAAAGCCGTGGCGTGGACTGCTCCCGACTGCTGGTGAGCGAAAGCGCGCACATCATCGCCCCGTACCACCGCGTGCTCGACAAGGTGACCGAACGCTTCCTCGGCAAGCACAAGATCGGCACCACCGGCCGTGGCATCGGCCCGGCATACGCCGACAAGATCAACCGCGTGGGCATCCGCGTGCACGACCTGTTCAACGCGGAGCATCTGCATGACAAGGTCGAGGCCAGCCTGCATCAGAAGAACCAGATGCTCGTCAAGCTGTACAACCGTCGCCCGATCGACGTGGACGAGACCACCGACGAGCTGCTCAAGCTCGGCGAACGCCTGAAGCCGTACGTTGCCAACACCTCCCTGGTGCTCAACAAGGCGCTCGACGAGGGCAAGACCGTGCTGTTCGAAGGCGGCCAGGCCACCATGCTCGACGTGGACCACGGCACCTACCCGTTCGTGACTTCCTCCAACCCGACCGCCGGCGGCGCCTGCACCGGCACCGGCGTTGGCCCGACCAAGATCACCCGCGTGATCGGCGTCTCCAAGGCGTATGTGACCCGCGTGGGCGAAGGCCCGTTCCCGACCGAACTGTTCGGCGAGGACGGCGAATGGCTGCGCGCCCAAGGCCACGAGTACGGCGTGACCACCGGTCGCCCGCGTCGCTGCGGTTGGTTCGATGCGGTCGTCAACCGTTACGCGGCCCAGGTCAACGGCCTGACCGACATCGTGCTCACCAAGCTCGACGTGCTCACCGGCCTCAAGGAAATCCCGCTGTGCGTGGCGTACGACGTCAACGGCGAGCGTCGCGACGATATGCCGACCGACCAGGCCGAGTTCGCCGCCGCGAAGCCGATTTACGAGTCCATGCCGGGTTGGGACGAGGACATTTCCCAGGTCCATGACTTCAACGATCTGCCGAAGACCTGCCAGGATTACGTCAAGCGTCTTGAGGAACTGTCCGGCTGCCGCATTTCCGTGATCGGCACCGGCCCGCAGCGCGACCACATCATCCAGATCAACTCGCTGATCGACTGAAGCTGATTCGGCTGATTCGTCGATATGAACGTCGGCAACGAACGTCAATGACAAGTGCCGGTGGGCCTGTGCCTGCCGGCACTTTGCGTATGGTGCGTGCGATGGCGTTCGCGTATGACGCACACCGCATACACACCGACGGGGTGCGCGGCGGAGGAACGGAAAAGGGGAGTGCGATGACTGCAATGCCGCCTAACGACAGGTTCGACAGGTTTGACAGGTTCAGCAAACTGGTCCCGCGATTCGACCACCTGAAATGGAAGATGGCCGCTGCCGGCATTCTCGTCGGCCTGATTTCCGGCTTCCTCGTCGTCCTCTACCGTCTCGGCATCGAATACGGCACCGACACCGCGCGCTGGATCTACGCGCGCATCCGCGAAACCCCGTGGCTGGTCGCACCGTGGGCGGTCGCCGCAATCGCAGCCGCGCTCGCCATCGCATGGATGGTCAAAAAAGAGCCGATGGCCGGCGGCAGCGGCATTCCGCAAACCAACGGCGTGGTGATCTGCGGCCTGAAAATGCGATGGCAGACGATTCTGCCGGTTCGCTTCATCGGAGGCCTGCTCGGATCGCTCTTCGGCCTCTCGCTCGGCCGCGAAGGACCGTCCATCCAAATCGGCGCATCGGGCGCGCAGTTCCTATCGCACCGGCTGCGCGGCAAGAAACGTGAGGACATGCAGGAGCATTATCTGGTCACCGCCGGTGCCGCGGCCGGCCTGTCCGCCGCGTTCAGCGCACCGCTGTCCGGCATGATGTTCGCTTTGGAAGGGGTGCATCGCAGTTTTTCGCCCGCGATTCTGATGGGCGCCACCGCCGCGTCCCTGACCGCCGATTTCGTATCGAAATACTGTTTCGGCCTGCGTCCGGTGCTTGACTTCGGCACCATCGGCCAACTGCCGCTCGGCGAATACGGGTGGCTGATTCCGCTGGGATTGGTGGCCGGTTTGGTTGGTTCGCTGATGAACCGTTCGCTGCTCGGCTTCCAAACGCTGTACGGCAAGCTTCCCGCATGGAGCCGCCCTTTGATCGCGATCGCACTCGCGCTGCCAATCGGCATTTGGCTGCCTGACGTGCTCGGCGGCGGCTCGAACCTGATCGCCATGGCCGAGCATGCGCGCGTCGGCTTGGGCATGCTGTGCGTGCTGTTCGTGGCGAAAGTGCTGTTCACCTCCACCAGCTTCGGTTCAGGCGCTCCCGGCGGCATTTTCATGCCGATTCTCGCGGTTGGCTCACTCGCCGGCGGTATCTGCGGCGAGACGTTGCACCAGTTCGGCAACCTGCCGTCCGATTCCGTGGCGATTTTCTCGGTATGCGTGATGACGGGCACGCTGGCCGCGTCCGTGAAAACACCGATCACGTCGATTCTGCTGGCCGTGGAAATGTCCGGCACATTGACGCACATGCTGCCGGTCGCCGCCGTCGCGTTCATCGCATTGCTCGTCTCCGACCTGCTGCGTACGAAACCGATCTACGGCGAGCTGCTGGAACGGTACATGCGCGCGCAAGGCGGCACGACGGCAATCGCCAATCGCATCGACAACGGCATCATGGAACTGCCTGTGGAAATGGGCGCGACCGCGGACGGCAAGCTGATGCGTGACGTGCGCTGGCCGTACGGCTGTCTGGTGATCGGCCTGCGTCGTGGAGAACGGCAGATCGTGCCGCATGGCGATACGCGGCTGCGCGCCGGCGACTATCTGGTCGTGTTGTTCAGCGGCGAGGACGAAAGCGACGCACGGCATGCGATGCGGCGGTTGTGCGACGTATCCGTCTGACGCGGCCGTACCGTCTTCCATAACCATTCGTAGACGTCTAGGGCCACCCGAAGTTATCCACAGTTATCCACAGTTATCCACCGAATCGGACATGTTCGATGTTTGGTTGCAACGCACGTGTAGACTCGTACAAGGTTAGGAAGACGGCACCTGCGGCCAGCTCGTTGCCGTATGGCTGGGGCGGAACGACGCTGTCCGCGGAAAGCCAAGTACAAGGGGAACGTGATGGAATCGCAAGAACAACGGGCGGCAGACTCGCCAAACGCGGGTGATGAGCCGAATCCCGCCACACAGTCGATCGACGTCGCCGAAGTGGCGCGCGCGGATGTGCGCCCGTCCGGTGCCGCCGCATCCAAGCATCCGCCGCAGATTCCGCTCGCGCCGATGAAACGCATGCAGGCGCGATTCAACCCTCTTGCCGATGGTCTGATGTATCTCGTGGTGTTCGTCGGCGGTTTCGTCGGCGTCGGTTTCCGTCGCGCCACGGACCTGCTGCTGCCGTCGGTGAACGGTTCGCCGTTCGTGGTGGGCACGTTCGTGTCGAATATGCTCGCCTGCTTCCTGTTTGCGATGCTGACCGAATACATGGCGACCGCGTCGTGGCTGCGCCGCAGGGTGCGGCAGGTCGTCAGCCGTGGCGTCGGGCTTGGTTTGCTTGGCGGACTGTCGACGATGTCCGGCGTGATGTTGGAAACCATGGAAGGCATGCGCGAGCAGCGTTTCGGCAGCGCGCTCGGCTATCTTGCGGGAAGTTTCGCCGGCGGTCTGATCGCGGCCGCGGTTGGCGTGGCGCTGATGCAGGCGTTGCTGGCGCGCGGCACACGCAAGCGGGTCCGTAACGCGATCGCCGATGCCTCCACGGCTTCCGTATCCTCAATGTCCGATTCGGACGCGTACGGCATCGTGCAGGACGTCCAGATGACCGACACTGCAGTATCGGCTACGCAGAGTGTTACGCAGACGGTCCCCATGGCCGATTCGGGCGAATCGGACGTGCCGGCCGCGCAAAATGTGCAGAACAACGTGCCGGACGCGCAGGGCGTGCGCCACGTGAAGGTGGCGGATGCGGCGCATTCGGCCGCGCAGGCCGCGTTGGAGGCCGCGCAGGCGGCACAGCAGGCGGCCCAGGTCGCCCAGCAGGTCGCGCAGACCGGGCAGGTGCCGAAAATCGAATCGCAGCCACAGCCATCGCAACCCGTCGCACCTCTGCCCAGCTTCGAACCCAAGCCGGTCACCGCGGAAATCCCGCTCGTCGCCGACCCGACCACAGGAGAGGTGCGCTGATGACCTGGATGATCTGCCTGTTCGGCGGCATCGGCGCCATGGCCCGTTATGTGCTTGACGTGTCGATCCAACGCAGCTGGAACCGTGACGGCAACCACAGCTTCCCCCTGGCCACGCTCGTCATCAACGGCGTCGCCTCCCTGTGCGCCGGCATCGCCATGATGTCGTACTATGCGCAGTCGGTTGATATGGGCACGGTAATGACGTTCGTTGTGGGGTTCCTCGGCGGATTCTCAACATTCTCGTCGGCGATCAACGAGGTGCTGTCGCTGATTCGCAAACGCCGTTTCGCCATGGCCCTGGGCTATGGCGCTGCCACGGTCGCGGTGCCGCTCGCCTGCGTGGCGCTCGGATTCGGCATCGCCATGCTGGGCGGCCACGCATAGCTGTCACCGGCTTGGCCGCGCGTAATTTTCACGTTACACGGGCGGTCATCGGGTAACGTTCAGGAAATCTGAGCGCAACCGCGCGAGCTGTTTCCTCTCCTACGTTGTGAAAACAACAAGAGAGGAAAAACCTATGACAGCCGTAACGTATCTCACACGGCATCGTCGACCGGGAATCGTCATACTCTGTTCGATTGTCGCCGTTCTCTCGATGCTTTTCGTACTCCCTCCCGCCATCGCGTCCGCAGCCGATTCCGGCGCGCAGGCCGTCGATGAATGCAATCCGACCGCCAGCAACGGCTGCGTCAACGGTATCCTGCAGGACGCCGACAAGAAGCCGATTGCCGACGTCACCATCACGCTGTCCGGCAAGGCAACCGCGGAAACCAAAACCGCGGCGGACGGCAAATGGGCCTTCTCCGTTGCCGATGACGGCGATTACACCGTCACCATCGACGCGTCCGTTGCGAAAGAGCACGGCCTGAAGGCAAGCAGCGCGACGGTGACGATCAGGAAAGCCAGCTTCGACAAGCAGCGCGGCGTTGTCCGATTCGACCAGGCGGGCGATTCCGCCGGCAGCGGCACGTCCGGCACATCCGGATCGTCCGGCTCGGCAAACGGCACGAAAGGCGCGACCGGCACATCCGGATCGACGGCGGCCACGCAATCGCCAGTCAAAAAAGACGGCTCCAATGTCGGCAAACGCATCTGGCAGCAACTGTATTCCGGCATTATCTTCGGCCTGATGCTGGGCCTCATGTCCGTCGGCATGAACCTCGTCTACGGCACCACCGGCCTGCAGTCGTTCTCACACGGCGAACAGGTGACGCTCGGCGGCCTCATGGCATACGTCGGAACGCAGATGCTGCACATGCCGCTCATCGTCTCCGCCATCTTCGCCATCGTCATCGGCGCGCTGACCGGCTTCATCCAAAACGAAATCGTCTGGGGGCCGCTACGCAGACGCCACGTCGGCACCATGCAGCAGATGATCGTCACCATCGGCCTGTCCATGGCGTTGCAGTACACGTTCCAGTTCTTCTTCGGTGGCGACATCAAAGGCATCGTCAAATCGGTGCCGGACAGTTTCCAGCTCGGACCGATCACCACCGACATGCCGACGCTGGTCTCCGCGTTGATCGCCATCTGCGTGATCGTCGGCGTCACCCTGTTCCTCTACAAGACGCGACTCGGCCGCGCCACACGAGCCGTGTCCGACAACGCGGCGCTCGCCGCGGCATCCGGTATCAACGTGGATCAGGTGGTCCGCGTGGTCTGGATCCTCTCGTGCGCGATGGCAGCCCTGTCCGGCGTGCTGCTCGGCGTCTACCTGAACGGCATCTCCTGGAACACCGGCGCGACCCTGATCCTGCTGATGTTCGCCGCGGTGACGCTCGGCGGCCTCGGCACCGCCAACGGCGCGTTGATCGGCTCGCTGGTCATCGGCATCGTGGCGGACATGAGCTCGCTCGTCATCCCCAACGATATGCGTTACGCCAGCGCGCTGGCAATCCTCATCATCGTTCTGCTGGTGCGCCCGCAGGGCATCTTCGGCAAGCAGCAAAGGGTGGGCTGATCCATGGACATCATGACAATCATCTCCAACGCGGCGGGCGAGCTGATCGCCCCGACCACGGCGGCATACGTACTCGCCGCCATCGGTTTGAACATTCACTTCGGCATGACGGGCCTTATGAACATGGGCCAGGCCGGTTTCATGCTCCTCGGCGCGTACGGATTCGCCATCACGCAGTCGATGGGCTGCAACCTGTTCGCCTCCGTATGCGCGGCGCTCGCGCTCGCGGTCATCTACGCGCTGCTGCTGGGCATTCCGACGCTGAAACTCGGACCCGACTATCTGGCCATGGTCACATTGGCCGCCGCGGAAATCATCCGCATCATCGGCAGATCGACGGCCATGACGAACTTCACCGGCGGTTCCGCAGGCATCTCGCCGCAGGACTTCACCGAGAAATTCGAATCGCTTTCGCCGCTGCCGGACGGTTCGACCACGTTCCTGCTGTGGACGTACAGCAACAACATCGCCAACTCCTGGTGGCTGCGCATCGTGGCATGGGTTTTGGTGGTGATCGCGGCGCTGCTGTGCTGGCGCTGGTTCCACTCGCCGTGGGGCCGCATGCTCAAGGGCATCCGCGAGGACGAGAACGCGATCCGTTCTCTCGGCAAGCCGGTGACGCGATACAAGATGGAATCGCTGATTCTGGGCGGCCTGTTTGGCGCGATCGCCGGCATCATCTTCGTCCTGCCGCGTTCCGTACAGCCCGATTCGCTCGGCCGCACCGTCACCTTCTACGTGTGGACGATTCTGCTGCTGGGCGGCGCGGCCACGATTCTCGGCCCGGTGCTTGGCTCCTGCGTGCTGTGGGTGCTGCTCACCTTCGTCAAGGAGGTCATGCGCAACACCGTTCCCGAAACCCTCATCTCTTCCAACCAGATCGAAGCCCTCGGCTGGGTGATCGTCGGCGTCGCGCTGATGTGCCTGGTGATCTTCAGACCACAAGGTCTGTTGGGCGACCGAAAGGAGTTGGCTTTCCATGCCTGATACAACGAATTCTCCGACCACTGGCGTGCAGCCGGCCACGCAACCCGCAACCGGCGTGCAACCCGTATCCGGTGTGCAGCCCGGCGTACCATTCCAGGACCTCACCAAATGGGCCACCAAAGCTCCGGAAGGCGAGACCCTCATCTCCACCGCCTATCGCGACAAAGTCACCGACGATCTGAAATTCGTCGAAAACAAGCCGGGCGTGCACAAGCCCGACCCGATCCTCGTGGCCGACAACGTGACCCGCAAATTCGACGGCATGACCGCCGTGGACGTGAGCCACTTCGAAATCGAACGGCACGGCATCACCGCGCTGATCGGACCGAACGGCGCCGGCAAAACCACGTTCTTCAACCTGATGACCGGCTTCGATACGCCGAACACCGGCACCTGGCAGTTCGACGGCAAGGACATGGCCCACGTGCAGCCCGAAAAAGTGGCGCGCATGGGCATGGTCCGCACCTTCCAGCTGACCAAGGTGATGAGCCGTCTGACCGTGCTCGACAACATGCTCCTCGGTGCCCCCGTGCAGCCGGGCGAAGGCATGTTCCGCGCGCTGTTCCCCGGCATGTGGAGGAAGCAGGAGCAGGCGAACATCGAAAAAGCCGAGGCGCTGCTGGAACGCTTCCTGCTGATCAAAAAGAAGGACGATTACGCCGGCGCGCTTTCCGGCGGCCAACGCAAGCTGCTGGAAATGGCACGAGCGCTGATGTCCGACCCGAAACTGGTCATGCTGGACGAGCCGATGGCCGGCGTGAACCCCGCGCTGAAACAGTCGCTGCTCGACCACATCATGGCGTTGCGCGAGGAAGGCACCACAGTGCTGTTCGTCGAACACGACATCAACATGGTGAGACACATCGCCGACTGGGTCACCGTGATGGCGGAAGGCAAGATCGTGGCCGAAGGCCAACCGAAGAGCGTGATGAACGATCCGGCCGTGATCGACGCATACCTGGGCGCCCACGCGAACGTGGACCTGGGCGACGATTCCGTGCTGGAAGACCTGAAGGAGGCCTGAAATGAGCGACATCGCAAGCGTGGCCGACGAGCCGCTGACCCGCGCGCAGATCCACATGGGCGAGCCCGAAGGCGAACCGTTGCTCGACGCGGTCGATTTGGTGGCCGGATACATTCCTGGCGTGAACATCCTGAACGGCGCATCCCTGACCCTGCATGAAGGCGAGATCGTTGGTATCATCGGCCCGAACGGCGCAGGCAAATCAACCCTGCTCAAATCATTGTTCGGCCTGGTGCACATCCACTCCGGCAAGCTGCTGCTGAAAGGCGAGGACATCACCAACCTGCGCGCCGACAAACTCGTCTCCCGTGGCGTCGGCTTCGTGCCGCAGACCGAAAACGTCTTCCCCAGCCTGACCATCGCGGAAAACCTGCACATGGGCGCGTTCCAAGCACCGAAACTGTTCAACGAACGCTTCGACTACGTGTGCTCCATCTTCCCCAAACTCGGCCAGCGCAAAAACCAGCTCGCAGGCCAACTCTCCGGCGGCGAACGTCAGATGGTGGCCATGGCCCGCGCCCTCATGATGAAACCATCCGTCCTCCTGCTCGACGAGCCCTCCGCAGGCCTGTCCCCAATGCTTCAGGACGAAACCTTCATCCGCGTGCGCCAAGTCAACAAAGCCGGCGTATCCGTGGTCATCGTCGAACAGAACGCCCGCCGCTGCCTGCAGATCTGCGACCGCGGCTACGTCCTCGACCAAGGCCGCAACGCCTACTCCGGCAAGGGCCGCGACCTGATGAACGATCCGAAAGTCGTCTCCCTCTACCTGGGCAACCTGGAAGAAGAGGTTCAAGAGGAAGGAAGGTAGGACCCAGGAAATCGCGGAACGGAGCGTATACCGCCTTTCCTTGCCGCTCGACGTACGTTCGTACGCCTTCGGGCTCGGACGGCGGTCTCCGCACGCGTTCCGCGATTTCCCCCTATGATTCAAAATTCTCAATTCCGATTACCGCTGTTGGGACACTGCCCGACAGTGGCTTCGGCATGCCTGAAAACAAGCTCAAAACCTTGTGTTTCCAACAGTTTTCGGGCTTCACCTTCGGTTAACTTCACGCATACACATTCGGTTTCCTCGGCACTTATAGTGCGATTCAAGATGGTCGAGCAACACATCTCGATAATCGTCACCAAGGGTTCGGCAATCAGCGGAGCCAAGAGAGGAAACGGTGATTCAAATGAAGAAGATCAACATGAAGGGCATGAGGAAACTGTCCATCACAGCCACCGCCATGGTGGCCGCCGCAGTCATGGCGCTCGCCGGCTGCGGTTC
>JABLTR010010427.1_pt1 | contig 13758 bp, 14 predicted proteins | sample 7160071 | NCBI WGS metagenome assembly JABLTR01 (sample SAMN14651230, study PRJNA627086) | human gut metagenome | isolation source: feces | host: Homo sapiens
AATATCTAAAATAGTTAAATAATATATTCCATCTTTATTTGTTGAAATCCTTGATAAAAGTAAGAGTTTCCCTTTAGGGGAAACTCTTATTTTTTTATTTATGTAATTTTTTATTATGCCTTTTAAGGGCACAGTATCCCATCACAACCATCCAAACGTAAGCACAAGTCTTTGGCAGCATAAGCGCTCCAACAGCCGGGTAAGCGTCAGCAAATAATACGACAGGTATATAAAAACCAAAGCTTAAAACTATAGCCAGCCACATATTTTTAAAGTCATAGTCATTGAACCTTCTGGATTCCTTATAAAATATGACAATAATAAGTATGCCGAGCATTGCAAATGGGATATTTCTGTAAATACCCCAGGAAAGAGGAGCATCAGCGCTGGTCCAAGCATTCTGAGGGAACAGGCAGAGTATTATTCTGAGCGCCGCAAGTATATATACGGCTGCCGTAAGACTGCCGTTTTTCTTATAGTCATACCTTATCCTCCATACATGATATAAAATAACATAAAATATAGTCATGGTTATGGATGTTACAAATTTTCCTATACCAAGAACCGCCGTATAATTTTCAAGACCTGTCGTACAAAGGGCTATCACCCTGGGAACAAGATGGAAAGCATCTCCGCAGCCCAGTACAACAGCCATTATTCCAAACAAGCGGTATTGTCTGTCCCCTTCACTTTTGATTATCATATTTATTCCCAGGGAAATGACAAGAATCAAATAAATAATATCAAACAATGTTTCACCTATTGCCTGCATTATATTACCTCCTATATATAAAAATCTAAAATATGTATTATCTAAAATATTTATTTTCAATGCGATATTTAATAGTTCATTCCTCCTTGTTTAATCATAAATGAATTATATATGAACGTTGTTCATTTTGATTTTAAAAAATTCCCGCATTAAAGCTGGCATCAATATATACAGTTATTTATCATAGAAATAAGAGCCTGACAGTTATCTTCCTTATTTAAAAGTGTATGAATAAGAAGTTCCAATATATACTCCACGAACTTGTCCTCCGACAGCTCTCCGTCAAATACACCACTTCTGACGTTCTTATCGTTTATAAGTACGGTTTTAAGGGTCTTTTTAAGATCATCAAAACATTTATTCATGACCTCTCTGCCCTTCTCCTTATCCTTATGGGAAAAATTCAGAGAATGAACATTGAAAAATCCCGAAAATCTCTTATCTCCGTTTTTTATCATTTCAAACATACGCCCTACGCAGTCAGAAAACCCTTTAAAATCCGAAATATCATTTAAGGGCTCAAATATATCCTTCCAAACGCTCTCAACGGCGGCACTTAAAAGGTCAGATTTAGAGGGGAAATAGTTATATATGGAGCCTACTGCTGTTCCACAGCGCCCAGCCACATCCCTCATATTAAGGGAGTCTATGCCTTCCTCCAGGATAATTTTACGGCTGACCATCAATATTTCTTCTCTGGACGTAACAGATCTATTCATTTTATCACTTCCAATCTGAACATTGTTCATTTTAATGATACTCATAATCGGAAATTTGTCAATGGCTGAGGATAATAAACATATTTTTACATATTCATAACTTTTTATAAATATGCAGTAAATAAAGATACCTTGACGATGCAAAAACCCCATACCTTACGGTATGGGGTGTATCATTTATTTTGCTATGGCATCCTTTAATATCTCGACACCTTTTTTGAGGATATCAAAATCTATATTCAAAGCAGGAAGGAGCCTTACCCTGTCCTTGGCTGTAAGTACAAGAAGGCCGTTGTCCATACATGTCTTTACCACATCTGAAGCAGGCTTTTTACACTTTATACCTATCATAAGGCCTATTCCGCTGACACTTTCTACTCCTTCAGCGTTTTTAAGTTCACTGAAAATATATTCAGATTTTTTCCTTACGTCTGCCAGAAGGTCCTCGTCTATCCTTTTAAGCACACTTATGGCAGCGGCTGAACATACGGGATTTCCTCCAAATGTTGAACCATGGGTTCCTGGTGTATATACATCCTGTACTTTGTCGCCAAGCATAGTGGCTCCTAAAGGAAGTCCTCCGGCCAGTCCCTTTGCTGTGGAGACTATATCAGGAGTTATGCCGTAATTCATATATGAATAAAGCATTCCGCTCCTTCCGTTTCCTGTCTGTACCTCATCTACGATGAGAAGAAGGTCATTATCTTCAGTAAACTTTCTGAGTTCTTTTACATAGTTTTCGTCAAGGGGACAAACTCCGCCCTCTCCCTGGACTATCTCTATCATAACGGCTATACATTTATTCTCAGCCGCAAGTCTTTTTACATCCTCTATATCATTGGGCTCAGCATATACGAATCCCTCTGTAAAGGGTGTGAACTCTTCATGGTAATGTTCCTGTCCTGTGGCTGAAAGAGTCGTTATCGTCCTGCCGTGGAAGCTGTTTTTTAATGTTATGATGGTGGAATGTCCATCACCATATTTCAAAAAGGCATATCTTCTTGCGGCCTTGATGGCACATTCATTGGCCTCTGCTCCTGAGTTTGAGAAAAATACCTTTTTCATTCCTGTTCTTTCACAAAGCATCTCAGCAAGTTTTGCGCAGGGCTCTGTATAGTAAAGGTTTGATGTGTGCTGCACCTTATTTATCTGGTCGATGACTGCCTGTTTCCATACATCATCTGAAACTCCAAAGGAATTTACAGCGATCCCTGAGCCAAAATCTATATATTCTTTTCCATTCTCATCATATAGGATAGAACCCTTTCCACCTGTTATACATATGGGGAATCTTCCGTATGAATGAGCGACATATTTATTATCGGTCTCTATAGTATTCATTTTCAGTCCTCCTTAACAAACATTGTTCCGACACCTTCATCAGTAAGCATTTCCATGAGTATGGCATGGGGTTTTGTTCCATCCAGTATGAAAACTCTGTTAACTCCTCTATGTATGGCGTCAAGACAACACTCAACCTTAGGTATCATGCCTCCCTGGATAACGCCCTGAGCCATAAGTTCATGGGCTCTTTCCGTATTGATATTAGTAAGGAGGGTCGATGGATCATCCTTATCCAGCAGTATTCCGCATATATCCGTCATGGAAATAAGGCTTTCCGCCTTCATAGCGCCTGCTATCCTTGCAGCGGCCGTATCTGCGTTTATATTATAGACATGTCCGTCTTTATCACATCCAAGGGTGGATATGACAGGTATATATCCCCTGTCGAGCAGGTCTGTTATGGGTTCGATATTTACATTGGTTATCTTTCCGACATATCCGAGTTCTTCATTGAGTTTTTCAGCCTCGATCATATGGCCGTCAAGTCCGCAAAGTCCTACGGATTTGCCGCCTATGCACTCGATGAGGTTTACAAGGCTCTTATTTACCTTTCCAGCAAGGACCATAAGCACCGTGTCAATGGTCTCTGCATCAGTTACCCTGAGACCATTCACAAATTCGCTCTTTTTACCAATTTTCTTGAGCATGTCATTTATTTCAGGGCCGCCGCCATGGACAAGGACTACTTTTACCCCGATGAGTGAAAGAAGCACTATGTCATTCATAACGGCCTGTTTGAGCTCCTCATTTATCATGGCGTTTCCGCCATATTTGATTACTACGACTTTATTATAATATTTCTGTATATAAGGCAGCGCATGGACGATGGTCTCTGCACGCTGAAGATTTGTAAGTGTCATTTTTTATATCCCCCTGTAATGTTGATTTATGAGCTGGTTTATGAACGATAGTCACCGTTGATCCTTACATAATCATAGGTAAGGTCACAGCCCCATGCAGTTGCGCTGTACTGTCCATCGTTAAGGTCAACGAGTATCTGTATCTCCTTCTCAAGAAGTATCTCTTTAGCCTTTTCCTCAGAAAAATCAACACCTGAACCGTTTTTGCATACGAGTATCTCACCCTTATCAGATTTGAAACTTACGTCGATCTTATTTACATCGAGATTTTCTCCTGAATATCCAAGGGCACAAAGTACGCGTCCCCAGTTAGCATCAGCTCCGAACATAGCAGCCTTAAGAAGGGATGAGCATATTACGGATTTAGCTGCGCCCTTTGCCTCACTGTCTGATTTTGCTCCGGTGACGATACACTCAAGGAGTTTTGTAGCTCCTTCTCCGTCTCCAGCTATCTTACGGCAGAGATAAACCGTAACTTCATTCAAAGCCTTTTTAAATGTATCAAAAGCTTCTCCTTCTTCGATTATCTCAGTGTTTCCAGCCATACCGTTGGCCATTACAAATACCATATCATTTGTTGATGTGTCGCCGTCAACGCTTATCATGTTAAATGAAGTCTTAACATCTTCACTGAGAGCTTTCTGAAGCATTGCTGATGATATGGCCGTATCAGTTGTAACAAATACGAGCATGGTAGCCATATTGGGATGTATCATTCCTGATCCCTTAGCTATACCGCCTATAACACATTTCTTTCAGTCTATCTCAAACTCAACAGCAACTTCCTTTTTAACCGTATCCGTTGTCATAATGGCATTTGCGGCGTCATCACTGTTATTTCCAAGGGATTTCACCAGTTCATCCATACCATCGGCTATGGGCTCTATTGAAAGGGGCTGACCGATAACTCCTGTAGAAGCTACTATTACATCTTTTTTATTTATTCCTGTATATTTTTCTGTCAGTTCGCACATCTGCTCAGCTATTTCGATTCCGTTGGCATTACAAGTGTTGGCGTTTCCGCTGTTGCATATAACTGCCATTGCTTTGCCGTCGCTGATGTTTTCCTTTGTAACGTAAATGGGCGCGCCCTTTACAAGATTCTGTGTATATACAGCAGCTGCTGATGCGGGGACTTCACTGACGATTAGTGCCAGGTCCTTTTTAGTTGTAAGTTTTCTTATGCCACAGTGTACTCCTGATGCCTTAAATCCCTTTGCTGCGCAAACTCCGCCTTCTATATGCTTCATAATGTCAACACTCCTTTATGTCCAAACCTTCAGTAATATCTTTTCCAAGCTTATAATTCATACATTCAATGGCAGCTCCAGATGCTCCCTTTCCCAGGTTATCATATCTTGCCACCAGTATCATCCTATCTTCATTTCCATCAACGGATACCCTCATATTATCAAAGCCTGACATATCCGCCGATGAATAAAATCCATTTTTATCATCGTTTTCGATGTATTTTATTAATTTTCCTGTATATTTATCCCTATAGGCATTTTTCACATCTTCCATGGTATGGCCTTCAGTCAGATCTTCCTTAAAAAGCGGTACAGTAACTTCCATTCCGCTGTAGAAATCTCCAACGATGGGACAGAATATAGGTTTATTATTAAGTCCTGTTATGGCCGCCATCTCTTTAAGATGTTTGTGGTTCTGGGTGATGCCGTACTGTCTTGGTGCGTCAAGGAGGTCGTTTCTTCCCTCTGCCTCATAGTCGGCTATCATCTTTTTTCCGCCTCCGCTGTATCCTGTCAGTGAAAAGCATGAAAGCCTAGCATCAGGAGAAACAAGTCCCTTTTCTATGAGAGGATAAACAAGTGCAATAAATCCGCTGGCATGACAGCCGGGAACAGCTATCCTCTTTGAGTTTTTGATCTTATTTTCAAATTCAGCTCCAAGTTCAGGCAGGCCATAAGCCCATCCGCTGGCTGTTCTGTGGGCCGTTGATGTGTCGATAAGAACTACCTTATCATTTTCAACAAGCTCGGCTGCCTCAATTGCTGCGGCGTCGGGCAGACAGAGGAAAGCAATATCACAGCTGTTTAGAGCTTCTTTTCTCTTTTCAACGTTTTTTCTATCTTCTTCCTTTAGGACGATGAGCTCTATATCCTTCATATTTTCAAGTCTGTCATATATTCTAAGGCCGGTAGTGCCCTCTCTTCCGTCAATAAAAACCTTTGTTTTTTCACCCATATATTTCACCTCAGCGTTCTTGATCAATTTATGGTATATAATACACGATTCCGTATAAAAATACAAGTTTTGTACACTTTTATTTTTTCATAAAATTATGAACAAATACCGTGTTTTATTGTGCAAATCGTAATATAAGCCTTATTTTTTTAAACAAACTACTACATTTTCCTTTTATTTGAACATAAAAGCTGTGCCATATAATTATATTTATTCATATAATTTCAATAAATAATCGGTCTTTTATGCATAAAAACAGGGCCATGCAGGCCCTGTATATAGTATGTATATTATTTTAAAAGCTGTTCCCTTACAAAGTCTTTTATCTTTTCTCTCTGGCAGAGATTATTGTGGAGCACCTCTCTCTTTTCGATATCCTTTACAGGAGCAGGTATTTTAACACCGCTTATCTTCTCAAGTTCTCCCATAAGCTCAAATGGATCTCTGTCCTTATATTTTTCATCAAGGGCAGTGCATACGTCCTTGGCAAACTTATAGGGGCTTGCCGTAGAAACTATTACATTTGGTGTGTCGTCTCCATTTTCCTTAAGATACTTATCGTATGCAGCATAGGCTACCGCTGTATGAGTATCGATTACATATCCGGTATTGGCATGCATGGTCCTTATGGCAGTGAAAGTCTCCTCCTCGTCGGCATATTCACCTACGATGTCATCTGCTTTTACGCTCATTGTATATTTTCCATCGGAAGAGAGAGATGCCATAAGCTTAGCTGTCTCCTCCTGTGAAGTGAGCATGCATACAAGTCTTTCCAGGTTACTTGAAATAAGTATGTCCATGGAAGGGCTGACTGTAAGTATGAACTCGCGGTTTTTATCATATACACCTGTACGGAAGAAGTCATAAAGCACCTTATTGCTGTTTGAGGCACATATAAATTTGTTTACGGGAAGTCCCATTTTCTTTGCAAAATATCCGGCAAGTATATTTCCGAAGTTTCCTGTGGGTACAGTGAAGTTTATCTTGTCTCCTGCCTTTATTTTTCCATTTCTTACAAGTGTGCAGTATGCATACCAGTAATATGCCACCTGAGGGATAAGTCTTCCTATATTTATTGAGTTAGCTGATGAGAACATATATCCTCTCTCGTCCAGTTCCTTTATCATTTCTTCATCGGTGAAAATGCTCTTTACAGCACTCTGGGCATCATCAAAGTTTCCTGTTATGGCAGCAACACATACATTTTTGCCCTTCTGTGTCACCATCTGCATCTTCTGTACGGGGCTTACTCCTCCGTCAGGATAGAAAACGATTATCCTTGTTCCTTCCACATCGGCAAAGCCCTCAAGGGCTGCCTTTCCAGTATCACCTGATGTGGCTGTGAGGATAACTATTTCCTTTTTTATATCATTCTTTGCAGCTGATGTTTTCATAAGATAAGGAAGGATCGAAAGGGCCATATCCTTGAAGGCTATGGTTTTTCCGTGGAAAAGCTCAAGGAAGTATACTCCGTCCTTCTCTACTAAAGGAGCTATCTCATTTGTATCGAACTTTTCATCGTATGCATGATTTATGCAGTATCTGAGCTCATCTTCCGTAAAATCAGTGAAGAACAGCTTCATTACCTCATAGGCAAGGCCCTGGTAATCCATTTTCGCAAGCTCATCTATAGTTTTGTCCATAACAGGCATCTCATCGGGTATGAAAAGACCTCCATCTGGACATATGCCCTTAAGTATTGCCTGTGATGCCTTCATTTTTATGTCTTTATTCCTTGTACCGATATATGTAACGTCTCTCATTCAGAACTCACCTTTCCGATATAAATTATTTTGATTATATAGGAAGCACAAAAGATTGTCAACCGTGGACACTTTTATATTTTTACAATTATTTTCCTTATTATCTTGATTTTTTATGGACATTTCTGATCGTTTTCTTTTTTGCCGGCTTAGATGTATTTTTAGCAGTACCTGGCTTATTCATGTTTCCTTTTGCCTGTGTATGACGTCCGCTGCCTTTTTTTACAGTCTCGCTTTTTTCAGGCCTTATAAGACAGTGGTGGGAATATCCAATAAGATCCTCTCTGCCCGCCTTTATGAGCGCCTCTTTTACAAGGTCATAATTTGACGGCACCCTGTACTGCATGAGCGCCCTCTGCATGGCCTTTTCGTGGGGATTTTTCGGAACATACACCTTTTTGCCTGTCCTGGGGTCCTTCTCCGTATAATACATACAGGTGGAAAGAGTTCCAGGCGTGGGGTAAAAATCCTGCACCTGTTCGGGCATATGCCCTATGTCCCTGAGGTACTCCGCCAGTTCTACAGCAGCACGGAGGTCGCTTCCAGGATGGCTGGACATAAGATATGGAACACAGTACTGATCCAGACCGTACTTTTTATTTATCTCCTCAAATTTCTTAACGAACCTGTCATATACGTCCCTTCCAGGCTTGCCCATCTTCTCAAGGACCCTGTCAGATACATGTTCCGGAGCGACCCTCAGCTGTCCGCTTATATGATACTTGCACAGCTCATTGAAAAACGTTTCGTCTCTGTCATATATAAGATAGTCATACCTTATGCCAGAGCGTATGAATACCTTCTTGACCTTAGGCAGTTCCCTTAGTTTTCTCAAAAGCTTTAAATATCTTTTATGGTCCACCACAAGGTTAGGACATTTCTCGGGGAAAAGACACTGTCTATCGGTGCAGGCTCCTGCCTTGAGCTGTTTATCGCAGGCAGGCCGCATAAAGTTTGCTGTTGGTCCTCCAACGTCATGGATATACCCCTTAAAGTCCTTTTCCTTTGTCATTTCTTCAGCCTCTTTTATGAGGGACTCATCACTTCTTGATGTGACTATCCTGCCCTGATGAAAGGCTATGGCACAAAAGCTGCAGCTTCCAAAGCATCCTCTGTTTGCTGACAGGCTGAATTTAATTTCTTCTATGGCAGGTATCCCTCCCATTTTCTCATACATGGGATGATATGTCCTCATATAGGGCAGAGAATATACATCATCCAGCTCGTCCTGTGAAAGGGGTGCTGAAGGCGGATTCTGTACGACAATGCCTTCCCTGTATTCCTCAGCAAGGGTCTTTGCAGTTATATGGTCAGTATTTTTATACTGTATCATAAAGCTTTCTGAATACTTTTCTTTATCCGTGGATGTCTCCTCATAGGAAGGGAGCCATATACAGTCTCCTATCCTCTCTCTGTCCCTGGTCTTATATACAGACCCCCTGAGGTATGTTATTTCGCTTACTGGTATTCCGCTGTCTAAGGCTTCAGCCATCTCAACTATCTGGTGTTCACCCATTCCATAAAGCAGCAGGTCCGCTCCTGAGTCCAGAAGTATGGAACGTCTGACCTTGTTATCCCAGTAATCATAATGGGACAGTCTTCTGAGGCTGGCCTCTATGCCGCCAATTACTATTGTTGCGTGTTTATACGCCTCTCTTATTTTATTACAGTAAACTATGGTGGCCCTGTCCGGTCTCAGGCCTCCCTGTCCTCCAGGTGAATATGAGTCTTTGGACCTTCTCTTTTTTGCCACGGTATAGTGGTTCACCATAGAATCTATGTTTCCGGCACTTACAAGGAATGCAAGTCTTGGCTCTCCAAAGCGCATAAAGTCATCTGTAGTGTGCCAGTCCGGCTGTGGTATGATACAGACCTTATATCCTCTGCTTTCAAGGACCCTGCATATTATAGCAGCACCAAAGGAGGAATGGTCAACATAGGCATCTCCGCAGACATATACAAAGTCAGGCCTGTCCCATCCTCTTTTTAGCATATCTTCTTTTGTAACCGGTAAAAAAGCCATAAATATTCTCCTTTACTCCCATTTCCAGCCGGGAAGATACTTATTTTTAAGTCTTCCCTTCTGGCTCTTTGCCCATCCGAGGGCTAGTCCGTCAAAGGTCACAAGGGCCCATCCGTCTTCCGTAAGTTCAGTCTCCAGAGTCTCGCCCTTAAGATACTTAATGGCTGTATCATAATCCTTCAGATTTTCTGTCAGTCTTACATTATCTGCTCCAAGCCCCATGGCAAATGCCTGTGACGGTTCAAATCTCTTCTTTTTTATATCTCCCAGATACCATCCGTTCCTTACGACTCTGAGGCCCTTAAATGAAGGCAGTCCCTTTGGAAGCATATAAAGTTTTTCTCCAAAGGTCTCAAAATCTCCATCAAAATCAACATTTTTTATATTTTTTACGGCAAATTCCTCAAAATATTCAAATCCGTCTATTTTATTTCCTTCATGGCCGGTAAATGTCCTTCTTTCACCGCCGCCAGTTTTTTTCATTTTAGCTACGAAGTGGCCTTCTCCCTTGATCTTATGGGGCCACAATCTTCCGCAGAGCTTGAACTTTTCATCTCCGCTTTTTGTCCATTCCGGTCTTCCAGGATCCAGTCCCATGCTTTCTGGAAGGGGGCAGAGCTCAAACTCACTGTGTCTTTCAAGAAAGGCCTCTATCTGTCTTTCATTTTCATCGGGATTGAATGTACAGGTGGAATATATGATATAACCGCCGTTACATACAGCCAGAGCACATTTATCAAGTATCTCCCTCTGGGTGGATACACAGAAGTCTGTCATTTTTTCACCCCAGGCCTTGATTATGTCCGGGTCCTTTCTGAACATGCCTTCTCCACTGCAGGGAGCGTCTATTATGACCTTATCAAAAAATTCCGGAAAGGCCTTGGATATTTTATCCGGCGACTCATTGAGAACAACCGCGTTCCTAAGGCCGAAAAGCTCCACATTTTTAAGCAGAGCCTTTGTTCTTGATGTGCTTATGTCGTTGGTAACAAGTATGCCCTTTCCCTTAAGCGCGGCACCGACCTGGGTGCTTTTTCCTCCGGGAGCAGCACATACATCCAGCACCCTTTCACCTTCCTTTACATCAGCAGCAGCGCCCGTTGACATGGCGCTTGGCTCCTGAAGGTAGTAAAGCCCTGCATGATAATAGGGGCTTTTGGACGGTCTTGTATCAGCTCCATTATAATAAAATCCCTCTTGGCACCATTGTACCGGTGAGAGTTCATAAAGTTTTTTATCAAGAAAATCTTCCCTCGACATCTTGAGGGTGTTTACTCTCATTCCATAAAGTCTTTCATCACTGAATGAGGAAATATAGTCGTCATACTCATCCTTAAGCAGTGATTTCATTCGTAAAATATATTCTTCAGGCAGATCCATAAAATATTTCCTTTCCGCTTGACATTTATTGTTTTTATTTATCTTTTATAATGGTACTAGATTTTTCTTCATAATACAACTCCTAAAATTGTTAGAAATACCAATTTACAATTTTATAGTGCTAGTATAATATATTTTTCGTACTCATACTATATAGTGAAAGGAGAAATAAAAATGGCCAAACAAATATGGAAACCCGGTACGGTACTCTATCCTCTTCCGGCAGTCATGGTCTCCTGCGGCAGTATGGATAAGGCAAACATCATTACCGTTGCCTGGTGCGGAACGCTGTGCACCTCCCCTGCCATGACCTATATTTCCATAAGGCCTGAACGTTTTTCCTATCATCTTATAGAAGAAAGCGGTGAGTTTGTCATAAACCTGACCACTGAAGCCCTTGCCCGTTCAGTGGATTACTGCGGAGTAAAAAGCGGCCGTGATGTGGATAAGTTCAAAGAATGTTCTCTTACTGCTTCAAAGAGCGTCAAAGTATCTGCTCCATCAATAGAGGAGAGCCCGGTCAATATAGAATGCAGGGTAAAGCAGGTTATAAAGACCGGAGGCACCCATGATATTTTTATTGCCGATGTGGTCTCCGTCTCAGTGGACGAAAAATACTTTGATGAAACGGGGAAATTCCATTTTGAAAAGACAAGACCCATATGCTATTCCCATGGAGAATACTACGGCCTCGGGAAAGCCCTTGGAAGTTTTGGCTACTCAATAATGAAGGAGAAAACAAAAATAAAAAAGAAATCAAAAGGAAGGAAAAGGGTGTTAAAAAGTGATACCAATAGATGAGGTTTGTATTATCAGCATTGATAAATCAGAAGACGTATGGTCTATTGAAGGCGAGATCATATATGATGACGATATCGCCTGTCCCTTTGCGGCGTATTACATAGCAGAAGACGATGAATTTGATGAAATAACAACAGACATGGACATCAGTGAATTTGATCCCGATGAGATGAAAGATAAGATCAAAACAGCAATTTTTGAATACGAAGACTGATGGATATGCAAAAAACAAAACCGGAAGTTCCAAAAAACAGGAGCTTCCGGTTTTAATTTTCTTTTTTAATTTTCTTATTTTTTAGGAGGGATAACTTCGATCCAGTAACCATCTGGGTCGATTATGAAGTATATGCCCATTTCAGGGTTTTCATAGCATATACATCCCTGCTCCTTATGTTTTTCATGGGCTTTTTCATAGTCCTCAGCCTCTACAGCAAGATGGAATTCACATTCACCCAGGTCGTATTTTTCCTTTCTGTCTCTGAGCCATGTGAGCTCAAGGGTAAATCCTGTTTTACCATCTCCAAGATATACCAGTATCCAGCTTCCATCAGGAGCTTCTTTCCTGCGCACCTCTTTGAATCCCAGTGCCTCATCATAAAACTTAAGGCTTTTTTCAAGATCAAGAACATTAAAATTAAAATGATTAAAAGTAAACATATATGCCCTCCCTTTATATTTTATATTTGTATTTATTATTCAGCTATTTTGACCGGCCTGAAATCAATATGGTCTGCCGATACCAGCTCATATTCCACGCCGTTAAAACAGCCCTCAAACCGCCCTTCAATGCTTTCCCTGCCATGTAGATGTCCGTATACGACTTTTTTTACTAACCCGCAGCCCTCTATTATTTCCGTAAAACCCGATGGTTCGTGCTTGTCATTTACAGGGGGATAATGCATCATCACCAGTATTTTATCAAATCCCCTGTTTATGGCCGCATTCATGGATAATTTCAGTCTGCCGCATTCCCTGTTATATATTTTCATATCGCTGTCATCAAATTTTATATCATTGGGACAAAGCCATCCCCTCGTACCGCATATGGCTGTACCGTTATAATCATAAAAGCTGTTTTTTATAAATGCCATTTCCGGATAGGCCGCTGTCACCTTATTCTGGGAATCCCACCAGTAATCATGATTGCCCTCAAGGAGCACTTTTTTCCCAGGCAGACCATTTATTATATCCAGATCGATCTTTGCCTCACTGAGCTTTTTTGCCCAGCATATATCCCCCGGCACAAGGACCGTATCTTTATCAGTTACGGTCTCAGACCAGTTTTTTATGATCTTATCCATATGGTTTATCCAGGGCCCTCCAAAGAGGTCCATGGTCTTATTTATACCTCTGCCAAAATGCAGGTCAGCTATGGCAAATAGTGCCATATAAACACCTTCTTTGTATCATAAGCTGTATAAAATAACAACGATTCATCATACGACTTTATCACATAAGAGGACTATAAGGAAATATTGAATAAATCCATCAAGTCAAATATAATTATATTATGCATATTATATTTTCCTGTCCTCCAGGCAGTGAAAACAACTAAAAGTATATACCATAAAGGAGGAAATGGCAATGACAAAAAGCAGAGAAGTTACCATGGAATATGTGGTGAAATTTCAGAAACTCATCGATGAATTTGATTCCGTTACCTGTGCGGCCAGTGACTGTATGGGACGTGTAAATTCAATGAGCCCTAAAATACGTCCTGAAAGCAGACCCGTCAGGATGGCAGGCTGTGCCCTTACGGCTAAGACCGTAGGAGGAGATATATCGGCTGTTATATACGCCATAGAAAACGCACAAAAAGGCGATATAATCGTTGTTGACAGCCATGGCTATCTCAACTCAGCTTACTGGGGTGAAAATCTCTGTCTTTCTG
>JABLTR010033030.1_pt1 | contig 13743 bp, 10 predicted proteins | sample 7160071 | NCBI WGS metagenome assembly JABLTR01 (sample SAMN14651230, study PRJNA627086) | human gut metagenome | isolation source: feces | host: Homo sapiens
CAGGTGATCTGCGGGCGGACGAGGGCGGCCTCGGTGCCGAAGGCCGCGGCGTAGACGCGCTCTAATTTATCGCGGCCAAGGTCGTCGTAGCCATAGCCGGTCGTCGCGGCGAAGCAGGTCGCGTCGACGCGGTGCTCCTGCATGGCGCGGATGACCTTCGCCTGATTGTATTCGGCGACGGCGTCGATGCCCTCGAACCGCGCCTTCAGGCTGTCCAGCACGCTTTGCCCAAATTCATAGACCTCGCGGCTGATGCCGAGTGAGGCATACATCTCATATAGTTCCTTCATTTCTGTCTCTCCATCTGTTCAAAGATCTGTGCCGCCGCCGTCTCGATGACGTCCGGCTTGGTGACGATGATGCCGGTCTGCTCGTCGCCCAGGATCAGCAGTGTGTCGCCCGGCTGGATGCCGAACAGCGTCCGTGCGTCCTTCGGGATGACGATCTGGCCCTTTTCGCCGACCTTGGCCGTGCCGAAGATGTGCCGCTTCGGCCTGCCGAGCAGGTGCTTTCCGCCTGGCATGGGCTGCCTCCTCTCAGGTTTAGAAATTTTCATACTTGTATAACTTATACCAGATGCTGCCGTTTGTCAAGGGGGATGGTGCGTATCCGCAAGAAGTCAAATGACCGCCATCATCAAGATAGCGTGCGGCGCGTAGTCGGACCTCGTAGGGTGATTTGGGGCGGGCCAATCAGACTGGGTGAATGAGTTGTTACATGATGGCGGCACGGGACATGCTCCCGGTTTCGGAAGTTCTCTTTCTTTTCTTCACCGGGCGCGGCGGTTCTTTTCTTTCTCAAAAAGAGAAAGAAAAGAATGGGGGCGCAAAACGGGCGGACAGCGTCGTCCGCCCCTACAGGCTGCGGCGAAGGGAAGAGAAGGAGAATGTTACAGAAAATTCACACTTTTCCCTCTTGACTTTTTTAGAATAGGGATATAGAATGTGCTTTTCAAAAGAGCTTTTTTGTTTTTTACAAAACAGATAGAGAGAAGGAATCCGATGGAACATGTGTATGCCGTCGGCGTCGGCGGCGCGAATATCGACCTCTGCGGCCGGTCCTACGCGCCGATCGAGCCGCGCGATTCCAACCCCGGCGAGATCGAGATCTCGGCCGGCGGCGTGACGCGCAACATCTGCGACAATCTGGCGCGGCTCGGCGCGGACGTGAAGCTGGTGTCGGCAGTCGGCGACGATCTGTTCGCACAGCTCATCTGCGATCAGAGCGCGCAGGCGGGCATCGACGTCTCGCACGTCTACCACACGCCGGGGCGCGGCTCTTCGATGTATCTCGCGATCCTGGATGAGGGCGGGGACATGCACGTGGCCCTGTCGGACATGCATGTGCTGCAGAACATCCCGCTGGACTATCTGGATGCGCAGCGCGAGCTGATCGCGGGCGCCGCCGTCGTTGTGACGGACCCCTGCATGAAGCCGGAACGATTTGAGCGTGTGCTCTCGTTCTGTGGATCGGATCAGATTGTCTGCGTCGACCCGGTTTCCACGGCTTATGCGCGTGCACTGATCCCGTATCTCTCCCGTATCCACACCGTGAAGCCGAACCGGCTGGAGCTGGAAATCCTGGCCGGGCGGCCGGTGGACACCGATGCGCAGCTGGAGGCCGCGTGTGAAACGCTGCTGAAGCGCAGCGTACAGCGCGTGTTCGTCAGCCTCGGCGCGGACGGCTGCTTCTACATGGACGCGGCGGGCCGCCGCCTCCGGCGGAAGCTCCGCCCTGTGACGCACATGGTCAACGCCTCCGGCGCGGGCGACGCCTTCACCGCCGCAATGCTCTACGCGACGATGCAGGGCATGACACCCGAAGAAATTCTCGACTACGCACTGGCCGCCGGGATCGCGGCCATTTCACACAAGGACACCATCAATCCCGCGATGAGTCCATCGCTCATTCATACTATATTGGAGGAATATCGTGATGAATCTTGAGAAATATCTGTCCGTTACGCCCGAAATTCAGGCCGCACTGGCCGAGGGCAAACCCGTTGTCGCGCTGGAATCCACCATTCTCAGCCACGGCATGCCCTATCCGCAGAACCTCGACTTCGGCCGCAAGGTCGAGCAGATCATCCGCGATGAGGGCTGCGTCCCCGCGACGATCGCCGTGCTCGACGGCAAGATGAAGGTCGGCCTGAATGAGGAAGAGCTCGAGCGGATGTGCCACGCCGACGGCGTCGGCAAGGTCAGCCGTCGCGACCTCGCGACCTATCTGGCCACCGGTATGCCCGGCGCGACCACCGTCACCACGACGATGATCATCGCGGCCTACGCCGGCATCCGCTTCTTCGCCACCGGCGGCATCGGCGGTGTGCATCGCGGCGCGGAGACCACGATGGACATCTCCGCTGACCTGCAGGAGCTGGCGAACACCCCCGTCTGTGTCATCTGCGCGGGCGCGAAGAGCATTCTCGACCTCGGCCTGACGCTCGAATACCTCGAGACGCAGGGCGTGCCGGTGCTCGGCCTCCGCACGGACGAGCTGCCCGCGTTCTACTGCCGCACCTCCGGCTTCAAGCTGGACTACAACTGCCCGGACGAGGCGACCGTCGCCAAGATCATGAAGACCAAGTGGGACATCGGCCTGAAGGGCGGCGCCATCGTTGGCAACCCGGTACCGGAGCAGTATGCGATGGACCCCGTCGAGATGAACAAGGTCATCGACCGCGCCGTTGAGATGGCGAAGGAGCAGGGCATCCACGGCAAGGCGACCACGCCGTTCCTGCTGGCGCACATCGTCGAGATGACCGGCGGCCATTCGCTGGACACGAACATCCAGCTCGCGTTCAACAACGCGCGCGCCGCCTCGAAGATCGCCAAGGCCTACGCCGCGCTGTGATCGAAAAAAGAGCATAAAACCGCCCCGGCGCTTTTGAAAAGCGCCGGGGCGGTTCGCGTCTGGTTTGAAAAATACTTAGAAATCCGGGGTCTCGGTCATGATGAGGGCTGCGATGATGTAGACCCACAGGCTCAGGCCGCCCGCGAAGAACAGCACGACCGCGATCAGGCGCACCAGCGTGGAATCGACGCCGAAATAATGCGCGATGCCGCCGCAGACGCCGCAGATCTTCTTGTCGATCGATGCGCGATACAATTTCTTTTCTTCCATTTCAAAACAACTCCTTTTGTCAGTCTTTCAACAGTTCATACGCCGCTTTGACGGTCAGGATGCGCCGGACGCTCTCATCGATGCGCGCCTCGGTCAGCGTTCCGTCCTCCACGGCGGCTTTCAATCCGTCAAATGCCTCCTGCAGATCTTCTGGCATCAGCACCATGTCGCAGCCCGCCGCGATCGCGGCGACGGCGGCTTCGGCGGACGTGTAATGGTCGGTGATGGAGGCCATCTGGTGGGAATCTGTGATTATGACGTTCGGATAACCGAGTTTGTTCCGCAAAAGATCGGTGACAATTTCGGAAGACAGATCGGCGGGCGTGTCGCCGCCGGTCAGGGCCGGGTAGCTCAGGTGCGTGACCATGATGAACGGCACGTTCTGGTCAGCCAGCAGACGGCGATAGGGGATGAGGTCACAGCTCTCGAGTTCTTCGAGCGTCTTGTCGACCGTGACGGAGCCTTTGTGGTCGTCCGCCATGGCCCCGCCGTAGCCGGGGAAGTGCTTGAGGCAGGGGATGACGCCGCCGTCGGTCAGCGCGTTCGAGACGATGCCGGCCATCGAGGCGCAGAGCTCCGGATCCGTGCCGAACGAGCGGGAGCTGATCGCGGCATTTTTGCCGGACGACACGTCAGCAACCGGCGCAAAATCGAGATTGAAGCCGAGCGCGTGCAGGTTGCCCGCGATCTCCTGCCCGGCGGCGTAGGCCGCGGCGGGATCGGCGGTCTCGCCGATGGACTGCATCGTGCCGACGCCGGTGTCGATGGCAAGGCCGCTCGTCTTCAGGCGGGAGACCGTGCCGCCCTCCTCGTCCACGCCGAGGAACAGCGGGATCTTGGAATAGGACTGCGAATTTTCCAGCAGCGTGACGGTCTGCGCGCGGTTCTCCAGATTCTTCGCGAAGTAGACCAGTCCGCCAACCGGCTGCGACTCGATGGCGGCCTTCGTGGCCTCGCCCGCGAGCGTGGCCGTCTCGACCTTGGTGATGGCCTCGGGCGTGACGAAGAAGAGCTGCCAGAGCTTTTCATCCAATGTCATGGATGCGAGCGTCTGGTCCGCCAGCTTCGCCGCGGCCAGCGCGGCCTCGTCCTCCGGCGCGGGCGTTTCGGCCTCGTCGGGCTCCAGCGTGTCGGACAGGTTCGGCAGCTCGCCGTCATACGCCTGCTCGCGGTCAGGCGCGGCGGTGTTGTCGGACGGATCAAAGACCGCGCCGGTCTGGATGGTCTCGACGGTGCCGGGCTGCTTTTTCGGCAGCGTCCGCAGCAGGAGCACAGACGTCCCGGCCAGCAGCGCGATGCAGAGCAATACCAGCGCCACGGACAGCAGATTACGATGCTTGTTTCTCATAGCCGCTCCTTATTTATGATACAGGGCGTGGGACTGGTAGACCGGTTCGTAGGTCACGTGCATCCCGAGCTTTTTGAATGTGTTCTCATCGACGGAGGAGAGGATGACCGAGGAATGGACCTCGCCGCCGCGCAGGCCGGACAGGGCCTCCATCGCCATCTCGGCGGTCGGATTCGTGACGGCGGACATCGAGAGCGCGATGAGCACCTCGTCGGTATGCAGGCGCGGGTTGGAGTTTCCGAGGTGCTCCACCTTCAGATGCTGGATCGGCGCGAGCACCATCGGCGCGATGAGGTTCACGCGGTCGTGGATGCCGGCGAGCGTCTTGAGGCTGTTGAGCAGCGCGGCAGAGCACGCGCCCATCAGGCCAGACGTTTTGCCCGTGACGATCCGGCCGTCCGGCAGCTCGATCGCCGCGGCGGGCGCGCCGGTCTCCTCGGCCTTTCTGCGCGCTGCGGGGACGCAGGGGCGCATGTCGGGCGTGAGGTGCAGATAGTTCATCAGCATCTCCTGCTTGTGAAGCTCACTCGCCTCGGCGAGGCCCTTTTTCACGTTGCAGGCCGTCGCGAAATAGCGGCGGATGATCTCCTGCTTCGATGCCTCGCGGCAGGCTTCGTCATCGATGATGGCGCTGCCAATCATGTTGACGCCCATGTCCGTCGGGCTCTTGTACGGGCATTCGCCGTAGATCTGGCGGAACATCGCCTCGAGCACTGGGAAGATCTCCACGTCGCGGTTGTAGTTGACGGTCGTCTCGCCGTAGGCCTCGAGGTGGAACGGGTCGATCATATTGACGTCGGCAAGATCTGCGGTCGCGGCCTCGTAGGCGAGGTTGACCGGGTGCTTGAGCGGGAGGCTCCACACCGGGAACGTCTCATACTTGGCATAGCCCGCCTGCACGCCGCGCTTGTGTTCGTGATAGAGCTGGCTGAGGCAGGTGGCCATCTTGCCGGAGCCGGGGCCGGGCGCCGTCACGACGACGACGGGCCGCGTCGTCTCGATGTAGTCGTTTTTGCCGAAGCCGTCGTCCGAGACGATCAGGCCGACGTTCGAGGGATAGTCCTCGATGGGATAGTGCTTGTAGACCTTCACGCCGAGATCCTCCAGCTTATGCTGGAAGAGGTCTGCCGCGTGCTGTCCGGCGTACTGCGTGATGACGACGGAGCCGACGAAGAGGCCGATGTTCCGGAACGCATCGATCAGGCGCATGACGTCCATGTCATACGTGATGCCGAGATCGCCGCGGCGCTTGTTCTGCTCGATGTGGCCCGCGCAGATCGCGATGACGATCTCCGCCTGATCCTTCAGCTGGAGCAGCATTTTCATCTTCCCGTCCGGCTCAAAGCCCGGCAGGACGCGCGAGGCGTGGTAGTCGTCAAAGAGCTTGCCGCCGAATTCGAGATAGAGCTTGCCGCCGAAGCGGTCGACCCGCTCGAGAATTTTTTTCGATTGAAGCTGTAAATAAGTTTCGTTGTCAAATCCGATTTTTGTCATGTTCTTCCCATCCTGTTGCACAAAACTTTCTCATATTATATGATAGAGCGAAACGGGAAGAATTGCAACGGGCAAGCGCGGAAAAAATAGAACAAAGATGCGCGCCCGTTTTTGACGGAAATCGACAAGACGGCCCCGGCTTGACTTTGCAGAGGAAAAACAGTATAATCATACCAATATAATGGGTGTTTAGGCCCATATTCAGCACGAAATGTAGGGAACACGAATGAAAAAACAGCAGGCTTACGGAAATGAATCCATCACGTCCCTTAAAGGGGCCGACCGGGTACGCAAGCGCCCGGCGGTCATATTCGGCTCGGACGGTCTGGAGGGCTGCGAGCACGCGGCGTTTGAGATCCTCTCCAACGCCATCGACGAGGCGCGCGAGGGCAACGGTGACACGATCATCGTGACGCAGTTCCTTGACGACTCGCTCGAGGTTGAGGATTTTGGCCGCGGCTGCCCCGTGGACTGGAACGAGAAGGAACAGAAATACAACTGGGAGCTCGTCTTCTGCGAGCTCTATGCCGGCGGAAAATATGACAACAACGCGGGCGGCGACTATGAATACTCCCTCGGCCTGAACGGCCTTGGCGCATGCGCCACGCAGTACGCCTCGGAATATTTTGACGCCACCATCCGCCGCGACGGCTTCAAGTATACGCTCCATTTTGAAAAGGGCGAGATCGTCGGCAAGCTGAACAAGGAGCCCGCCGACCGGAAGAAGACTGGCTCCACCTTCCGGTGGAAGCCCGATCTCGACGTCTTCACCGACGTCCATATCCCGCACGAATACTTTGAAGACACGCTCAAACGGCAGGCCGTTGTCAACGCGGGCGTCAGCTTCCGCTATCGCCGGGAGACCGAAAAGGGCAAATTCACCGAGACGGAATACCGGTATGAACACGGCATTCTGGACTATGTGACGGAGTTGGCCGGCGAGACGCCGCTGACGGCCCCGCAGTTCTGGGAGGCCGAGCGCCGCGGCCGCGACCGCGAGGACAAGCCGGAATATAAGGTGAAGATCTCGGCCTCGTTCTGCTTCTCCAATCAGGTGAACCGCATCGAATATTACCACAATTCCTCGTGGCTCGAATACGGCGGCGCGCCGGAAAAGGCCGTCCGCAACGCCTTCGTCTACGCGATCGACGCCTATCTCAAAGCGCAGAACAAGTATACGAAGTCTGAATCCAAGATCACGTTCCAGGACGTGCAGGACTGCCTGATTCTGGTGACGAACTGCTTCTCCACGCAGACATCCTATGAGAACCAGACGAAAAAGGCCATCACGAATAAATTCGTGCAGGAGGCCATGACGGAGTTTTTCCGCAGCCGCCTCCACGTCTACTTCATTGAAAACAAGGCCGAGGCCGACAAGATCGCCGATCAGGTGCTCATCAACAAACGCAGCCGCGAGACGGCGGAAAAGGCGAGACTGAACATCAAGAAGAAACTGACCGGCTCGGTCGACATCGCGAACCGCGTCCAGAAATTTGTCGACTGCCGGACGAAGGACGTCTCGCGCCGCGAAATTTATATCGTCGAGGGCGACAGCGCACTCGGCTCTGTCAAGCTCTCGCGCGACGCGGAATTTCAAGGCATCATGCCCGTGCGCGGCAAGATCTTAAACTGCCTCAAGGCGGACTATGACCGCATCTTCAAGTCCGAGATCATCACCGACCTCATCCGCGTCCTCGGCTGCGGCGTCGAGGTGCAGACGAAGAAGGCCAAGGACCTCAGCGCGTTCGACCTTCAGAACCTCCGTTGGAACAAGGTCGTGATCTGCACCGATGCTGATGTCGACGGCTACCAGATCCGCACGCTGATCCTGACGATGATCTATCGGCTGTGCCCGACGCTTATCGAGCAGGGCTATGTCTATATCGCGGAATCGCCGCTCTATGAGATCGGGTGTAAGGACAAGACATGGTTCGCCTATACCGAGAGCGAGAAGGCGGAAATTCTGAAATCGCTCGAGGGCAAGAAGGTCACGATCAACCGCTCCAAGGGCCTCGGCGAGAACGACCCGGAGATGATGTGGATGACGACGATGAATCCCGCCACAAGGCGGCTCATCAAGGTCATGCCCGAGGACGTCGCACTGACGCAGCAGATGTTCGATCTGCTCCTCGGCGATAATCTCCAGGGACGGAAAGACCATATTGCCGAGAATGGATATAAATATCTCGATCAGTTGGATGTATCTTGATTTTTGCCCCAAACTGCATCCCGCCGCAGCGGAAAAAGCCCCCCTCTATGAAGAGGGGGGACAGATTGCCGAAGGCAATCCGGGGGGAGATGATTTCTCAAGCTCCCCCAGACCTCGCTTTGCTCGGCCAGCCCCCTCTTGGTAGAGGGGGCCTTTGCGGGCGACCGATGGTCGCCCCTACGTTCATTGCCGGAACTGCGATAGAATCCGTAGGGGCGGGCATTGCCCGCCCGCAGGGCCAATGAGAGCATCGGCACTATCAATTCGTAAGGATATGAACGATCATGCCAAAAAAGAAGAACAACGAAGAATCTCATCATAAAAACGACCCGAATGTGATGGGCCTGCGCGCCGAGGTGCAGGAGCAGCCGATCTGCCGCACGCTCGAGGAAAACTACATGCCCTACGCGATGTCGGTCATCGTGTCGCGCGCGATCCCGGAGATCGACGGCTTCAAGCCCTCGCACCGTAAGCTGCTCTACACGATGTACCAGATGGGTCTGCTGACCAAGCCGCGCACGAAGTCGGCCAACATCGTCGGCCAGACGATGAAGCTGAACCCGCACGGCGATGCCGCCATCTACGACACGATGGTCCGCCTCGCCCGCGGCAACGAGACGCTGCTGCACCCGTTCGTCGACTCGAAGGGCAACTTCGGCAAGGTCTACTCGCGCGACATGGCCTGCGCCGCGTCCCGGTATACCGAGGCGAAGCTCGAGCCGATCTGTCAGGAGCTCTTCCGCGACATCGACGCCGACACCGTCGACTTCGTCGACAACTACGACGCCACGATGCAGGAGCCGACGCTCCTGCCTACCACGTTCCCAAACGTGCTTGTCAACCCGAACATGGGCATCGCGGTCGGCATGGCGTCGAACATCTGCTCGTTCAATCTGCGCGAGGTCTGCCAGACGGCCATCGCCCTGATAAAAGACCCCGGCGCAGACCTGCTCGAACTGCTGCCCGCGCCCGATTTCCCGACCGGCGGCGAGATCCTCTACGACGCGGCGCAGATGCTGCAGATCTACAACTCCGGGCGCGGCAGCTTCCGCATCCGCGCCCGCTGGCGCTACGTCAGGGAAGGGAATCTCATTGAGATCTATGAGATCCCCTACACGACCGCGACTGAGATCATCATTGACAAGGTCGCTGAGCTGATCAAGGCCGGCAAGATCCGCGAGATCGCCGACATGCGCGACGAGACGGATCTGAACGGCCTCAGGCTCGCGATCGACCTCAAGCGCGGCGTTGACCCGGAGAAGCTCATGCAGAAGCTCTTCAAGTCCACCACGCTCGAGGACAGCTTCGGCTGCAACTTCAACATCCTCATCGCGGGCCAGCCGCGCGTGCTGGGCGTGCGTGAGATCTTCGAGGAGTGGACGGCATGGCGCACGGACTGCGTCCGGCGGCGCGTCTATTTCCAGCTGCAGAAGAAAAAGGACAAGCTGCACCTGCTGAAGGGCCTCGGCAAGATCCTGCTCGACATCGACAAGGCCATCGCCATCATCCGCGAGACCGAGTCTGACGCCGAGGTCGTGCCGAACCTGATGATCGGCTTCGGCATCGATCAGGTGCAGGCCGAATACGTCGCGGAGATCAAGCTCCGCAACATCAACAAGGAATTCCTCTTAAACCGGATTCAGGAGACCGACTCGCTCGAACGCGAGATCGCAGACCTCGAAGACCTCCTCGGCTCCGAGCGGAAGATCCGGAACGTGATCTGCAAGGAGCTGGAACAGGTCGCGAAGAAATACGGGCAGGATCGCAAAACCGGCATCGTCTACGACCACCAGATCGCCGAGGCAGAGGAAGAGGACGTGCCGGACTATCCGGTGACGGTCTTCCTGTCCCGCGAGGGCTATTTCAAGAAGATCACACCGCAGTCGCTGCGCATGTCCGGCGAGCAGAAATTCAAGGAGGGCGACGGTCTGCTACTCAGCCGCGAGACGACGAACAATCAGGAGCTGCTCGTCTTTACCGACCGGGCGCAGGTCTATAAAACGCGCCTGTCCGACTTCCCAGATGGCAAGGCATCTGCCCTCGGCGACTATCTGCCCGGCAAGCTCGGCTTTGACGAGGGCGAGGGCTTCTTCGCCGCAGTCTTCCCTGGCGACTATACGGGAAACCTGCTCTTCATCTTTGAAAACGGCAAGGCGGCCAAGGTGGAGCTTTCCGGCTACGCAACCAAGACCAACCGCCGCAAGCTGACCGGCGCCTATTCGGACAAGAGCCCGCTGCGCGCCGTGTTCCACCTGACGGAGGAGGAGCAGATCGCGCTCTACGCCACGGACGGCCGCTGCCTCATCTTCTCCACGGCGCAGCTCGCCGTGAAGACCACGCGCGCCACGCAGGGCGTCGCGGTCATGAGCCTGAAGAAAAAAGCCGTGCTTGAACGTGCGGCGCGGCTCGCAGAGTCCGGCATCCAAGACCCGGCCCGCTACCGCACCCGTACCATTCCCGCCGCGGGCGCGCTGCTCCGCGAGGGCGACCAGGAAGAAAAACAGTTGACATTGGAGCTTTGATCACATCGGAGGTGTTCGCTTGAAACAGGGAAAGCTGTGGCCGGGGTTCCGGCTGTTCGGGATGACGATCCTCGGCAGCGCGATCTTTGCGCTGGGCTTTGATCTCTTCCTGCTGCCGAACCAGATCAACATCGGCGGCGTGAGCGGCATCGGCATGCTGCTGCTGGAGCTGACCGGCTGGGGCAGCGTCGGCCTTTACAGCATCCTCATCAACGTACCGCTGTTCATTCTGGGCGGAAAGCGGCTCGGGCGGCAGTTTTTCTTCGGCTCACTGGCCGGTATGCTGACCAGCTCGCTGCTGATGGACGTGTTCACGCGCATCACGCCGCCGCAGACAGAGATCCTGCTCAGCGCGCTCTACGGCGGCATCTTCTCCGGTGTGGGACTGGGACTGGTGTTCCTCGGCGGCGCGTCCACCGGCGGCTCCGACATCGGCGCGCGCCTGCTCCGGCGGCGCTTCGGTTCGCTGCCGCTTGGGCGGATTCTGCTGATGATCGATCTGACCATTGTCGCCCTGACCGGCGCAGTCTATCACGATGTCAGCAAGGCCCTCTATTCCGCCGTGCCGCTCTATGTGTCGTCCGTCGTGATGGACGGCATCATCTACGGGCTGGACTATTCCACGGTCGCGCTCATCATCTCCGAACGCTTTGAAGAAATCATCCTTGCCATTGAGGAAAAGCTCGACCGCGGCGTCACGATTCTGGAGGGCCGCGGCGGTTATTCCGGCGAGAAGAAGCAGGTTCTGCTCTGCGCCATCCGGCGGCGGCAGGCCCCGCAGCTGAAGTCCATTGTCCGCGAGATCGACCCCGAGGCGTTCGTCATCCTGCAGGAGGCGCACCAGGTCCTCGGCGAAGGCTTCCGCCGCAACGGCGACGAGATGTGAGGAGGGGCGGCATGAAACGTCTGGCTCTGGCCGTCATGGCCCTTCTTCTGCTGATGCTCTGCGGGTGTTCTGCACTGCTTCCGTCGCAGTATACGCAGATCAGCGCGCACAGCGCCGCGCAGACCGCGCACACCGACAGCGATATTCCGCTGGTCAGCGATTATCAGGAGCTCAAGCGCGCCATCCTGCAATTTGCGGAGGACGGCATTTCGCACGGCGTCATCCGTACTGCAAACTACACCGGGGACGTCGAGACCGACCTCTCCCGCGCGGCCTATTCCGTGGCCCGTGAAGATCCCGTCGGCGCGTATACGATCGATTTTCTGACGCACGACTGTTCGCTCATCGTCTCCTATTATGAGATCACCATCGACATCACCTTCCGCGACATGGCGGAGGACCCGCGCATGCTCGAATACGTGACCAACCAGAAGGAGGTCGAGACGCTCCTGCGCGGCGCGATGGACGAATACCGCGATCATGTCACGTGGTATGCCGTCAGCAGCCACATCTATAACTATGAGACCCTGGCCCGCCAGATTTGCGAGGCGGAGCCGCTGCACTATATGGCTGTGCCGGAGATCCACGCGGCGAATTATCCAGAGGAGGGGCGCAGCCGCATCGTCGAGCTGACGCTCACGTGGCCGGCGGATGCCGCGTCGCTGCAAAAGATGGAGAAGGCCGTGGAGGAGAGCCTGCAGGCCGCGTCGGTCTATGTCCGCTACCGCGACACCGAGTGGGAAAAGGCCGGGCTGCTCTATACGTACCTGATGGAGCGCTTCACCTATACCGAGCAGCAGACGGCCACGCCGCTCTATTCCGCGCTCTGTGAGGGCCTGATCACCAGCCAGAGCGCCGCGACTGCGTGGAAGCTGCTCTGCGACCAGATCGGCATCGACTGCCAGATCGTGGAGGGCAGCCGCGACGGCGAGGAGTACGCGTGGAACATCGTCACGCTCGACGGGCTGCGCTATCACGTCGACCTGCTGCGTGATCTGCTGGCCGACGGCTCGCTCCATCTCCGCTATGACGAGGAAATGACCGGCTATTCATGGGACGCGGCGCAGTATCCCGCCTGCCCGAAGCCCGAGCCGGAGACCCCGGCCGAACCGCAGCCGGAGGAGCCAGCGGACGGCCAGAGCGGCGAAGAGACGCCCTCTGAGGATCAGCCTGCGGATGAGACCCCGGCGGAGCCCCTGCCCGCCGAGCCGGAGACGACCGAAAAAATCACGCATGATCTTGCACACAGGTCTTGACTTTCTCAAATTTTCTGCTATAATAACACCTGCATTTGAGATGCGGGTGTAGCTCATCCGGTAGAGCGCCACCTTGCCAAGGTGGAGGTAGCGAGTTCGAGCCTCGTCACCCGCTCCAAAAAGAAAGACGCGACGAATGGCGAGTACGCATAAGGACAACAACGAAATACCGCTCAGAGCAAAGGAAGTCCTTCCGGGAATGGTCGGGGGGTCATAAGAAAGTAATATTGTATTTTCTCAGAAACGGCGTGGCTTCGGTCACGCCGTTTCCTGTTTCAGCAGTTCTTCCACGGGGATAAAGTCCACAAGGTCATAGGAAATGCGGATGCCCTGATGCCGCTGCCGCTGGACTTGTCTGGAGCTTCAATGTAGATTGCCTTGACAAGCTCCCGAAGCGCATACGGGGTAAGCTCATCCAAGTCCTCGTATTTGCGTACCCGTTGGATAAACTGCTCCAAGTTTTCAATCTGTCGTTCCTGTATTTCGATTTCCTGCTGCAAAGTCTGGATTTCCACTTTAAGCTGTGCCTGCTCGTCCTCATAGGTCTTGCTCATCATAGAGAACTTTTCATCTGTGATGCGCCCCGCCACATTGTCCTCATAAATGCGGATAAACAGACAGTCAAGCTCTCCCAGCCGCTTCTTATGTCCGCGGATCGCGGCTTCGCTGGACAGCCGGAGCTTCTGCTCCATGACGGCACGAAAATGATCCTCATACCGACTGACATAGGAAATGACAGTTCTCATGTGCATCCAGACCAAATCTTCCAGAACAACCGCCCGGATGAAGTGAGCCGAACAGCTTCCCGTGTTGCTGCGGTAGTTGGCGCATACAAAATGATCCTGCCGCTTTTCAAAGTAGTTGGTGGTGCAGTAGCGCATTTTTGCGCCACAATCAGAGCAATA
>JABLTR010027327.1_pt1 | contig 13739 bp, 10 predicted proteins | sample 7160071 | NCBI WGS metagenome assembly JABLTR01 (sample SAMN14651230, study PRJNA627086) | human gut metagenome | isolation source: feces | host: Homo sapiens
GCACGGCCGGCGACGCGGCGCAATGGTCGCTGCAAAACCGCGTGACCGCCTCGACACCGCCCACGCTGCTGCTGCTCGCCGACGACGACCGCACCGTGCCGCCCGTCAACAGCACGCTCTTCTACGAAGCGCTCAAACGCAACGGCGTGAAAGGGTGTTCGCTGCGCATCTATCCCAGCGGCGGCCACGGCGGCGGTTTCAACCCCGACCGCATCTACCGTACCGCGTGGCGCGCCGACGTGCTCGACTGGCTCGGAACGCACCCGAACAGCGCCTCGCATTGACCTCGTCCGGCCGAAACGAAGCGGGGGCGGAGATCGGATCTCCGCCCCCGCTCTTCTATGGCAGGAATTCCGATCAGCCTCCGGCCCCGACGGCAGGAAGCGGGCGCCGTTTGCGGGTACAATAGCGCTCGCACTGCATCGGAAGGTCGTAGCCGAGCATCACGCCCAACATGAAATCCTCCTCGGCCGACAACTCGTTGAGCGGCTTGTGGACGAACATCCGCACGGCATCCAGACAGGCGCGGTGGCCGAAATAGAGATTGACCTTGTCCGCGGTCACCGGCTGCACCAGATAGTCGATCCGGCGCGCCTGCAACCGCTCGGCCATCAGGCGGGCGCACGTCGGGCAGATCGTGCAGAGCACCAGCCGGCGAACTCCTTTCTGAAATTCGTAGATATGGTGCAGCAGCATTTTCAGATCGGTGTGGCGGTTGAAATCATCGGCGCTCATAAGAATTTCTATTTCAGAATCCGACGGCGGCGATCCACTTCTCCATGCGGGCGTCGCTGACCGCCTCCGACGCCCCGTCGTCGACCGCCAGCCCGATGACCTTCCCGTCGCGGCAGATGCGCGAAGCGCAACCGTCGTACTCCGCAGCGTCCAACGCTCCGACGAAGGTGCAGCCCGTCGCTTCCAGCCCGTCGCGGATTTCGGCCAGCGCATCGCAGAACGAATCGGGGTAGGAGGCGCTGTCGCCGCAGCCGAACAGCGCCACGCGCTTGCCAGACAATGCCTTCCGTTTCAGTGCATCGAGAAAATCGTACCAGTCGTCCTGCAATTCGCCGCAGCCCCAGGTCGACGACCCCAGCAACAGCAGGTCGTACCCTTCGGCCTCGTCGGCCGAAGCGTCCGCGACATTGTGCACATCGGTTTGCGCGACGCCCGTGCGGGCGGCGATCTTCGCAGCCAGCGACTCGGTCATACCGGTCGTGCTGCCGTAGAATATTCCTGTTCTCATCGTATGAAAGTTTATCCGTAAATCCTCTCTGCAAAGATCGTACATCCGTCCTGCGGGAACAATCCCTGCAAATAGGTATTTTTCCGTACTCCGCCGGCCCGCCCCCCCCCGTCGCGGGTTTACGCAAACGGCGGCGGCACACCAGATACCCCGCCTCGGCAAAACCAAATAAATTTGGTTCTGCCCTCGGCTTTTCGTACTTTGGCTGACGCCGTAGATACTTCGCCTCGGCAAAACCAAATAAATTTGGTTCTGCTCTCGGCTTTTCGTATCTTTGTCCCCGAATCGACAAGAGAAAGGGAGACTATGGCAGACAATTCGATCCTCCAACGTCTGGACGGACTGAAACTCAAATACGAGGAGTTGGGGCAGAAGCTCACCGACCCCGAAGTGATCGCCGACGTGAAACAGTTCGTGCAGCTGAACAAGGACTACAAGGAGCTGGAACCGATCATCGAGACGTCGGAACGTTTCCGCACGGCCCTGGCCAATCTGGCCGAAGCGAAGGACGTGCTCGCCAACGACAAGGACGAGGAGATGCGCGAAATGGCGCGCGAGGAGATCGCCGAACTGGAACCGGCCATCGTACGCATGGAGGAGGAGATCAAACTGCTGCTCATCCCCAAAGACCCGCAGGATTCGAAGAACGCCATCATGGAGATTCGCGGCGGTACGGGCGGCGACGAAGCGGCGCTCTTCGCCGGCGACCTGTTCCGCATGTATACGAAATACATCGAATCGAAGGGGTGGCGCTACGAGGTGACCTCCTTCTCGGAGGGTACGGCCGGCGGATACAAGGAGGTGGTGATGAAGGTCACAGGGCAGAACGTCTACGGTACGCTCAAATACGAATCGGGCGTCCACCGCGTGCAGCGCGTCCCCGCCACCGAGACGCAGGGGCGCGTCCACACCTCGGCCGCTTCGGTGGCCGTGCTGCCCGAAGCCGAGGAGTTCGACGTCGAAATCTCGATGAACGACGTGCGCAAGGACATCTTCTGTGCATCGGGTCCGGGCGGGCAGTCGGTCAACACGACCTACTCGGCCATCCGACTCACGCACATCCCCACGGGAATCGTCGTGCAGTGCCAGGATCAGAAGTCGCAGCTCAAAAACTTCGACAAGGCCTTCGAGGAGCTGCGCACGCGCGTCTTCAACCTCGAATATTCGAAATACCTCGACCAGATCGCATCGAAACGCAAGACGATGGTCTCGACGGGCGACCGTTCGGCCAAGATCCGCACCTACAACTATCCTCAGGGGCGCATCACCGACCACCGCATCAACTATACGATCTACAACCTCGCGGCCTTCATGGACGGCGACATCCAGGACTGCATCGACCACCTGATCGTGGCCGAGAACGCCGAGCGCCTCAAAGAGAGCGAATTGTAACGGTTGCGCACACTCGCAGCCGAACCTCCCTGCCCCGACGGGGCGGGGATTTTCGTAAACGGGATGCGCTGCCGGCGACAATCGGAAAAGATCGCACCCGAGCCGCCGTCAGCCGACCGCACCCGTTCGCGGGATGTCGGGGTGCCGCCGCAGAAAGCGGGCGACGCGAGGGTAAAGGGAAGGGATAGAAGGAATAAGGAATGTCGAAACGAAAATAGAAAAGTCCGCGCACGACACTCCGCAACGGACGGACGCGGATCGAAAACCGTAAAACGAAAACAACCGATCTCTATGGCTTTTCTGCCGACCACAGTCAAAGAGGCCCGCCAGCGGGGCTGGGATTCGGTGGACGTCGTTCTCTTCACGGGCGACGCCTACATCGACCATCCGGCTTTCGGCGCGGCGGTCATCGGCCGCCTGCTCGAAGCAGAAGGTTACCGCGTAGCGGTGGTTCCGCAACCCAACTGGCGCGACGACCTGCGCGATTTCCGCAAGTTCGGCACGCCGCGCCTCTTCTTCGCCGTGACGGCCGGGGCCATGGACTCGATGGTCAACCACTATACGGCCAACAAACGTCTGCGCAGCAACGACGCCTACACCCCGGGCGGTGCGGCGGGCTTCCGCCCCGACTACGCTGTCGAGACCTACACCCGCATCCTCAAACGGCTCTATCCCCGCACGCCGGTGGTGGTGGGCGGCATCGAAGCGTCGCTGCGGCGGCTCACCCACTACGACTACTGGCAGGATGCGCTCAAACCCTCGATCCTCGTCGACAGCGGTGCCGACCTGCTGATCTACGGCATGGGCGAGCGCGTCGTGCAGCAGGTAGCCGCGGCGATGCGCAACGGCTACAACGCCAAGCTGCTGCGCAAACTCCGGCAGGTGGCGTTCCTCGCCGACCGCACCTACGTCGACCGGCTCGAAGACCGGCTGCTGCTGCACTCCTACGAGGAGTGCACGGCCGACCCGCACGCCTTCGCCGAAAATTTCCGCCGCATCGAGACGGAGAGCAACCTCATGGAGCCGCACAGCGTACTGGTCGAACCCACGGGCGACCGCTACGTGGTGGTCAACCCCGCCAACGCGACGCTCTCGACCGAAGAACTCGACCGGTCGTTCGACCTTCCCTACGAACGGGCGCCGCATCCGCGCTACCGCGGCAAGGGCGACATCCCGGCGTGGGAGATGATCAAGCATTCGGTCAACATCCACCGCGGCTGCTTCGGCGGCTGCGCCTTCTGCACCATTTCGGCGCATCAGGGCAAGTTCATCCACTCGCGGTCGGAGCGGTCGATTCTCGACGAGGTGCGCCGCATCGCGGCGATGCCCGATTTCCGGGGTTACCTCTCCGACATCGGCGCCCCCTCGGCCAACATGTACCGCATGGGCGGCCGCGACCGCACGCTCTGCGCCCGCTGCCGGCGCCCCTCGTGTCTGTACCCGCGCATCTGCCCCAACCTGGACAACGACCACCGGCCGCTGCTCGATCTCTACGCCAAGATCCGCGCCGTAAAGGGGATCAAGAAGGCCTTCATCGGCAGCGGCATCCGCTACGACCTCTTCGACGGAAGCGACTACTTGGAGACGGTCGTCCGCCATCACACGTCGGGACGGCTCAAAGTCGCTCCCGAGCACACCGAGGAGCGGGTGCTCGCGCTGATGCGCAAACCGCCCTTCGCCCTTTTCGAGCGGCTCAACGACGACTTCCGCTCGATCTGCCGCAGCAACAGGCTCAACTACCAGCTGATCCCCTACTTCATCTCGTCGCACCCGGGCTGCACCGAACGCGACATGCAGGCGCTGGCCGGCAAGGTGCTGGGCCGGCTGCATTTCACGCTCGAACAGGTGCAGGACCTGACCCCCACGCCGATGACGCTCTCGTCGGTGATGTTCTACACGGGAGAGAATCCCTATACGGGCGAAAAGGTCTACGTGGCACGCTCGCAGGAGGAGAAACGCCGTCAGAAGGGGTATTTCTTCCGGACGGCGGAGTCCGGCGCACGACCGCCGCAGGGACGGCGGACGACAGCCCCGAAAGGCGTCGGCCGCGACTCCGACACAGGGAAACGCGACGTCCGACGCAGTGCGCCCCCGCACGGAAAGAGCCGCAAGAGATAAAATACCGATCCGCAGCTCCTCCCCGGAAATCGATTCGGGCCATCGCCGGACGGCGGCAGAAAGCGCACGCGCACCGGCGAATCCCGACAGCGACGATCGTCCCGCCGCAACTCGTGTGACGGAGCGCTCCGTCGCAACAGGATCAGATCGGCAGGTGCCGTTCGACGGTTTCACGCAGGTGCTCGTTGTCGAGGTGCGTGTAGATTTCGGTCGTGATGATGTTTTCGTGCCCCAGCATCTCCTGCACCTGCCGGATCGAAGCGCCGCCTTCGAGCAGATGCGTGGCGAACGAGTGGCGGAAGGTGTGGGGGCTGACCTGCTTGTCGATACCCGCGCGCAGTACGGCCTGCTTGATGATCGTGAAGATCATCACGCGTGAAAGCCGTCCGCCGCGATTGTTCAGGAAGAGCGTCTCCTCGCTCGAACTGCCGCCTTTGCGGCAATCGAGATAGGCGTAAATCTTTTCGCGGGCCGTGTCGCTCACCGGAACCAACCGCTGCTTGTCGCCCTTGCCGATCACTCGGATGTATCCTTCGCCGAAGAAGAGATCGCACAGCCTCAGCGAGATCAACTCCGAGACACGCAGTCCGCACGAATAGAGCAGTTCGAGCATCGCGTCGTCGCGCACGCCCTTGGGCGTCGTGCGGTCGATTGCGGCGAGAATCCGGTCGATCTCGGCGGTCGACAGCACGTCGGGCAGCCGGCGGCTGAACTTGGGCATCTCGATGAACTCCAAGGGCGAACTCTCGATCGCATCGGTGAGCAGCAGATAGTTGAAAAAACTTTTCAGACCGCTCAGCGCACGCGCCTGCGAACTCTTCTCGCAGCCGCGGTCGTAGAGCCACGCCATGTAACGCTCGATCATCTGCGACTCGACCTTGCGCGGCGGCACGTCCCACATCCGCAGCACGAAATGGGCGAACTGTTCCAGATCGCGCATGTAGGATTCGACCGTATTGGCCGACAGCCGCTTTTCGAGCTTGATGTAGGTACGGTACCTGCGGGAGATTTCCGCCCACCGTCTGCTGTTTTCTGCCATATTATCCCTAACTTTGTCTGATGGAAACCCCGAAGCCGAACGCAGCGGCAAACCCCGTTTGCCCGCTGCCGAAGCCGGTGTACAAAGATAGCAATAATTTTACATAATATTATGGATTACATCGAACTGACGCTGGATGCGGCCGACGCCGAACAGGCGGAGATTCTGACGGCCGAACTGGCCGATTTCCCTTTCGAGAGTTTCGAGCAGGAGGGCGCACGGCTCAAAGCCTACATCCCCCAGGAGCGGCTGGCCGACTGCAAAGGCGAAGTGGATGCGCTGCTGGCGCATTACGGCGTCGGACGCGCCACCTTTCTGAGCATCGAACCGCAAAATTGGAACGCACTGTGGGAAAGCAACTTCACGCCCGTCGAAGTCGACGGTCGGCTCACGATCCGTGCCCCGTTCCACGCTCCCGCCGCCACGGAGGCGGAGGTGGTCATCATGCCCAAAATGTCGTTCGGCACGGGCCACCACGCCACGACCTGCCTGATGGCTTCCGGATTGCTTGACCGCGACGTGACGGGATTGCGGGGCCTCGATATGGGCAGCGGCACGGGCGTATTGGCCATCGTGGCCGCCCTGCGCGGTGCCGAAGCGGTCGATGCGGTCGACATCGACGAATGGGCCTATGAGAACTGCGTCGAAAACATCCGCGCCAACGGCGTCGAAACACGGGTCACGCCCCTGCTGGGCGACATCGGGGCGATCGCCGGACGGCGGTACGATTTCATCGCGGCCAACATCAACCGCAATATCCTGCTGGCGCAGCTGCCGGCCTATGCCGCAGCGCTCGACGCAGGCGGCTGGCTGCTCATGAGCGGGATTCTGGAAGCCGACGTCGCTCCGCTCTCCGAAGCGGCGCGCGCTGCGGGCTTCTCCGTTACGGGACATGCGCTGCGCAACGGCTGGGCACGCGTGGACGCCGTGAAAAATTGACAAATTCATAGCTGAAAACGACAATTATTTCGGAGCGGATACGTTAGATCAATAGATACCGAAAGCGAACAGAATCCCTGTCGGGGCCGGACGGTCATGAGTATGAAATCCTACAAGGCGCGCGGCATCGTGTTGCACACGCTCAAATACGGCGATTCGGGAATGGTCGTCTACCTGCTCACCGACAGCGGCGGGAGGCAGAGCTACATGGTGCAGGGCGTCCGGTCGGCACGCGGCCACGGGTCGAAGCTGGCGCTGTTCCAACCGATGTTCGCCGTGGAGTTCGAGGGGTTGGAGTCGTCGCGCATGCAGATGCACCGCTTCCGCGAAGTCCGCAGCGGGATCGTGCTGCAATCGCTGCCGTTCGACGTCCGCAAGTCGACCATCGCGCTCTTCATGGCCGAGGTGCTCTACCGGCTGGTCAAGGAGTACGAACCCAACCAGCGGCTCTTCGACTTCGTCTGGGGTTCGGTGGCGGCACTCGACGCGCTGGACGAGGGGGTGGCCAATTTCCACCTCTGGTTCCTGACGAACCTGAGCCGGTTTCTGGGCTTTTCGCCGGGCAACGCCTACCTGCCGGGGGCGTGGTTCGACATCCGCGAGGGTTCGTTCACGCCGCTGCGGCCGCCGCACGGCGAGGTGCTTTCGGCCGACGACGCCCGCATCCTGCACGACCTGTTGGAGTGCGACGTACGCTACATCGCCGAGATCGGACTCAACCGCCGCCAGCGCGTGGCCTATCTCGACGCCCTGCTGGTCTACTACGGCTACCACCTCGACGCGATTCACGCCGTGCAGTCGGTAAGGATTTTGCAGGAGGTATTTTGACGAACCGCAAACCGGAATATAGCTATGATGAACAAGAACGTTTTCGTTAAGCCAAATGGGCAGAGCCGCGCTTACGCGAGCTATGCCATGGCGAAAAAACGACTGTTGAAAACGAATCTTTTCCTATCGATCCTCTTCCTGCTCGCCGCGAGTGCCGCAGGAGCGCAGGAGCCTCCCGTGACGGAGGCGGAGATCGAACGGCAGGAGCAGCAGCGGGCCCGCGAAACGACGGAGCAACGTGTCGAACAGGCGGTCGAGGGAGAGTTGCAGGAGTTGCTGGAACGGATTCCCGATTCGCTGCGCGTCGACAAATGGATACCCGGAACGGTCGTCGTCGACGGACATATTCTCGAACCCGTTCCGCTGCACAAACCCGAAATGGAGCGTTGGAGTATGCCCCGCCAGCAGCAGGTCACGCCGATCGAACGCGACTTCGTGCGGCGGCTGACCAGCGGTTGGCTCGCCGTCTCCAACGGACAGGCCTTCAACTGGGAGTACGGCCGCCGCATCTGGGGCGTGGGAAGCATCTATCCGGGCAGCTATCTCGACGCCCGCACCCTCTCGTTCCCTCTGCCGCGATAAAACCGACCCTCGCAGATCTTCGCAAAAGCCGCCGGACCGACACACTGGCGGCTTTCGTGTTTTTAGGTATTTTCACGTAGGGAAATCCGGGAATATCTTTCGAACTTTGCGGCTGCAAAACAATCCTTACGATCCATGAAGAGACTCCTCCTTGCGCTGGCGGTCGCCGCCGGCCTCTTTCCGGCGACACGGGGCGCCGCGCAGCAGCGCGACTCGCTCGCTGCTACCGTCGAACGCCTCTCGGCGGAGGTCGAAACGCTCAAAGGCCGGTCGGCGGCCGCCGACCGGATCCTGTCGCGCCTCCCGCGCATCTCCGGCTATCTGCAACTGGGTTACGAATGGAGCGACGACGCATCGACCTTCTTCGTCAAACGCGCCCGCGTGGACTTCCAGGGCGACATTTCGCCCAAGATCGACTACCGGCTGCAACTCGAATTCGCATCGCCCAAGATCGTCGACATCTACCTGCGCTACAAACCGCTGGAAGCCCTCAACGTGCAGGTCGGACAATTCAAGGTTCCGTTCTCGATCGAGAACACGCACTACGTGCCGCTCAAATACGAATTCATCGAATATTCGATGGCGGTCTGCCGCCTGATGGGGTTCACCGACGTCTGCGGTGTCAACGCCACGGGACGCGACCTGGGCGCACAGCTCTACGGCGGATTGATCGACCGCGACGGATACAGCATCCTCAACTACAACGTCGGCGTATTCAACGGCGAAGGGATCAACATCAAGGACAAGAACAAGAGCAAGGACGTCGTGGCGCGGCTGATGGTTCAACCCCTGCGCGCGCTCTCTTTCGCGGGATACTACTACTGGGGCGAAGTAGGCACCGATTACGCCCGACGCACGCGCTACGGCGGCGGCGTATGCTACGACGACGGACGCTGGATCGCCCGCGGCGAGTATATCGCCGGCCGTACCGGCATCGTCTCGCCCGACGTGGCCGCACCGTTCGACAGCCGCGGCTACTACGCGATGGCCGCCTGCTGGGTGACCCCCAAGTGGCTGCCGGCCGCGCGGTTCGAGCAGTTCGACGAAGTGGCGGGACGCTCCGCAGCGCGGCAGACCAACTACACGGCGGGCGTCACCTGGCAGCCCTTCAAGCATCTGCGCTGCCAGCTCAACTACACCTATGAACAATACGGCGGCACGAATCCCGATCGCAACGTCGTAAAGGCGATGCTCACGGGCATCTTCTGAAATTAAAATTTAAAAGTAATAAATAGGCGGCTTTTGCCGCCTATTTATTATAAGTTTATTCAATCAATTCGTAAAGACATCCATTATTTAGATTTAATTATTAAAAGCTATTACTAATTACCATTTTAATTTATATCTTTGCAAACAACCCTAAACTCTAATATTATGAAAAAGATTTTTCAATTTGCATGATTGTAATTATTACAACGGTTACAACTGTTTATTCATTAAAGAAAATCCATCTGATGTCCGAACTATTATGTGCAAACATTGAAGCACTATCTACCGGTGAAGACGATGGATACATCAGAAATGAACATGGGTGTATTATTTGGCCCGCAATAACTTGTTTCGGAATAGTCGTTACACCGGAGGGTAGTTTCGCGGCGGATTTTCCCGATAGCAGAAATTGAAAAACCGGAATCAGAGTGCCTATACTCTATAATAATACGTTTAGGCACTCTTTTTCATCCCCCAAATCATACACCGTATCTCGTGTGATGCCTTTCAAAAAATAGAAATCTTTGGAATGATATGATTCCGTGTCGTATCCCGCTCCATTCACAAACGGAACTATTTCCGGCTGTTCACACTCTGGACGGCCCTGCCGACAAAAACAAATCGGCCAAAACGAACCGGCTGTAATGACGTCGAATCCCATAGTCCCCGATCCAAACCGGTATACTCCTATGTTGAAAAAAAGTAGATATATCGCATTATTCTCCATATTCCTCTTAATTGGGTGCAGAGATAACCCAAATAAGCATCAAAACCATTTCAAAGAATACGATATTACGTGTCGATCCTACGAGACAGAGTTATACGGACGATTTCCATATTTGCTGACGGTCGACTCACTTTTGATCTCCGTCGCGGCAGAGGGATCGGGAGGGCGAATCGGTCGAATTTATTCGATCGACGACAAACCGCAAGAGATCGGAGCGTTCGGACGCATCGGACGCGGGCCGCTCGAATTCGTTCATCCCGAACCTACTGCAGCAGCCGGTACCCGGTTTCTGATCCGGAACCTCAATTGCCGAGAAGTGGCTATGATGGAGATTGTGAAAATGCACGATTCCATTCGCGTCGAAGAGATCGACCGCATGAAATTCAAGCCGGTACGACATGACGGTATCGATTGGGAACCTGCTCATTTCGCATTGGTAGGCAACGATCGAATCGTCGCAGTCAGTTACGGAGGCAAAGGAGCGTTCTTTTCGCTTTACGATACAAAGATGACCCCGCAGGGTACGTTCGGAGATCCGCTCATCGACGAAGAGATTTCCGCCTCGGAACGGCGACGCTGCCTCAACGGTTCACTGGCCGTCGACGGGAACGATTTCTGTTATGTACCGAACGACATTCCCCGAATCGCATACTACCGGATGATCGACGGATCGCCGCAAGAGTTATGGCGCGACACATTCTACGAATCTTATTACACCGTAGAGGGAAAACAAGTTCGTTATAATCAAACCCGCACAGTCGGTATCACGCATCGCGTCGCTATGGGCGGAAATTACATCTATATTCTGTTCCTGGATGTTCCGATCGCAAAGGCAAATATCAGTCATACGGAGACTTTTGCCGCCGATATCGTCTTCGTCTACGACCGCAAAGGATATAAAGTCGCACGATTGAATCTCAACCAACGAATCTACTCCATGGCACTTTCAACCGATCAAAAACGACTTTACGGCGTCGTATACCCCGACAACAGGCTCGTCGCTTTCGATCTGCCCGAATTCGATTGAACTCAGCTCCCCGAAACGGAAACGGGCCGGTCTTCGAAGACCGGCCCGTTTTTCAATTCCTTCGCGACGCTCAGCGAAGCGTGAACTCCGAGAAGAGGAAATAGTGGTCGCTGGGGTACATCGCCCCCTTGCGGTCACGCACGATCTCCGCATCGCACACCTCCACGTCGCCGCGATAGAAGATGAAATCGATGCGGTGCGACTTCTCGGGCTTGTACTCCTCGCCCTTGAAGGCATGGGCGGTGAAGCCCGTCTCGCCCGGCCCGTGGACGCTCTCGTACATCTCGCGCCAGCCGTCGACCGTGCGGATGTAGCCGATCGGCGCGCTGTCGATACCCGCGTTGAAATCGCCGCAGAGAATCTGCGGGAAATCGGGGGCGTACTGCGCGCACTCGTCCATCACCATCCGGATCTGCTCGCGGCGCGCCTCGTCGCTCTTGTGGTCGAGGTGCACGTCCAGCACGCGCAGCTCGCGGCCCGAACGTTTGTCGCGCAGCCGCACCCAGTTGCAGTGGCGCGCCCGCGTGGTGTTCCACGAACAGCTGCCGCCAATGAGCGGCGTTTCCGACAGCCAGTAGCATCCTGCCGAGACGAACTCATAGCGGTCGCGGCGGAAGAAGATCACGTTCTTGCCGATGAAATGATACCCTTCGGTATAAGGATCCATCTCCGGCCCTGCGAATCCGTAGGGCACGTAGCCGCGCAACTTCTCTTTCAGATAGGCGTAGGAGTCGTAGATCACCTCCTGCAAGCAGATGATGTCGGGACGCCGCGAAAGGATCGTCTCGACGCACAGATCGCGGCGGTTCTCCCAGACCCGTTCGGGGTAGGGAGCGTCGGCTTCGAGCCCCGTGATACGGATGTTGCACGTCATCACGCGGTGGACGCCGTCGTCGGATTCAGCCTTTTTGCCGGCTTCGGCGGTACCGGCGAGTGACAGCAGTACAACGGTAATTATCAGAATCCTGCGGAACATACGCTACTCTCTGAAATATACGCCCTCCGCTTTGAGCGACTCTTGCAGTTTTCGGACGTCGAGGTCGCGCAGTTCGACATTCTCCTTGACGGAGAGTGCCGCAGCCTTGCCCGCAGCCTCGCCGAGAGCCATTGCAGGAGCCATGACGCGGGCGGAAGCCAGTGCGAGATGCGTCATCGACACGTTGCGTCCGGCGACGATGAGGCCGTCGATCTTCTGCGGTATCAGACAGCGGTACGGGATGTCGTAGCAGTCCGGACACCAGTAGAGCGAGCAGTCGCCGCCCACTGGATGGTGAAGGTCCACCGGATAACTTGCAACGGCGATGACGTCGTCGAACCTGGCGCAGTTGAAGATGTCGTCCTCGGTCAGAATGTATTCCCCGACGATGCGACGGGTTTCGCGGATGCCCATGAACGGAGCGACGCGGTCCACGTATGCGTTCTCGAAACCGGGGATGTATGCTTTCAGATAGCGTACGATCTCCTCGTTCTGCTCGGCGCAGATGATCTCGCCCTGCGTGTACTGTGCAGGGTCGGTTGCGTCGATGCCGTTGACGCGCGACATGTTCACCCACCACTCGTCGGGAGCCATGCCCGTCATGAAGATGGTACGCTCGACAGGGAGTTTGTAGCCTGCCTCGCGGGCCTTCTTGATTTGGTTGCGGAAGCCGACGAACGTACAGTTGTCGTCCGCGCGGAAGAACTCGTTGGGGATGAAGTCGATGTCGTATACGTCCGGATGGTCGGCCACGGCGTCGCGCAGTTTGCGCGAATCGACTCCGCGCATCGAAAACATGAGCGTCGGAGGCTGCGGGATGCCCTTTTCGTTGCCGTAGTTCATCGGTGCCCCCGCACGGTAGGCGATGTCGCCGTCGCCCGTACAGTCGATGACGCGTTTGGCGAGAATCGCTTCGCGCCCCTTTTTGGAGTCGATGATTACGCCTTTGACGGTGTTGCCCTCCATGATGACGTCGGTTGCGAAGGCGTACATCAGTAGGTCGATGCCGCACTCCTTGATAATCTGGAATGCCAGATGTTTCGTTCCCTCGGGGTCGATCATCGTAAGGCTGACGTGGAGCGGACATGCACGGTGGTGCGTAGCCAGCCCCTTCTCTTGCAGACGCTCGACGAACTGCAACGGCAGACCCTTGATGACGACGTTGCCTTTGCGCCCGAGGAATCCGAGCAGCGGCAGACCGATGGTCATGTTGCCGCCCAAGAAACCGCGGCTCTCGACGAGCATTACTTTGGTGCCTTTCTCCAAAGCAGCCGCCTGGGCTGCCATAAGTCCCGCAGGGCCTGCGCCCACGACCAGGACATCCACCTCCGCACGCACCGGAATCCGCCGGGCCGGTTCTTCAATCTGTTTCATTTTCGGTATCGGTTGATGTTTTATCTTGAATTTATTCTTCATTTTTCTCGCCATGGCATGGCTCGCGCAAGCGCGGCTCTGCTTATTCGGCTCAGCGAAAATGTCGGATGAATTAATCGGGTAATTCTATCCCAAATAGGCGCCCGTCGCACGCAATTCGGCGCGCAGTGCCTCCACGTCGAGGTCGGCGGGCTGCACGCCCGCCTTCAAGGCCAGCCGTGCGGCGCGTCCGGCCGCTTCGCCCAACGCCATGCAGGTCGACATGACGCGCGTCGAAGCCATCGC
>JABLTR010065095.1_pt1 | contig 13730 bp, 16 predicted proteins | sample 7160071 | NCBI WGS metagenome assembly JABLTR01 (sample SAMN14651230, study PRJNA627086) | human gut metagenome | isolation source: feces | host: Homo sapiens
AAAAACGCCTACCGCACCCTGCCTCTGGCAAGGGATACGGTAGACGTTCTGGATCAACAGAAAAAGAAGGTCGGAGCAAGCCCCTGGGTATTCCCTGGCCCAACGGGCGGCCCCATGTCCCCGGACAGTGTGCTCCACATACTCCACCGGGTGCTGAAGCGGGCGGGATTGCCTCGAGTCAGGTTCCATGATCTGAGGCACACATTCGCAACTCTGGCCCTGCAAAACGGGGTAGACGTAAAGACCGTCTCTGGGATGCTGGGCCACTACAGCGCCGGATTCACTCTGGATACTTACGCCCATGTAACCACATCGGCTCAGCGCCAGGCAGCAGAGACCATGGAAAACGTCCTCTCCGGCAGTTTATAGTCCTGCCTAGTCCGGAAAAATTCCCGTATGGGTCAGGATCTGGGTCAGATTTAAAAGCCAAAAATAAACCCCTCAAAAAGGTTGCGGAAAACAAAAATAATCCGCTGGAATCATCTGATTCCAGCGGATTTCTGGTTGCGGGAGGAGGACTTGAACCTCCGACCTCCGGGTTATGAGGGCGATCATGCCTAAAATTGGCTCAAAATACGCGTAAAATACACGTGTTTAAGTACATTTTAACCCGCTTTCAAAACGCCGAGTTTCGGAACATACCTAATTGCTCCATGTTTGGGACATTGGGGCACATAGACTTTCGGGATTTGTGTTAGAAAAAGTGTTAGAAAGAATTTTAGTGAACCGCCCTTTGTTTTTTCGGTTAAACTTCTCTGTCTGTTCTCTCCATCACCTCTATCAACAATTCAGAGGCAATCAGGAACCCACGTTCAAATTCTATTTGACAGTTTAGATTCTGAAGCTGTCGAACTTTGTCCTGATACTGTTTCCAGGAGTCCAGTTGTTCCTCTCCCAGCAACTCTTCCACTTTGGCAGAAAGCTCTTGAACTCCATCAATTAAATTTCCCAGCCGATTCTCACGGCTCCAATTCTTAGAAAACTCCAGTTCACTGCTGAATAAGAAGTCCAACATCTCATATTTCCTCCCACAGATTTCGTCCGTACAGGTATTCCTCAATTTCTTCCGGGGTAAACCCCAGATCACATAATTGGTCAATGTCCTCTGGGGAGTATCCGAACGCCATTGCAATAGATTTGATCATGTTTAAGTAGCCATCCAGATTGGGCTGAAACTTCTGCCGAGTGAAACTACATTTGTCTGACCAGTAGTATGGGGACCAATGAGAGTAATATAAATATGGATTATCAAATTCCCCCCTGCTGATTTCACCGCTGGAACTGATTTGAAGAATCTCGCCACAACTAAGGGAGATCCTTGTGGGAGTCCCGAGAGATAATCCACTTCGCTGAAGCGCCTTGTTCAGAATCTCCTCCGTGGAGTCGTAGAGATATACTCCATACTCTGGAAACCAATAGAGGCACATAGGACTGTCCCCTTTGACAATGTAGAGGTTATTGCTCCTATCCAATACAGTGAAAGTAAAGGAGCCCTCAACTTGTTCAGCCATGTAGCGCAGGCTGTCAAAGTTGAGGGCTCCTCTCTGTTCCAGGATCTGAACCGCAATATAGGTGTCTGTTTCAATTTTAGTTTTGGGCAGTTTCAGTGTACGGCGTAACTGTTTGTCGTTGAACAGCATACCGTTGTGGGCCAATGCAAAGGGGATACCGTCTACCCTGCCAAAGAAGGGATGATTATTCTTGTTCCTGGAGGCTCTGCCTTGAGTTGTCATTCTGGTGTGCCCCATCACAGCAGCTGTATCATTGCAGACTCTGATTTGGAGCTTGTGGCCAGGGATAGGACGTTTATGAATGTAGAGCTGATTCCCAAGATTGTAGGCGACTCCAGTAGCGTCTATTCCACGAGCTTCACTCTCAGAGGCCAAAATATGAAGTATTTGGGATTTTTCTCTTCCCGATAAAGAATGGCGCGTATCAACCAGTCCAAATAAACAGCACATATCAGACCTCCTCCTCTGCTTCTACCGGATCATTAACATAGAGCCTCCGTTCCTTCAGGTACTGCACCAATTCCGGCTGAGTGCACCCAGCAACAAAATCGGGCCATGACATGGCTTTCAATTCATCATCAGAAAAATAAATCGCCACGTCACAGACTCGATTGACAAGCTGTAGCGTGGCGATAAATGTATTGTATTTTAGGGTTCCTCGAAAGATCCGAAACTCAATAGTATGATCAGGCTGGAGATTGACGCAGGTATATCGCCCTCCATGATAGCCCTTCTTGGCATGTTCCAGAATCTCTAGGGGTCGCTCTTTGTACCCATACCGGGAGGCCCACTGGTCCAGCTGTCGCTGGGTACGGCGGCTGAACTTCAACAGTTCTTCCCAATTCTTTTCAAAGAAGTAGAGTACACGGGCTATGGCTATATCCTGCTCCTGTTCCGTCCTGCCAAAGGCCAATCGGCTTACATGAACGTGGAGCCCGCAGGTCCCGGCCTGGTGGCTGGTATAGCCCATGTCTACTGCTCGTGCCAGTACCTCTGCCCAAGGCATCTTATCCTCATGGTAGGCCAACGTCATGGGGTGTGTTACCAACTCGAACCCATCATTGAGACTGCCATCATGCTTGCAGTAGAGGCGGTCTAGTCCATGATCATTGGCAATCTCCAGCAGTTCTTTTGCGTTACGATCACTCTCCCCAGCTTCGTCAATCTCCAGTTCTACACCAAAGTAGCGGGGACTCTCGCCATAGAAGATAGGGGATGGCTTATAGTAATAATCCTGAATGGCATATGGTTTTCGAGTGGTATGGGTGAAACAGTCATCACATAAGGGAAATTCCTCGTCCTCGTCAATAGCTGCATAACGTACATTCTCATAGGGGATAACGGCACCGCAGTGGTCACAGACAGTATAGTAGCGATCATAACACCGCTGACAAAGTGGGGTATTATCATCCCCAGCGTTGTCATCCTTCCAGATCCGAGTTCCGCAGGAGCTACAGATTACTGTCTCATCCTCTAGACAGTTTGGACAGACGGGCTCACCGCTGGCCTCCTGATATTGGGACATGGGGTGTTCTTCGTGACAGCAGGCGCAAGTAAACATGGCTTCTTTCATGGTATATTACCTCCTGATTTATCAATCCCTGGTTGCCCCAGGGTATATCAGAGAGATAATATCCAACGAATTTGTATGAAATTTACGAAGCATGTGAAAAAGAACTCTCTACTAACATGATAGTAATCTCTAAAGGAGGAGTAAAAACTATGTATAGTTACCAAGATGAATTAATTGCTTTGAGAAGAGGAGAAAGGCTTCCAGAAAGCTCTGGAGACTATTGGAACCACGAGGCTATCAAGGAACTAAAACAGCAATTCATAGATGGAATTGGAATATCTGTCATTGCGCTTCGCCTAAACCGAACGGAGCGTGCAGTAGTTCAGCAGCTTTCAAAATTAGGGCTAATGGATGCACAAAGTAAGCATCGGGAGAGAATATCTAAACCGCCAAAAGAGTTACGGTGCCTCTGTATGGAATGTGGTTTGAGGAATTGCCGGAATTATGGGAGAGAATGCTTCTATGTTTGAATCGTATGATGAACTGCTTACTAGTGAAGAAGCCTGTGAGGCGTTAAAAATCGGAAAGAATGCTCTATACCAGCTCTTATCTAGCGGAACACTCAAGGCTTATCGAAACGGGCGGGTGTGGCGCATACCCCGAGCGGCAATAGAGGAGTATATCCGCAGGCAAGCCAAGTTATAAGAATAACCCATGGACAGCTTGTGTCCATGGGTTATTTGACCTCTTGTTCCAAATCAGCAAATAAATCTGTATTGAAGAAATCTATAATTGTGATGCCGAGACCATCACAGAGTTTCTGGATCGTTGCAACCGTGGTGCTATTATTGCGTCCACTGATGATGTTATTCACTGTAGATTGTGTAACGCTGCTTAGGTGACATAGAGCGTTAATGGACAATCCACGTTCCTGGCAGAGGTTGATGATCCGTTGCCGCACTGCCTCACCGATTGTGATAACGCATCACCTCTTTCTTTGCAAGATATAAAGAAAGAGTACACAATCCCTCTTGTCAAAGTTACCTCATTTAAGTTAAAATTGCCATAAGCACGATACATGAACATTGAAACCAAAAGCAAAGGGGTATATAAAATGAAAAAAATAATATCAACTATGCTTACAGCAACATTATGTCTAGGCTTATTATTCCCTACTTATGCAGCCGAAGGACATGCACATTTCACAGACGTCCCAGAGTCTTTTTGGGGCTACTCCTATGTAGAGCGAGCCTATTCGGAAGGCGTGATTAGCGGCATTTCAGGCAATCCAGACCAGTACACTGGTATTTTTGCGCCCAACGATACTCTGACAAATGCCCAATTCGCTACTATTATAGCTCAGGGTTTCTTCTCGAGCGAATTAGCTACATTGACAAGCGATCCTTGGTATACGCCATATGTATCGGTTTTACAGGAACAGGGGCTTTTGAATGAAACCGAGATAGGAAATTATCCCAACAAAACCGCAACTCGATATGATATGGCAGTTGTTATGGTAGAACTTCTTCAAAACGAAGGAATCGCTATGCCGAGCGATTGGTCAATTCAAGTTGCGCAGAGTAGAATTGGAGATTGGAAGGATATCCCAACTCGGTATCAGGACGCAGTAGCAATTGTTTATGCACTTCAACTAATCAGTGGAATCAATTCGCAGGGAGACTTTGCTGGTGACACTGGAATTACCCGTGCAGCAATGTGTACAGTTTATTGCAATTTGAGCGATATACTCCACTCCAAAAATCAATCTGGAGATGCGGCAAAATCAAGTTCATACATATCCGGCCAGGTTGCGGCCAGAAATATGTATGCAGATATGGCACAAGGGTTATCGGAATGCCGTATTGCTGTCTTATATGATACTTCAGAGCAAGAAGTAGCTGAGCGTGTCGTAGGATTCTGCGAGGAGTTTTCTCGTCAAATGGAAGGCATTTCAATCCGACTTGATCCATACGTACAAGGTTTGTCCGATTTCAATGTTTATATTAATTTGTGGGAGAACAACGGAATTCAGGCTATTTACCTGCCTGCTACAAATTTTAAGGACTCGTACTCTAATATGAATTTATTTGTACAATGTGAGCAGCTAGGATTCCGTCCTGTCTTCTACGGTTCCGACGGATGTTTGTTAACTTCATATACAGGATAAATAGTGCCCCAATTCTTTTGCGTGTGCCCGCCCCCATTGGGGAGTGGGCACGCTCAATAGAGCCCCAGAGATACAACGCAAAATTGGGAGTGAATAATCACAAAATTATAAAGGGGGAGTTTCTATGAAAAGACGAATCTTACCTGGGCTGATTGCATTTTTCCTTCTGGGGGGACTTGCTGCTTGTGACGGCGAAGAGAATGCTGCAACATCAGTGTCAAGTACAAGTTCTGAAAGTAACGATGCTGGGATACTTTCTATCAATGACATGGGAGCTGATGCAGATCCATCAGAATTTACTCTGGCGCAATATAATGAAATAGAAGAAACCTCCGATCTTACACTATGTCTCAGTTGGGAGACGGGGGTAATTGATGATTATTTGAATCGGTGGCTTGTTATCTCTGAGGTCGCTCCTTGGGATACCAATGATGAATACATGAGCGTAAGTACGGTATATGGTATTAATTATTACTTTAAAGATCAAGAAAATTACGACCAATTCATTCAAGAGTGTCTCATAGGGAATTATACATCAGGAATTGTATTGGGATATTTCCAAGAGGCTGGTATAGATACTTACGAGGCAATTAACTGTATTTATCTTGGCGGTGAAACAAGTAATGGAGAATCTGATATAAATAGTCAGGGGGGAATTGAGGATACCCCTCACACAGGTCTAATCACGGACGAGGACAGTCAGTATTTGCCGCCACAATACGAAGGAGACGGAAGACCGCTGTATTTATCTAGCCCTGATTTAGATCCCCATACCATTACAGAAAATGATCTACAAAAATATATTGCTCATATTACACCGAAAGAACTGAATGATTTAAATGGACAAAGCGATTTCTTTATCGATGATTCTTGGGTGCTAATAAACAATTTACAAGCAAATCTTTATTATTCCTATAGCTCTAACTCTTTTCACGATATCTATCAGACCACGTATACCTTTATGGATGGTGAAGATATTTATTTCTTTACAAATCAAGGGCGTACAGGTACAGTTTTAGGATATGTTACCTATGACAGGGGCTATTACAAAGTTGATAACTGCATTGTCTATCAGATCGATTCCGGAACGACAAGTGATGATGAGGTCTATGAATTTACCGCGGATGAATTCAGTGAAATTCAAATAGGTGATTCCGTTGTCAGTAAATATCGAGATATCACACTTCGGATTACTGGCGTAGAAGTAAGCAATATTAATACAAAAGAAGGGAGCTTCCGTAGCAATATTCAAAATCGTCTCGTTCTTTTGTTAGACCCTAGAGAGATTTCCAACCTGACCGATGGCGATATTATAAGTATTGACTGTAAAATTGGCTTTGCAATGGTACGGGGATATGTTTTTTATGATGCGGTGGTTGTTAATTGATCGAGCAAATTTATACACCTCGAGTCAAAATATAAATATTGATAGCATATGTAGTGCAGTCTCGTCATAATTCAGGTATTTTACATGTAGAAGATAATATATGTAGTTCAAGAATAGGAAATTAAGGCACAAGGGCCCAGAAAACTCTCGTATATCGATGGTTTGTGGGCCCTTGTGTATGTTTAGCTATTGTCCTGTACTAGTTCAACGTGCCACTGGGGCATAATACTCTGGATATAGTTCCGAAGTCTCCAATAATCGGAAAGCCCCGCACTGAATTTTATGCCATCTACGAAGCTGACGGTGTTGAGGACGAAGTGTAGATGTACATGATCCGTGTCCGTATGGAGAGCAAAGACGATTTGAAAACGATCTCCGAAATACTGGCAGATCTGATAACCGTATTCCATAGCTTCATAATTGGCCAGGACTTCATCCTTTGAAAAGGACAGGATCATGTGTCGAACCTGCCTGCCATCTGTTTTAGACCACAGCTGTTTGACCAACCGCATTTGAAATACAGCGTGTTCGGGATCAACAGCTAGGCCGCCATAACGATCAGATTGGAGAACATAGTTTACAACATTCTCCAGTGCGTTCTCTCCGTCATAGGAATCATTCTTTATTTTAAGTATTGGCATATTTTCTGCACCTCCTCCTTGATCAGCAATACCTCTTTGCTGGGCTCCATGCAGTTGAGAATCGACAATATAGAACACACGACTCTCATAATTTCTTGCTCCCTTTGCATTGGAGTGATGGAGCAGTTTATCAGTGCATTGCGGATAAAGGTGCTGGGGTTCATACCGCTTTCCGCAATTTTGGCATCTATAATTCCTGCTTCCTGTCCATTGCATCGAGCTTGATAAGTTTTTGTTCTCTGCTGCATGATATAGACCTCCTATTTTGTTTTAATAATTCAGTATCTAACAGTGTAGTAAGATACTTTATTGGCTAAATAGTAACAATATAGAGCTATAATAGCGAATACAGGATATTTTTGAATAGGAAATCATAGCTAACCATCGTATGACCAAAGTAATATGGTATATAAGCGCTTTTTTATTATAGGACAGATAGTTAGCAAGAAGACGATTTGTATTACATCTTCTTTACTGAGCATGTTACTTCGTTGTCAAAAATTATTCTTCAGTATCAAATCGTGGTATAAAATAACGGCCAACAGGGATACCCTGTTGGCCGTACACTTTAATTTATATGCTACTAAATTGTCATGTGTTTCACTGAATGCTCTTTATATTTAATCAAAGTAATTCCTAACCATCCATTTTCAGGATTTCCACCAGTTCTCCATTTAGAGTGCTCTATTTTGCCGTCACACACTTTAGAAAGCCGCTGTCCAAACCCTTGTTCAGGAACAGATCTAAATCCTTTCTTAATACAGAATTTTTTATATGCTTCATATAATTCATGAGTATATGTCTTTCCTTCATCATTGAGTATACAACATTCCGTTACGAATTCTCTAATCACTTCATTCGGCTCTAAACGATACTCAATTTCAGGAAAGATTGGACCTCCAGAAAATTCGTAATTCCTGTTCTGTAAACACCAATAATAGCTGAGAGCTTTATTAACAACAGCTTCTTTTTCTGTACAGAGATTATAATATAGATTTCGATCTGCGTCTGTTTTAGGTATTGCGGTTTTAAAGGGAATACAAATAATGCGATCAAGAAATGCAGGATCATATTTTTTCAGTGAGAGGGAATGGTTCGTAGAGAACAGTAGTTTACAGTGGCTATAGACAAAACTTGGATTTTTATACTTTGCCTCTTGGGTAATACGATCGTTCCCGGTCATCATCTTTATCATTGCAATAGCATTGGAGGATAACTGCCCATCAGGTAAATCCATGGAGGAATTTAGACAACTGTGTACTAATTCCTTCGGAAGAAACTGCCCTCCCAAGCGATTTATGTCTAGAGAAGATACCTTCTCTCTAGGGAAGAATTGTTCAACGAATCGACCAAGGACACTTTTTCCTGAATTTGGCACCCCCTGAAGAACAAAGAACACTTTTGCATTTATATCTGGGGTAAGAATGTATCCAAGCATCTCCCAAAGCCTATTTAGGAGAAAATAATTATTTCCAGCAATACGGGAGAAGAATTTATCTGTAACTGGGGTTGCAGAACCACTAGAATAGATATTGTAATTGGGGTAATAACAAACATCAAGTGCGTAGGTTATTGGAGGGTATCGTTGCAAATTTTCAGGGGTATACCCAATAAATTCACGACTAAAAATATTTACTACACCGTTTCTAAAACCAAGCCATCCACTATATTCGGCTGGCTCACATAGGGGATAATTCATATGCGATAGAAAATAAAGAGTTTCTTTGATATATCGTTTGGAGATATATTTCAGATTGTCCTCATTCTCTGGCTTCGTTATGAAGTCTAGTATAAATTTTTCTAAAAAGTCGTTGCTAGCTTGTCGATAATAATGTGAATAGGGATGAAGGTAAAAGAGTTCTTCATTGATCTTAATTAAAGGTAAGTGGGATGCAATCTCACCAGCTAATTCAAGTGGAGTCGGTGGTGATGAACTTAGGGTTGCCATAAACTACACCTCTTTTCTACTATCATGCACAATTGTGGAACTATATACACGCTATCACAAATAGTTTAATATTTCAATATATTTTTAAACGCCGGAACATTGGAACGATAACTAATTATTTGAGGATAAATGTTCTAACGTTCCAGCTTTTATTTGAAAATATTAAATTTAGTAAATAGATATTATTACCTTGATAAAAGTCCATGTATGATCAGTTACATACCTGGACTTTGCTGTCTGTGAGTAAAAAAAACAATCTACTTAACAGACAATTAGAGCCGAAATGAGCTCAATTCATTATAGAAAGGTGATATAGAATGAAAAAAGCATTTGAGATGGGGATGTTTAAAACTTTTCCTGACGTTCTAACAGTGCACGAGGTGCAAGAAGCACTCAGAATCGGGCGAGCAGGTGTATACAAGTTATTGGCCTCGGGTGAGTTGGGGTGTTTCAAACTGGGCAACACCTATAAGATTCCAAAAGATTCGTTGATTGCATATATGAATCGGCAAGTGAGAACAGAGAAGAAAGAAGGGAAGCAGAAATGACAGGAAGTTTACAAATTAAAAATGATAAATATTATGCTGTTCTCAATTTCCGAGACAAATCTGGAAAGCGTGTTCAAAAGTGGATCAATCTCAATATGCCGGTCAAAGGCAATAAGCGCCGGGCAGAAATGGCTCTAAATGAGCTATTAGTTCAATATCAAGGCTACGAGGCGATCGAGCCAATGATGTTGTTGCTGTCTCAGCATATTGCGCAATGGCTGGAAGCAAACCGCCCCAATATTGCAGTGACGACCTATGACCAATACTGTAATATTCTCAACAATCATATTCGCCCCTACTTTGATCCCCGTGGGATTACAGTGAGCAAACTGACTGCAGGTGACTTGGAAGATTACTACGCTTTTAAAATTGCAGGAGGTTTAAGCCCTAATTCTGTGATTAAACACCATGCTGTAATCCGCACTGCGCTCCAATGGGCTGTAAAGCACCGCTATATTCGTGAGAATGTAGCGGACTTTGCTGAGAAGCCCAGCCACGTTCGATACCACGGAGCAGAGCCATACACCATACAGGAGATTGCGGCGTTGCTCCAAGCCACAGCAAGCGAACCGATCGCGGTTCCGATTTTTTTGGCAAGTTTCTATGGCTTGAGAAGGTCGGAAGTGCTGGGACTTAGATGGAGCTCGATTGATTTTCAGAGTGGGGTTTTCAGTATTTCCACAACGGTTGTGAGAGAGAAGCATGGAGATCAGATTATTGCAGTGGTAAGAGATCAGACGACGAAAACAGAATCTAGTATGCGAACGCTACCCCTCTGCCCTTATACATATCAATATTTCCTAAATCTAAGGCAGTATCAGCTTTACCAGCAAGAACGATGTGGAAACTGTTACGATACGAGATACACAGACTTCTTGTGTGTAGATCAGATGGGAACCTTATTACAGCCGGATTACATTACCCAGAAATTTCAGCAGATCTTGGTAAAGTATGGGCTCCGGCGAATCCGGTTCCATGACCTTCGTCACAGCTGCGCTACCATCATGCTGTACTTGGGGTATACGCTAAAAGATATTCAAACATGGCTCGGGCACAGCAACTACAACTTTACTGCTGATACCTACATTCATTCTGGAGTTGGTGTCCATGAGCAAATGGCAGAGCGTTTTTCAGAGGAATTGAAAAGCCTTCTGCCGCAGAACCCCGAGCCCCCTAATTTGGCTGAAAATTTGAGCATGTGTTAGAAAAGTGTTAGAAGGACCTCATTTCAGACCGAACAAACAAAAAATAAAACCCTTGAAGCCGTTGAGCTTCAAGGGTTTTCTGGTTGCGGGAGGAGGACTTGAACCTCCGACCTCCGGGTTATGAGCTGCTGTAGGTTTTTCCATCCGTTGCGCTTCAACGTTTTCCGGGCGTTTTTGGGCCTAAAATGGGCCCAAACCCGGAGGTTATATTCTCTCTGTTCCGACCCAGTTTTTCCGGTTCTGGGTCAGATTTTGGGTCAGGCGCGCATGGAGTAAAAACTCTTTTCTGCCATACGGATTACAAAATCCCGCTCATCCTCATCTGCTGTTGCAAAGTCGATATTGTAGCGTTTACAGATTTTCTGAAAATGCAGAATATATGCCAGATCCGTCTGGCTGGGAGGTGTGACAAAAGAATCCGTCCCCGCCAAATCGTCCAGCTTTGCGTAGTTTTCAGATAGCATCACAACTCCTCCTTCATGAATTGAAATAGCAGGTTTCGGGCAGCCTCTCCGTCAATCAGCAGCAGAAAGGGCTCCCTATGGCTGAATGGTATTGCTCCGAAATCACGAATATAGTGTTCCCGTATCTCTGAGGTTTTTGCCTTCAGATAAATCGTACCGCCGTAACCAGAGTCTATCGATAACTGGACTCCGTAAGCCAAAAGTGCGGCCCCAATGCCGCGATATTTGCGATTTTTCGATAAAGTTGGGTTGCTGTGAGGCGCACTTTCTATGTACTCAATATATACCAAAAATCTCTCCGGCATATTTCGATAGGCGCCGAGTCCTACAAGCTCGCCTGTGGCTGCAATTTTCAATGCGTATTTCTGGAGAAATGGCTCCTGAAGATACTTGGACATCCAACTGGTCTGCCAACAATCCTGCACGGTGAGGCGAAAGTCAGACTCGGTGGCCGGAAGGATTTCTGCTGGGACTTCCTGGCTGCAGGAGAGGTCAAATACATGATATGCAGGGTACATAGGCACACCTCTATCGTAAATTCAGTGTACCATGGAAAAGAAGAAAAAACAAGCGCACAAAAAGGGCTCCTATAAGTAAAACAAGGTGGAACAAGAGATTTTACCCACCCGCGGGTGGGGCAAGCAGAGCGCCTGGCTTGCCGCGAGCGGCAGCCGACACGATTTCCGGGCGGAAGCCCGGACCCACTTTATCTGCAGAGAAAGAAAATGCTGCGGTGCCTTTACACACCAAGAAAAGAAATCCCGCCGTGCTGCCCCTGTGCCGCCCTGTGTGAGACGATTGGATACAGGGCACCGGTGGTCCCAGCAAACCAGGATGTCGCCGCTGAGGGGCCCTTGCAGGCGAAGGACGAGACCAGAAAACGGATGTCCAAAGGGCTGCCATATTTTCCATTTCAGCGCCGGATTTTTTCTCTCTGAACATGATTCTTCCGCCCTTGGTTATGGCTGTTTCGCTGGGACCAGGGACGTTCGAATTTAGTACGAGGATAAAGGAAGGTGGTCGCAAAGCGCCCACCTCCCGGTCACAACGCCCCGCAGAGCGGGGCGTGTCAAGGGATTGCGGGATTTCGCCTCAGCGCCGTGCCAGGTGGTCGCTGAAAGGGCTTTTTGAATTTTAGGTGGTCGGAGATTTGAGGAAATCCAGCAGTTTCAAGGAGTCCCCCGCTTTTTCACCGACGCTGTGCACAGCAATATGTCGGGCATCTCAAAAATTGCGCCGCCTAAACAAAGAATGGAAGCCGCTCCGGAACTGGAAAATGCGACGGTGTTGACAAAGAGGACTCCCAGCGGAAAAGTGTGAATTGTTTGATAACTCTGCGCCGTGCCCCTGGCTTTTTCTGTTTTCTGTGGTATGTTGTGTCGTTGCAAAGGAGGCGGCACATATGCGCAAAACACTGGAAGAGCTGTTCTACGGAAACCTCACCCCAAACGAACAGCAGATTACCCCGGACTCTCCGCTGCAGCAGGCCATGGACCAGGCGGAGGAATACGAGGAGAAGCTCTCCGCTCTGCTGGAAGGAGAGGAGAAAACCATGCTCCTGCGGCTCCTCAATGCAGAGAATGAGATCGGCAGCACCCTGGCCCTGGAGAACTTCATCCTGGGGTTCCGGTTGGGAATGCGCCTGGCCATTGAATCCCTGGACGAGGACGACGGCAGTCTGTCCGCCCTCCCAGAAGGGCGGTGACAGAGATGGCAAAACGCAGAGCCAACGGGGAGGGGAACCTCCGAAAACGGAAGGACGGCCGCTGGGAGGGACGGTACACCGCCGGTCACGACCCGGAGACGGGCAAGGCCATCTACCGGAACGTCCTGGGCCGGACTCAGGCAGAGGCCAGAGCCAAACTGAAGCAGGCCATTGAGGAAGCCAAGCAGATCGACCCGGTGAAGGCAAAGCAGTACACCGTAGGAGAGTGGATGGATGTGTGGTTCGAGAACTACGCCAAGGTGAAGGTCCGCCCCTCGTCCCACCAAACCTACCGGGGCTACATCGACAACCACATCAAGCCCAACATCGGAAAGATCCCACTGGGTGAACTCACATCTCTGGATTTACAGAAATTCTACAGAAAGCTACTCAGCAGCGGCAGAGTGGAGCGGATCGAGAGCAAGAAACAGAGCAAGGGGCTAAGCCCTAAGACTGTGCGGAATCTCCACCAGATCATCGCCTCAGCCATGAAGCTGGCCAGAGAGCAAAAGCTCATCGCCACAAACCCCACGGACGGATGCGCCCTGCCCAAGGTGGAGCACAAGGAGATGAAAACCCTCCCAGTGGAGCAGCTGGCTTCCTTCCTGCGGGAGGCCAAGGACAGCGGTGTATTCGAGCTG
>JABLTR010002841.1_pt1 | contig 13715 bp, 9 predicted proteins | sample 7160071 | NCBI WGS metagenome assembly JABLTR01 (sample SAMN14651230, study PRJNA627086) | human gut metagenome | isolation source: feces | host: Homo sapiens
GATGATTTAACAATAAATAAAATAGCTGCAGGAGAGGTCGTTGAAAGACCTTCTTCTGTAGTAAAAGAACTTTTAGAAAATGCAATAGATTCAGGAGCGACTCAAGTTGTAGTCGATATAACAGATGGCGGGAAGAAATGTATTAAAATAAGCGATAATGGAGGAGGAATACTATCTAGTGAAGTCGAAAAATGCTTTTTAAGACATGCTACAAGTAAGATAAAAAGTATAGACGATTTGTTTGACTTATACTCACTTGGTTTTAGAGGAGAGGCATTAGCTTCAATATCTGCTGTTTCAAATATAGAAATGGTCACAAAAACGAAAGAAGAGATGATAGGGACAAAGATAGTTTTAAGCGGTTCAAAGATAATTAAAAAAGAGCCCGTTGGAACAAAAGATGGTACAACAATAACTGTAAAAGACTTGTTTTTCAACACTCCAGTTAGAGCTAAATTTTTAAAATCAACTCACGCCGAAACTATTAATATAAGTGATTTGATAAATAAACTTGCAATAGGGAACCCAAATGTAAGATTAAAATATATAAATAATTCAAAACTTATGTTAAATACGCCTGGAGATAACAAACTTATAAGTGTAATAAGAAGTATTTATGGAAAAGAAATCACAGACAATTTAATTGAAGTAGATTACGAAGATGAAAAAATAAAAATCTCTGGATATATTGGAAATAACAATATATATAGATCTAATAAAAATCTTCAACATATCTATATAAACAAGCGTTTTGTAAAAAGTAAGGTAATATTAGACGCTATAAATGAAAGTTATAAAAGTATAATTCCAATAAATAAATTTGGCGTTTGCTTTTTAAATATAAAAATCAATCCGAGCGAAATCGACGTAAATATACATCCTACAAAGCTTGAAGTGAAATTCCAAGATGAAAAAGAAGTGTATATAAAAATAAGAGATGTAATAAAAAATAAGCTTTTAAATATAAGCCTTATAGGAAAATATAAATCTTATGATAGTAGTGAAAATTACGTCCAAAATAAATTAAATCAAATTGAAGAAAATAAAACAGAAGTCCAAAATATTAATATAGCGAAGAATATAGAATATAAAGTAAAAGAAAATAATGAATATGAGAACAAAGACCAAGAAGCCATTAAAATAAATGAAAGAGAGGATTTATCAACATTTAAATCTTTTAAAGAAGCTTTAGAAGAAAAAAATCATATAGATAAATCAAAAGAAGATTTACATGATAATATAAGCTATAGTGAGTCTTTAAATAACAATAACTACGATAGAATTCATGAGGAAGAACAATCTGACTACTATAGCAATATGGGTTATATAGAAAATAATATTAAAGAAAGTAAATATAACGATATCGATAAGAAATTAGAAGAAATATCGACACAAGCATCATTTTTAGAAGAACAAGATGATATGCTAGATAAAATAGTTGATAATTCACAAAACGCTCATTTTAGAGCTAGTGATTTTAAGGTAATTGGAACGATTTTAAATACTTATATAGTGCTTGAAAAAGGTACTTCGATGTATTTATTAGACCAACATGCTGCTCACGAAAAAGTTCTTTATGAGGAGTATATGACTAAGTTTAAAAATCAAAATATCGATATGCAGATGTTACTTGACCCAATTGTAATTGAACTTTCTAGTGTAGATATGTTAGATGTTGAAAAAAATCTTAATTTATTTATGAAGTTCGGTTTTGAAATCGAGATATTTGGAGATAATCATATTATGGTCAGAGGTGTGCCGAATATTTTTGGAGTTGCACAATCTGAAAAGTTTATATTCCAAATAATAGACAATATAGGGGATTTAGAAAGCAGCTACGATTTAAAAATGGATAAAATAGCATCTATGTCTTGTAGAGCAGCTATTAAGGCAAACGACAAAATTCATTTTGATGAGATAAATTCACTGCTTTCAAAAATGGAAAAGTGTGAAAATCCATACACTTGCCCACATGGCAGACCTTCGATGGTCGAAATATCAAAAAAAGAAATAGAAAAAATGTTTAAGAGAATTATGTAAATATATAAATTAGAATTGAGGAAGATATATAATGAAGAAAATACCGCTTATAATACTTACAGGTCCAACAGCAGTTGGAAAAACTGATTTATCGATTAAGCTTTCTAAATCATTAAATGCAGAGATAATATCTGCAGATTCAATGCAAATATATAAATATATGGATATAGGTAGTGCAAAAGTCACAAAAGAAGAGATGGACGGGGTAGTTCATTATATGATAGATGAAGTAACACCTGATGTTCCCTTTTCAGTAAGTGAGTTTCAAATGCGAAGCGAAAAATATATAGAAGAAATAAATAAAAAAGGAAAAAGCGTACTTATAACTGGTGGAACAGGGCTATATCTAAACTCTCTTATATACAATATGGACTTTGCAAAATCAAATGCGAATAATAAAATAAGAGAAAAGTTAGAACAAGAACTGGCAGAAAACGGCATAGATTATATGCATGAAAAACTAAGAGGTTTAGATGAAGAGGCAGCAAACAGAATCCACAAAAACAACACAAAGAGGGTTATAAGAGCTATAGAAGTTTGTATGAGTGGACAAAAAATGAACGATTTTTCAAAAGATCTTAGATATAACGAAAAATACAAACCTATAATAATAGTTTTAAATAGAGATAGGGAAGTTTTATATCAAAGAATAAATAAAAGAGTGGATATAATGCTAGAAAATGGACTATTAGACGAAGTTAAAGAACTACTTAAAATGGGTTATACAAAAGATATGATTTCTATGCAGGGGATAGGATATAAAGAAATGATAAAATATCTAGATGGTGAGTATACTTATGATGAAGCTATAGAAATTATAAAAAGAGATTCAAGAAGATATGCAAAACGCCAGTTAACTTGGTTTAAAAGATATCAAGATGCTAAGTGGTTCGATTTAGATAAATACCAAGATATAGAAATTTTAAAAGAAGATATCATTAATCATATTGAAAAATTGCTAGAAATTGTATAAAATAATAGTATAGAGTACTATATAAATTATTGAATACAAGAAATTACTATGTGATTTTTGTAACAATAACACTTAAATGTACAAAGAAAATCTATGAGGATTTTTGGGATAAAGATTTCTTTATAGATTTTCTAAAATTAATAAAAATATAAATAAACTTATCAGGGAGGGCATTAAAATGAAAAATACAGTTTTAAATTTACAAGATTTATTTTTAAATAATGCTAGAAAAGAAAGAATACCAGTTACAATATTCTTAATGAATGGGGTACAAGTAAAAGGAAATGTAAGAGGATTTGATAGTTATATAATCTTACTTGAAGGTGAAAACAGACAACAAAACATGATATATAAACATGCTGTTTCAACAATAGTACCAAGTAAATACATAAACTTACAAAATCAACAAAATAATAGATAGTACTATATAAATTAAAATTATTTTAAATTTAGAATTTTTCTAGAAGAAAAGGTACTTATGTAAATTAATAATTATTTATTAGTTTATATAAGTACCTTTTTTCTGTCTTGAACAAAGAAAAAGTGTATGTTAAAATTTAAAATGTTGGATAATTATAGATAAAATAAAAATATAAAATTAGATAAATTTTATACAATAACTTAAAAAAATATAGTTTATATATAAATAAAAATAAAGTAGGAGAAAGATATGTTAAAAGAAACTAGCGAATTATTAAAACAGTTTTATGATTTAGATGATGAAGTATTTGAATTATCACAAGAAGTAATGGAAGATATAAAAGAAAAATTTGATGAAATAAAAGAAATAAGAGAATTTAACCAATATAAAGTGTTAAAAGCAATGCAAGAAGCTAATTTATCAGACAACCACTTCAACTGGACAACAGGATACGGATACAATGATATCGGTAGAGAAAAAGTTGAAGAAATATATGCAAATGTATTTGGGGCTGAAGATGCACTTGTTAGACCTATAATAGTTAATGGAACACATGCACTTAGCTTATGTGTACAAGGGCTTGTTAGACCAGGAGATGAGATTTTATCAATAACATCAACTCCATATGATACCTTACAAGGAGTTATCGGTATAAGAGAAGAAAAAGGTTCATTAAAAGAATACGGAGTTACTTACGATGAAGTTGATTTCTTAGAAAATGGAGATATAGACTTAGAAGGTGTTAAGAAAAAAATAAACGAGAGAACTAAATTAGTAATGATTCAAAGGTCAAAAGGTTACTCTTGGAGAAAATCACTTAGTATAGCTGATATAAAAGAAGCTATAGATGATGTTAAATCTGTAAATAAAGACATAATAGTTATGGTAGATAACTGCTACGGTGAATTCTTAGACACTAAAGAACCAACAGAAGTAGGAGCAGATGTAATGGCTGGTTCACTTATCAAAAACCCAGGAGGTGGGCTTGCTTTAACTGGTGGATATATAGCTGGTAGAGCTGACTTAATAGAAATGATATCTTATAGATTAACATCACCAGGAATAGGTAAAGAATGTGGACTTACTTTCGGAACTACAAGAACTGTACTTCAAGGATTCTTTATGGCACCATATGTTACATCACAAGCTGTAATGGGAGCTATATTCTGTGCTAGAGCTTTTGAAAAATTAGGATACGATGTTCTTCCAAAATACGACGATTTAAGAAGTGATATAATACAAGTTGTAAAACTTAACAATGCTGAAGAAGTTATAAGCTTCTGCCAAGGTGTACAAGCAGCAGCTCCAGTTGATGCATTTGTAAAACCAGTTCCATGGGCAATGCCAGGATATGAAGACGAAGTAATAATGGCAGCAGGTGCATTCGTTCAAGGTTCATCAATCGAACTTAGTGCCGATGCCCCAATAAGAGAACCATACAACGTATACTTCCAAGGTGGACTTACATTTGATCATTCAAAAATGGGAACTTTAAAAGCTATACAAGCTATTAAAAAGATGAAAGAAGAAAATAAATAGATATAGAATTTGTAACAAAAATATGAGTATTTTAATAATATGTTATTAAAATAGTTGCACACTTCATGTCTTGACTCTATAAAATGGGTGATATAAATTACTTTATAACACCCATTTTATATGTAAAAAGGAGTGGGGAGTGTAAATTGATTTGTGCTTTAGAGTAATTTCGCTCCTCTATAGCAATTTATTAATAATATTTCTAAATATAAAATAAAGTTTCTATAAACTATTTTCCATTTCATATAAAACCCTATCTCGATTTAAAGCATTTATATATCTAATTTTAGTATTTTTATCCTTATTTTCCACAGCCTTATAGTACATAGAGTGTGTATTTGAAACTGTGTTTACAAATAAATAATCTTTGTTTTTAAGAAGAGCTGTATCGAAATGTTCGACACCACAGGCTATAAATACCCAATTAGGAAGAACTTCTTTCATGGAGTTTATCCAAGAGTCATTTCCACCTATACAAATTGCATTTAAGTTATTTAATTTATTTATATCGACATCATTATTAGTAGGCGTAGTATCTTCACAATTAGATAAATTAAACATTAAATTTCTAAGTTCAGCTAATTCATCCTTTATGCTTGGTTCTAAGGTGATTTCTTCTTCCAATTGCTTATTTTTATTTTCAAGGAGTCTGATTTTTTCTTTTAACTCTTCATTTTCTTTTTCCAAATCGCTTTTAGTTTTATTAAATTTTGCCTCTAAATCGTGCTTTTCCTGAAGTATTTTATTGACCAAAGCATCTTGTTCTAATAGTTTGTCTTTGTCGGCAATATCTCTAAAATAAATCTTTTTGGCATCTTTGTATGTTTCCAAAAGCCTTCTTAATTTAGTCGCAACTATTATATATGAATATAAAACATCGTAATTTAAAGGATCTACTTGACCATTGCAATTAATCCAAATATTTATCAATTCACAAATTTCATTTGAAGTGCTATTTGGTTTATTATTAAGTAATGGAATAATATTTAATCCTTCAAGTTCATACACAAAATCTAGAGCATATGCTATTCTTTGATAATCGTTTAACTTTTCAAAATCTAATGAACCGTCTTCTTTTTGCATATATAATTCATTTAATCCCTTAGTTATATTAGGGTATTTATCACATAAATCAATTTCAATTTGTTTTAACTTTTTCTTTCTATCTTTATCTATATAAGTATATTTTAATATGCTTTGAACAAGTGGATTTGTTCTAAGTTTGACCATTTCTTGAAACGCTATAAAGAAAAAGTCATCTTCATCTAATTTTTTATTTTCACTTTGGGCTAAAATTATAGTAGCTGCATAATTCCCAAGCAACTCCTCTAGAGAGACTGTATTTGGTTTTATAGATAATTCGCTTAGTCTAACTATATTGTTGCTGTTTTTTACTAATAAATTCGCTTTTTTATAAGTCATTCTAAGTATATAATAAAACTCTTTTTCTTCACCACTAGTTATAATACCGAGAGTTTTTTTATAATACAATTCCTCTTCTAACAATCTAGAATTGGCTAAATTGTAGTAAGCGCATTCTTTTGAATAATTATCGTACTTTTTTTTATTTGAATTATATACTTTATCTATATATTTATAGGATTGTTTTGTAGCACAAAGAGATGTACATACAAAGTAGTTGAGTTTACATTCATAACTATTTTGATTTTTAGTTTGTTTCAAAATATACCTCCATAATATTCCTAAAATTATCTTATATAAAAGATAACATATATTTAATCAAAAATGTTTTTTTATTTTAAAAAATTAGGATTATATTATTTTTTTGTAAAATTATTAACTTATATTATTATTATATTAAAATTATGGATAAATAAAATTTTAATTGTATAATATAGTTACTAGATAAATTATTTTGGAGGGTTTTAAAACTTTATGAATATTACTATTTTTTTAGGAGCAGGTGCATCAGCAGCAGAAAACTTACCAATACAAAATGAACTATTTTCGCAGTATTTTAAATATATATTGCCTAAAAATAAAGATACTAGGATGAATAAAGAATTGACGAAATTTTTTAAAGATTTATTTTTTATAGATGTTACAAGTGATGTCGACAGCATAAATTTTCCAACTTTTGAAGAGGTACTTGGAGTACTAGATTTGGCAGAACAAAAAAGAGAGTCTTTTAAAAATTATAAATCAGAAAGCTATAATGACAATAATACGAGTATATCTTATATAAGACAGTCACTTATTATGCTTACAGCTTATACTTTAAATAATGCAAATAGTAGGAGTAATAGCTATCATAAATTATTACTTGAAAATTTAGGTAAACAAAATATGCTACAAAACACAACATTTATAAGTGCAAATTACGATATACATATCGATAATGCAATAGCGAGTTTATATGATGCAAATAAATTTCCGGTTATGCTAAATTATGGGATTGATTTTACTAATTTCAATATGAGCAAAAATTCATGGCAAAAACCGATAGAACCTATGATAAATCTATATAAAATTCACGGTTCACTAAACTGGCTTTATTGCCCAATTTGCAATAGCATAACAATAACGCCGTATGAAGGTGGTGTTATGAGGATAATTGAAAATATAAAACAAGCTAAATGCTTAAATTGTGGGGAACTTACGATACCTATAATAGTGCCACCGACTTATTTTAAAAATATGTCAAATGTATTTTTGAGTACAGTTTGGAATAAATCAGAAAGGGCGCTTAGAGAAAGTGATATTCTAGTATTTTGTGGATATTCCTTCCCAGAAGCTGATATGCATATAAAATACCTTTTAAAAAGAGTTCAGACAAGTAGGTTAAAAGAAAAATTAAAAGTAATAGTAGTAAATAATCATGTTAAAAAAAGAAACTCCCTTAGAGAAAAAGAAAAAAATAGATATGAAAGATTTTTGGGAAAAGATGTGGTTTATACAGAGTATTCATTTGAAGAGTTTGCAAAAAATCCTAAAAAAATAATAGATTTAGCAAAATAAATAATTAAAACAAAAGAAAATAACAGGGGGGGAATTTATATGTATGGATTAGGGGTCATTGTAAATGGATTAGTTATAGTGGGAGCGAGTTTTGCTGCATTAATATTAAAAAAATTTATAATGAAATTCGATAAAAATAATAAAGTAGAAAAAATAAGCGATACAATAATGTCTGGTTTGGCACTTTGTATAATATACATGGGTATAAGCGGCGCTCTTGAATGTCAACATGTGCTTATATGTATAATATCTATGGTAGTTGGAGGTCTTATAGGCGAACTTATAGATATTGATAAAGGCCTAAATAGTCTTGGAGATAAAATAGAAGAAAAATTAAATAAAGGCAAAACAGATGTATCAAAAGAAAAGGTGTCAATATCACAAGGATTTGTATCAGCTAGTTTATTATTCTGTGTAGGAGCTATGGCAGTAGTCGGTGCATTAAACAGTGGTTTATTTGGAAATAATGATACTTTATTCGCAAAATCAGCATTAGATGGAGTTTCTTCATTTTTATTTTCACTTACTATGGGTATAGGAGTTCTTTTATCAGCAGTAGCCGTATTTTTATATGAAGGAATTATAGCATGTGGGGCGTTTTTACTAAAAGGTGTGCTTTCAACTGCTGTAATAACAGAAATGAACGCTGTTGGAAGTTTGCTTATTTTAGCACTTGGAATAAATATGATATTAAAAGCAAATATAAAAGTAGCAAATCTGCTTCCTGCTATGTTCGTACCAATAATATTTGGAATTATAGGAATGATATAATTTTATGCTAGAAAAACAGAGTTTTTTAGTATTATAATATTGTAATTTGTAATATTTAGTCGCTCAAATACAAAACTTTTAGACAAATTTTGTATTTAAGAGGAAAACAAGTTGTAAAATCAAATATAGTAATAGTAATAAAATTCGTAAAACATTTACAGGGAGGTTACTATTATGATTACATTTGATATAAATGGAGCTATAATAAAATTTGATGAACAAAGAGATAATTACAATACTATACGAAAAATATTTTTAGAATATGCGAGAAAAGCGAGAAAAGAATTTCAAGAATACTGCGATGAAAACTTAACTACATTTAGACAATTAAACGACAAATACTTAGTTTTTTGTGAAAGACTAATAGATGAAGGAATAAAAAAAGGTGTAGAAATATTAGTTAGTTATAATGTAATAGTTGTCGATTTCAATATATTTAAAGAAAAATACTGTGAAAAATATTTTGACTTCAAACTTATATTTAATAATTTTTTAAAAGAAAAAGACGCTATAAAAAATAAAAAGAATGTATCTAGACTATTTGATATAAAACCATCTATAGATAAATTATCTAGAAGCATATATAGAGATTGCTTTAATATACACATGGCTGTTATTGATGCACTTTTAGAATATAACGTAAAAGATGTTGAAAGCTATATAGATATTGAATCTATAAAACAAGCGAACGCATTATTTAATAATTATAAAGATGGATTTATAAGCAAACCAGATAGCGCAAGAATAGTTCAAAAGATTATAATGGCTAATCCTTATAGAAAAGATGTATATGAATATTTGATAAAAGAAGATGGAGATTTTGGTGGCGAAATCGAACGTCTTACAAAATATTTAGGATACGATATAAGACCATTTAAAGATTATCTTATGGATGTATATATTCAAGAACTTGTGCAAGGCGATATTACTAATTTAGAATTATCAAAAGAAAAAGTATCGAAATATGCAAAATATATAGGTTGCGATAATGCATCACTTTATATTACTAGAATAGATGCTATTCATACATTTGAAAATGCGTAAAAGCTAGCTTAGGCTAGCTTTTATTTTTTGAAAAAATTAAAAAATAATATTGACATTAAAGTAACTGGAAACTTTACACTTATACATAAGAAAATAGATTAATTAAGAAAGGGGAAAAGTAATGAAAAGATTAAATCGATGGATATATGCTGTTATAGGGGTAATAGTTTTACTACTTGCAGGACTTATATACGCTTGGAGTGTGCTTGTAATACCAATAGCAAATGAATTTACAAATTGGAGTCATACAAGTCTATCATTGACATTTACAATTTGTATGACATTATTTTGTATAGGCGGATTAATAGGGGGAATTTTACAAAAAAAAATAGATGTAAAGATAAATGTTTGGGCTTCAGGAATATTATTTTTTGTAGGATTTTTTATTGCTTCAAAAGCACAAAATATAATAACTTTATATATAGGATATGGTGTATTAGCAGGTTTTGCATCAGGGCTTGCTTATAATTCAGTAATGAGTACTATGTCAAAATGGTTCCCTGATAAGCAAGGACTTATATCAGGAATACTTTTGATGGGATTTGGACTTGGAAGTTTTATAATAGGGAAAGTTTATCAAGCATATACACCAAGTACTATAGGCGGATGGAGAATATCTTTTTTGATATTTGGAGTTATACTTGCAGTTGTCTTAATTATTTTTGGATTTTTCTTTGTAAAACCAGATGAAGATTTTATTTTGATTGTTTCTAAAAATAAAAAAGAAAACAATATCAAAAAAGAAGTTGGAATAGATATAGATGCAAAGCAAATGATAAAAAGATCATCATTTTGGTTTTATTTTGTATGGGCAATTCTTCTTAGTGCATCAGGCTTAGCGCTTATATCGCAAGCAAGTGGTATTGTAAATGAGATAGCGAAAAATATAGATGCATCTTCAGTAGCTACAATAGTGGGTCTAATATCTATTTGCAATGGTATAGGTCGTGTTATATATGGTGGTATGTTCGATAAATTTGGACGATTAAAAACAATGATTACAGTCGTAGTAGTATTTTTAGTATCATCTATTTTATTAGTACTTGCATTTAATACAAAAAGTTTAATAATTTTGATTGTTGGATTTATATTATGTGGAGCTTCATATGGAGGTGTAACATCTGTAAATTCAGCATTTATAAATTTGTTTTATGGAGCAACTAATTATCCAGTTAACTTTTCAATAGTAAATTTAAACTTGATAATAGCTTCATTTGGGAGTACTATAGCAGGCATGCTTTACGACTATACAGGATCTTATATAAGTACAACATTTTTAATGATAGGTGGTATAATATGTAGTTTTATTTGTACTATATGTATAAAAAGACCTTAGCATTCTGAAAAATATACTTAAATATATAAAAAAAATTATATATTTTAAAATGTATTTATATCATGTAAAAAAATTAACAATGAAAGTAAAAAATATGAAAATAAATTACAACTTGTGATAAAAATAACATAATACAAAACACAGTATTTATTTGGAATTTTCAAAAAAATCCACAAAATCAACACATTTTATACTATGATATATTTAAGACGTTTAATTAAATAATAAAAAATTAAATCATTACATTTACAATTAATTTAGATATAATAATTTAATTTTTTAGTTTTAGATGTTGATATAATTAAAAATTTGTATAAAATTAAAAGAAAAACGATTTCATAAAAAATCATAATAATGCCATTTATATATAACAACATATACAAAAAAATAATGGTATAGTTTAATTTTTAAAGGGGGATTTTTATGTGTAATTTTGTTGAACAAAATAGGAAATTATTTGATGAATTAGATAATTTAATCGATTCATTAGAAGTAGCAGATGAAAGTGCTTTAATATTTGTACTTAAAGAAGCTCAAGGAATATTTGGTTACCTACCAAAAGAAGTTCAACTCCATATAGCTGATAAGTTAGGGGTATCGCCATGTAAAGTATACGGTGTTGTAAGTTTTTATTCTTACTTCTCAACTAATCCAATCGGCGAGTACAAAATAAGTGTCTGTCTTGGTACAGTATGTTTTGTTAAAGGCTCAGATAAAGTAATGGCTGAATTCGAAAAACAATTAGGAATTAAAGCTGGGGAAACAACAGAAGATCTTAAATTCACTCTTGAAGGTTTAAGATGTGTTGGTGCTTGTGGTTTAGCTCCTGTTGTAGTTGTAAATGGTAAAGTTTACGGTCAAGCAACTCCAGATGATGTAAGTAAAATATTAGATAACTATAGAAATTTAGAATTAAGCTGTTAGGGGGTACTTTAGATGAAAAAATTAAATTCAATAGCTGATTTAAAAGCTGCTGTAAAAGAATACAAACCAATTCTTGATTTAAGAGAAAATCACACAGATGCTATACCAGATAAAAGAGATATATTAGTCTGTGGAGGTACAGGATGTACATCTTCAGAAAGTTTACTTATTATAGAAAAATTAAAAGAAGAAATAAAAAAAGTAGGTCTTGAAGATCATGCAATGGTACATTTAACAGGATGCTTCGGTTTCTGTGCAATGGGACCAATAGTTAAAGTTTATCCAGATAATGTATTTTATGTTCACGTTAAACCAGATGATGCAGAAGAAATTGTAAACAGTCATATAGCTAGAAATGAAGTAGTTGAAAGATTATTATTTGAAGAACCTGCACTTGATTATAAAAAAGTTCAAAAACACGAAGATATGCAATTCTATAAAAAACAACTTCGTGTCGCTTTAAGAAACTGTGGTCATATAAACCCAGAAGACATCTCAGAATATATTGCAAATGACGGTTATTTAGCGCTTGCTAAATGTCTAGAAGAAATGACTCCACAAGGTGTAATAGATGAAATGAAAAAATCAGGACTTAGAGGTCGTGGTGGAGCTGGATTCCCAACAGGATTAAAATGGGCAGCAGCTGCCGAAAACCCAAGATTAAACGGACATAAATATATTGTCTGTAATGCTGATGAAGGTGACCCAGGTGCATTTATGGATAGATCACTTCTTGAAGGTGACCCACATAGTGTACTTGAAGCTATGGCAATAGCAGGATATGCAACAGATTCTGATATGGGCTACATCTATATAAGAGCTGAATATCCACTTGCAATAGAAAGATTGAAAATAGCTATAGCTCAAGCTGAAGAAGCTGGAGTTTTAGGTGAAAATATATTGGGAACAGGATTTAACTTTAAGATAGAATTAAAATACGGCGCAGGTGCGTTTGTCTGTGGTGAAGGTACTGCCCTTATAAAATCTATAGAAGGTAATCGTGGTGAACCAATAGTTAATAAATACTTCCCAACTGAACATGGTTTATGGCAAGCTCCAACAACTGTAAACAATGTCGAAACATTTGGTAATATACCAGCAATAATAAATAAAGGTGCCGATTGGTTTGCTTCATTTGGGACTGAAGACTCAAAAGGTACAAAAGTTTTCGCATTAGGCGGAAAAGTAAATAACGTTGGTTTAGTTGAAGTACCTATGGGAACTACTTTAAGAGAAATAGTATACGAAATAGGTGGAGGAATACCTGGTGGAAAAGAATTTAAAGCTGTTCAAACAGGTGGACCATCTGGTGGATGTATATCTTCAAAAGATTTAGATACTCCAATAGACTTTAAATCATTAGCATCAATAGGATCTATGATGGGTTCTGGTGGTATGCTTGTTCTTGATGAAACTGACTGTATGGTTGATATATCTAAGTTCTTCTTAGAATTTACGGTTGATGAATCATGTGGTAAATGTACTCCATGTCGTATAGGAAATAGAAGATTACTTGAAATATTAAACAAAATATGTAGAGGTAATGGTACAGAAGAAGATTTAGTTAATTTAAAATCATTAGCTACAATAATCAAAAATACTTCTTTATGTGGTCTTGGTAAATGTGCTCCAAACCCAGTACTTAGTACATTAAATTGTTTCTATGATGAATATTTAGCTCACGTTAA
>JABLTR010082009.1_pt1 | contig 13714 bp, 10 predicted proteins | sample 7160071 | NCBI WGS metagenome assembly JABLTR01 (sample SAMN14651230, study PRJNA627086) | human gut metagenome | isolation source: feces | host: Homo sapiens
TACGGGAGTAGTAGGTGTAATCCTCATTCCATACCAAATCTATAAGCATCTCATAGGTAAATACCCGTTTGGGATTCAGAATAAGCAGGGAGAAGATTTCAAATTCTTTGACAGTTAGTTCTACCGGCTGTTTCCGAATCATAACAAGTCTTTGCTCTAAGCAAAAATATAAGTCGCCTTCCTGAACTTCTGTTAAAGGTTGATTAGCTTTCTTGGGTATCGAGTATTTGCCGCGAAAAATGGGGAGATATAGACTATCAGCCAGAGTAGGGCTGCCGGATCCATTCTCGAGAACAAACTGCGTCAGCTCCTTTTTTTGATCTGCGGTAAGCAGGATAAACAACTTTTCCCCAATCTGCCTGCCGGTTTCCTCAAAATCAAGTACAGCTAATTTCCCATATCACCACCTAACCATCATCAAATGCTTTCTTTAATTTTTGAAACGATTCCGCACTGATTGCATGTTCAATACTGCAAGCGTCTTGTTCTGCTATTTGGGGGTCTACGCCTGCCGCTATGAGCCGTTCTGTGAAAAAGCGATGCTTTTCGTAAATCTGCTCGGCAAGCTGCAAGCCCTGTTCTGTCAGGGAAAGTGCGCCGTCATCATTTTTAACAAGATGGCCGGATTTGGATAGTTCCTTGACTGCCCGGCTTACCGAAGGCTTTTTTACCCCTAACTGCTCTGCAACATCCACGCATCGGACATAGCCTTTTTGTTTCTGGAGCATAAAGACAGCCTCCAGATAATCTTCCATAGATGATGTTAAAGCCAACCGCATACCTCCTTTTCCTATACTTGCCGCAGAACATTACGATGATAACGCACTTTTCCTTGTTCAATATAGATCACGCAGTCGGCGGCTTCGGAAATCAAATCCATATCATGTGTAATCAGAAGAATACATTTTCCTTCCTGTGCAAGTTGTTTGAAAAGCCTTACTGTCAATCGCATATTGTAACCATCCAATCCGCTTGTCGGTTCATCAAATACAAGTAGACTTCTGTTGCTAGCTGCCGCGATTGCTAAAAGTAACCGTTGTTTTTGTCCGCCAGATAACGAGGCTGGATGTCGGTTTTGAAAAGTATCTAACCCCATTTCTTTTAATCTTATCAAGGCCGTTTCTTTTAGATTGGATGTTTCTTTTTTACCAATCCAAAATTCATCTAAAACCGTCGGTGCATAAAGCTGGTAATCGGCATCCTGCTGGACAAAAAAAGAATGGTTTGTACGCTTCTTCCGTTTCAGATATTCTCCATCAATCTGAACAGTACCCATAGCACGGTACAATCCGGTGATAGCCCGGCACAGGGTAGACTTTCCAGCGCCGTTTGGCCCCGCAATGGCAAGAATCTTTCCACTTCTGGCTGAGAAAGAAACTTCATCTAAAATCTGGCGGCTGTCCAGCATACAAGAAATTTCAGAAATCTGCAAGGTATCCTCCGGTTTTGACTGAAACGCTCCGCCTACTTGAAATTCCGGCGTATCAAAAGGGCGCAGCCCCATGCCTGCAAGCTGATCTCTTTTCAACCGCAATACTTCGTTATGATCGTAAATAGCAGAAATTGCACCATCTTCCATAAAAATAAGTCGGTCAAAATAATCCCTTACATAGTGAAAACGATGTTCCGATAGAATAATGGTGTGTCCGGCTTCTTTTAGCCGATAAAGCAGTGTACCCAAACGAACCATAGCGTCGCTGTCCACATTTGAGGAAGGCTCGTCCATAACGATCACTTTTGGTTTCATGGTACAAATCGATGCAATAGCAATTAGTTGTTTTTCTCCACTGGAAAGGGGAAAAATCCGCCGATCCAGCAATCGGTCAATATTCATTTGTGCGCATACTGCATTTACCCGTTCCTGCATAACGGCGCGCTCTAATGGAATATTCTCCATGCCGAGCGCAATCTCGTCCGTTGTATTGGTCGTGAAAAACTGGCTGCGTGGATCTTGAAATACGCTGCCAACCATTGTACCTAACTGATGGATTGGCATTTTCAGTGCGTCCTGCCCATCAAGGGAATAACTGCCCGTAAGTATTCCTGGATAAAATTGTGGACAAAGCCCATTAAGAACTCTCGTTAAGGTGGTTTTTCCACAGCCGCTTTTGCCCGCCAATAGAATCAATTCGCCTTTTTTAATCTTCAAATCAATGTGACGTAGTTGGCTGTCCTCACGGCTGTTTGCATAGGAGAAGGAGATATTTTTTAATTCAATCATAGCACACCTCCTTTTTCCAAAACAAAAACTACAGTAACAATTAGAATAAAACAAATGAAAAGAGCGTTATCTTTCCAGATAAGATTTACAGGACGATAGCTAATAGTTGCACCGGAGAACCGCACACCGCGCACCGTCATAGAAGCAGACAATTCCTCTGCCACCTTTGTCGTTCTTAAAATCAGCGGGATTAAAATATATTCCAAAGTAGAAGGAAGATGGGTAAGCGTGTGAACCACGCCTACCCCAATTCCTCTGAAACGCTGCGAAGATCGTATAGCTCTGTATTCTCCAGAAATCGTAGGAAAGAACCTAAGAACCACGGCGACTGCTATTCCAACAGCCTTCGGAAAACGCAAGGCCTGCAACGATGCCATCAAAGAGCCGGTAGGTTCTCCGGCAAGAGCCGTGGCAAAGGACAAGGGAATCAGTATTTTCCTTCCCACAATCCCTATGCTGGATAGCATAGAGCTTACGGAAAAGGCTACGCTGCTGTCAAGCAGCCTCACACCTGCCCAGCCTATCCCATAAAAAACGAGGTAATACAACACATAGGGCAAGATCTTATTCGCATTTCCTGTCAGCAAATGGATAAGCAGGCAGCCTAAAAACACACATAAGGTCCCGATTTCTGAACGAATCAATAAGATGGAGGCAACCCCCAACAGACATAGCAGCAGCCATGTGCGAGGATCCGGCTGAAACCAGCTTTGCTTTTTCCTGTCCATTACGCAACTCCGGCAGGCTTAAAGTGTTTGCCCAGCATTTTCATGCCCAGCGCATATCCGGCAATGGACAAAGCTGCGGCTGCAACCAAGGCGATTGCAATATTCTGCGGGGCCAGCCAGAATCCTTCCAGAGATGCGATAGCGGCATCTGCGCTGGCGGCGGCCATGCCCATAGCCACATAGCTTTGCACTAAACTATCGCGGAACAGCAGCATGGTTAGCGTGCTGCCCATTCCATTGAGCATCCATGTAAGCGCATGGGGGATGGCAGGACGGATTTTGCTTCTGTACCCGCCGCCCAGCATAATCAGTTCGTTTACAACAGCAAGGATTGCGAAGAACACGAACACATAGACACTGCCGGTAAAAAGGAAATACAGGCCGTAAACCATCGGAATGATAAACTGCGTACCGATTTTCGGGCACTTTTTCACCAGCAGGACGTAGATGATACCGTTAATCAAACCTGCAAGGCCGGGAGCAAGAAAGTAGACAAGCTGTAAATTGGCCGCAAACGGCATAGCTGTCACAAGTCCGATTGCCGTTTCTACGCAGGCCAGCAGCAGTACAATGACAAATTCTTTCAGATTTAACACCTTTTCTTTCATTTAAGAAACCTCCTAAGATTGTTTGAATGTATAGTCTCCAGCTTGGCTCTGCAGCTCCCACAACCGGGAATAAAGTCCTTCTTGCCCGGCAAGCTGGTTATGGGTTCCTTTCTGTACGATCTTCCCATCCTGCAATACGAGGATTTGATCGGCGCTGCGCACCGTTTTTAACCGATGCGCAATCATAATGACCGTGCGCTTTTTGGAAATTTCGTCCAGCGCTTTCTGCACCATTGCCTCATTATCCGCGTCCAAGGAGGCGGTTGGTTCATCCAGCAGCAGGATGGGTACGTCTTTTAGGAACGCTCTGGCAAGAGAAATCCGCTGGCGCTCACCACCGGAGAGCGTCGCGCCTCCTTCCCCGACAACCGTGTCGTAGCTTTCCGGCAGGGCAGAGATAAAATCATGGCAACGAGCTTGTTTACACGCTTTTATCATCTGTTCTTCCGTAATGTTCTCATTGCCGAAACAAAGATTATCCCGAATGGTTCCCCGGAATAAATAGGCGTTCTGCATAACCATAGAGATGTTGGAAAGCAGGCTGTCCGTTTGGATTTTACGGATGTCCTTGCCATTCATGCGAATATGTCCACCTTGGTAATCCCAAAACCGTGCCATCAGACGAAGCAAGGTAGATTTTCCGCTTCCTGATGGCCCTACCAAAGCCGTGAGCGAACCGGCCGGGGTGGTGAAAGAGACATTCTTTATGACATCTGCTTCCGCTCCATATCCAAAGGATACGTTTTCAAACTGATAAGAAGCGCCTTTTTCAATCTTTTCTGTACCATACGGTTCGTCTGTCGTCATCACCTTGTCTAACCGCTCACCGGAAGGTATCATCCCACGCAGCGCGGATATGCTGGTAACAACCATCAACTCCGCATCTACCAGTTTGGTCGCTAAAACAAGAAAGCCTGCAAAATCCAGAACAGAGAGTGTGTCTCCAATCAGCAGATAAAGGCCAACCGCAGTCGTTACGGGGACGATGAATTTCACCAAAGAGGAACAAAGGGTAGATAAACTTCCCGCCACTGCTTCATCTTTTAGGGATTCATCTCTCAATTCCCTCATGGCTGTTTTCAAAGACTGAAACCCGTCCCCTGTACGATGGTACGCTTTCAGATCTTTCATACCATGGAGATATTCATTGATTTGCGTAGCCGCATGGGTTTTTGCTTCCATGACCTGTCGGCTGTGCTTTTCTTTGATACGGGCAATTCCAAGCATAATTGCCGCGCAAACCGGCAGCATTCCAAACATGGCAATCCCCATGCGCCAGTCATAAACACTAATCCATACAATGGAAATCGCCAGCAGCGCTCCCACACCAATGGGATATGGCAGCCAGTAGCAGAGCGTGTATTCCACGTTTGAAAAATCATTGGCAAAGGAGCTAATCAGCTCCCCTGATTCTTTGGATGAAAAGAATCCCAACGGCTGGCGACGCAGCTTTTGAATATATGCCACACGTTTTTTTGCCGTATCGCTGTAAGCGCGCCCATAGGTGAAGTAGTAGGAAACCAGTTCTACTGCGTATTGAAGCAGAAGATATCCTAAACCTATGGCCGCCAGTGTTATAAGAAGCTGCAAGTCCAATGTGTACGGCGGTACAAAAGCCTGCCCAAGCGTATAGATGGCCATATATGCCAGAATAGCCGGAAGCATACTGCACGCCTGTGAAAGGAACAGCCACACGGTAGGCTGAATGATTTCTTTTGGCTTATGAAAGGTGAATTGCCGGATCATCTTAAACATGTGCTGCGCCTCCTTTCATCCGCCAGTTTTCCGTCTCATTCTGAATGGCCCATAAATGGGCATAAAGACCATGCTTTTGCAGCAGTTCTTGGTGCGTCCCTTGTTCTTTCAGCTTTCCGCCTTCCAAAACGAAGATGATGTCTGCGTCTTGAATGGAGTAGAGGCGGTGCGCGATCATCAGAACTGTTTTTCCTTTCAGTAATTCTGCCATACCTTCCCGCAATGCAAGCTCGTTTTCTGCATCCGTAAAAGCCATCGCTTCATCCAACACGACAATTGGGGCATTTTTTAGAATCGCCCTTGCAATGGCAATACGCTGTGCTTCCCCGCCGGACAATGTATGCCCACCGTCACCTAATCTTGTTTGATAGCCTTCCGGCAATGATTGGATGAAATCGTGGCAACGCGCAGCTTTTGCCGCACGCTCAACTGCTTCTCGAGTTACGTTTTGATGCATGGCAATGTTGTCATAAACGCTTTCTGCAAATATGTAAGTGTCTTGGAATACAAAAGCGATGGTATCCATAAGCGCCTTGGTGGAATAGTCCCGTATATCCTTTCCGCCAATGGAAATGCTGCCGCTTTCTACATCCCAAAATCTTGCCAGCAGTTGTCCGGCTGTGGATTTTCCTCCGCCTGATGGTCCTACCAAAGCGGTGAAGGAACCTGCCGGAATGTGCATTGTGATATGCTCCAGCGCCATGAGCCGCAGAGGGTCAGCAGCCTTTTGATAGGAAAAACTCACATCCTGAAACGCAAGTTCCGCAGAAACCGGCGGTGTGTCGCATGTACCTTCCGCTACCGGCTCCATCTTCATCACATCCTCGATCTGATCCATCCGCACAGCCAGATTCCGCAGATCCGCGCCAAACTCAACCAATTCCATTAGTGGACTGATTACTGCCGGTCCCACAATCAAAAACATCAACAGCTCCATCATCAAATTGTGATTCCCGGGATTCAGATATAGTAGGACACATCCTGTTGCTAAAATGAAGGCCAGTATAGAAAGAGTAATGGTTTTATAAGCGCCGTAAATAGGCGTAACTCGTTTTAGATAGGCCATTAGGCTTTTCCGGTTTTTTTCTATCAGTCCAGTCAGCCGTATTGCCGCTGCTTCCGGTTTTCCAAAAATTTTTTCTTCTTCCATTCCAGAAACATATTCCGAAAATGCCGCGTCAAGCTCCGTGGAGGAACGGTTGAGATCTGCCCAAATCTTCTGGCCTCTTTTCCCGCCAAAAGCCGAAAACTGGATGATAAACGCAAGCGCTAATGCAACTGCAATCGTCAAGGCAAGCGGTACATTGATAGAAAATAGCAACACCGACAACGAAACCAGCAGGAAGACAGCCCCAATGAGGTTCGATACATCATGGGCAATAATATTCTCCATCTTCTCGATGTTGTCGTTCATGGTCTTTTGCACGGCGCCAGACTGTCCGCCAGTGAAGAAGCCCAGATTCAGCCTGCCCATGTGATTCAGAATTCTCATACGCAAACCGTAGAGCGCATGAAAGGCACAGGAGTGACAAACAAAGCTGCCGATTATAGAGAGCGCAATGCCAATGATAATACTTGCCAGCGTAATTCCTGCCCACAACCATGCAGCGGATATATCTACAGCCGTATGATTCAAGGATGCTTCCAGAAAGATACGAACAATTCGGTAGATCGTGTAGAAAGGAACGCCCGACAGTAATATGCTGATAGAGGAACAAGATACGCCCAATATGTACCGGGCTGAACTGCATTGTGCGGTTTGGAATACTCGCAGGACAGCGTTTTTCTTTACTTCTTTCATAAATTCTCCTTTCTCTGCCTTTCAGGTTTGTGGATTGTAAGGCAAGTGATTTTAATGGTTATACATCGCTAACTCAAAACATTATGCAAAAAATCTTAGATGTCGTCAAGTGACCTTACTGTGCCTACAATACAGTCCAATTATTTGGTACAAACTATAAAACCCTTGATTTTAGGCAATTTTCTTGTTATATTTTGTGTTGTGAGTTAATGATTGCTAACCAAAAATCGTGCCAAAATAGAAATGGCTGTGCCGTTTTAGTACAGAGGTGATTGCTATGATTACAATTCATAATGTGGACGAGACGTTGCTATTTTATGGTTCTCTGGGAGCCGAGCGAAAAGAAGTTGGTAACTGCACCTTGTTCACTTTTTTCGATAAGACCTCTCATGTTCGTTTGTGGGGAGATTTACATGGCTTTTGTGTGGCTTCGGTCGATGTTATATTTCCAAAGGACATGGTGATCCGTTCACAAATCCATCAGCGGTATATAGGGATTAGTTTTACCGAAGAAGGGCAAATGGTTAGCTACAACCGAAAAGCAGAAATGCGGGAATCCCATAACGGCATAGATTGCTATGTCTTTAATTCTCCGGCTCCATTATTTATGAAAATAACCGGAGGACAACGCCTCCGGTTTCGGGGAATGTATCTTCAAGAATCCTTTTTTCAAGAAAACAATGTATCTTTATATGATAGTTTTTGGGTAGATGCCAAGCGTTCTCTTACCTGTAATGAGATCCATTCTCCAGAATTGTTGTCCATTTATCAACGCATTGAAAGATGCCCGCTTACAGGAAAAGCATTTCAGCTTTGGATGCGAGGACAGGGCTTGGCCGCTGTGGGTCATCTGCTGGATTTAACACAGCGATATGCCTCTGTTCCGCCTATCTATCTAAGTGAAGGTGAAGTTGCATCCGTCTTACAGGCTAAACAACTAATTCGGGAAAATATAGCCAATGTGCCGACCATTCTTGAACTATGCAAAAGTATCGCACTTAATAAAAACAAACTACAAAAGGCATTTCAACTTACAGAGGGCAAAAGCGTCGGGGAATATATTCGGACGCTACGAATGGAGTTGGCCTTGGAACTTTTGGAAAAAAGCGATATGACAATCAGTGAAATTGCAAAATCAACCGGGTATCATGGAATATCAAACTTCTATCATGCTTTTCAGCAGAAATTCGGGGAAACTCCGCAAACTATCCGTGAAATAATTCAAAAAGAGTAGGAGCTAATATGTAAATTCACAAATTGGCAAGCAATGCAAATATGTACATATTTGCGATTTTGGCGGGGAGCAACCCCGCCAAAACGCTTGTTGAGGGATAACCCCCAAGCCCCCAAGATCGTCCCTTCCGGTGACGGCTGCGCGTCCTGCGGACGCTGAAATGTGAAATAAGCAAAAGAAAAACTCTATGCAAATGGTTAATCCATTCACATAGAGTTTTCTTATTTCCCGTTCACTTGGCATAGGTCAGTATTTTCGCAATACTTCTATATGTTCCTCTACCAATAGCGGAACCTTCTTTGTTTCGCTCTTTAAGCTCAACCGTCTAAAAGCAGAATAAAACAAAATAAGGTCCTACCAAAAAATAGGTAAGGCCTTATTTTATTATTGCAAAACTCAATTTGCTTATTACGGCTTTACGACTAATAATAGAATATTTTATAGAATAATCCGGAAATTTTTTATTTAGCTTAATTCTAACATTCCATTATAAAGTCTATAATACATTCCCTTTTGTTTAAGCAAATCCTCATGATTTCCTCGTTCTACAATCTTCCCATGATCAAGAACCATAATAGCATTGGCATTGCGTACTGTACTTAATCTATGAGCAATAACAAAAACTGTTCTTCCTTCCATTAAACGGTCCATACCTTTTTCGATTAATGATTCTGTTCTGGTATCAATGGAAGATGTTGCTTCATCTAGGATTAATACCGGCGGATCTGCAATAGCAGCACGTGCAATTGCTAATAACTGTCTTTGTCCTTGGGAAAGATTTGCTCCATCAGATGTTATCATTGTATCATAACCATGTGGGAGACGGCGAATAAATGAATCTGCATTGGCAATCTTCGCAGCTGCACGGATTTCTTCCTCAGTAGCATCCAATTTACCAAAGCGAATATTTTCTGCAATAGTTCCGGTAAACAGATGGGTATCCTGTAATACAATACCCAAAGAATGACGTAAAGCATCCTTTTTAATATCTCTGACGTCAAATCCATCATAAATCACACTGCCGCCCTGTACATCATAGAAACGGTTAATAAGATTTGTAATAGTAGTTTTTCCAGCACCAGTTGAACCTACAAAAGCTATTTTTTGTCCAGGTTTAGCATATAGGCTGATCTTTTTTAGAATTGGATGATTATCATCATATCCAAAATCGACTTCATTAAACCGTACGTCTCCCCGCAATGGAACTTTTGTTCCGTCCGGTTTTTGCCAAGCCCATCTTTCATTTTTTTCATCTTTACTAGATACTGTAACAAGATCAACCTTTCCTTCATCTATTTCAGACGGCTGATCCATAGCTTCAAATACACGTTCTGCACCTGCAAGAGCTGCCAATAAAAAATTACTCTGCTGAGTAAACTGATTAATAGGAGCCGCCGCTTGACGTACAAATACCAAATAACTTGCCAGGCTTCCTACGTCTATCTTCCCATTCATTGCCATAATTCCGCCAATCACAGCTACAATTGCATAATTAACATATGAGATACTGACTACAGCCGGAATCATAGTCGCAGCAAAAGCTTGCGCGCCGGTCCCTGCTTTACGCAGCGCCTCGTTTTTAACTTGAAAGGCTTTTAAATTCTCTTTTTCATGGTTAAATACTTTAACAACTTTCTGACCGTTTACCATTTCTTCTATATATCCATCTAAATCACCTAAACTGGCCTGTTGCTTTGTATAATAAGCTTTACTTTTATGCCCGCTGAATTGAATATATAAAAACATAACAATATAGCATATAGTAACAATCAATGAAAGCTGCCAATTAAGGATATATAAAATTACTAAAGTACCAACCATTTGGATAAAGCTCTGAATGACCATAGCAAAGCTGTTATTCAAAGCATCTGATATTGTATCTACATCATTTGTAAAATAGCTCATGATATCTCCATGGCGCTGGTTATCAAAAAAACGCAATGGAAGTGTTTGGAGATGGGAAAATAGATCCCGTCGTATATCAAATAATACTTTTTGAGCTGCTTTTACCATAATCTGCGTATAACCATATGCAGTGATAACACCTATTATATATATCACCGCCGTTACTATAACGCCGTATATCAATTTACTTATTTCACCGGATGCAAGATTATTTACAACCGGACGAATCATATAATTCCCCAAAAGATTTGCTAATGCGCTGATGGTGACCAATACAGCGACCGCCAACAGCAAAAATTTATGCCGGCCTAAATAAGATAAAAGCGTTTTAAAAGTATTAAATAGATTTTTAGGCTTCTTGGCACCCGGTTGGCGAGCTGGCACTGGTATCACCCCTTTTCATTTGCGATGTATAAATTTCCTGATAAATCGGATCATTTTCTAATAATTGCGCATGTGTTCCAATTGCATGAATATTTCCATCATCCATAACTATTATCTGGTCTGCGCCAATTACTGACGTAATGCGCTGAGCAATAATAATTTTAGTTACATCTGTTAAGTTCGCTAAAGCTGCCCTGATATCGCTTTCTGTAGCAGTATCTACCGCACTGGTAGAATCATCAAATATCAAGATTTTTGGATTTTTAAGCAGTGTACGGGCTATACAAAGACGTTGTTTTTGACCGCCGGAAATATTAACGCCGCCCTGGCCTAAATCTGTATCAAGTCCTTTGGGCATACGTTTTAAAAATTCATCAGCCTGGGCTGCTCTGCATGCTTTCCAAATTGTTTCATCATCAGCCTGTTGATTACCCCACAAAAGATTTTCTCTTACTGTACCGGAAAATAAAACATTTTTTTGCAGTACAATTCCAACTGCATCACGAAGTATACGCAGGTCATATTCGCGGACATCCCTGCCGCCTACCTTAACAACGCCTTTTGTTGCATCATACAAACGTGGAATTAATTGTACCAACGTACTTTTTGCTGATCCAGTTGAGCCCAAAATTCCTATTGTCTGCCCTGCTTTAATATTAAAATTGACATTGGATAGTGCATATTCCTTTGCCCCTAAATTATATTTAAATGATACATTCTCAAATGAAATACTTCCATCAGCGACCTCTTTTATACCGTTTTCTGGAGATGTAAGTATAATTTCTTCATCCAATACTTCTTTAATTCTATGCGCGCTTGCAAAAGAACGAGTAAGCAGCAAAAAAACATTGGAAATCATCATCATGGAGTTCATAATTTGGAATACATAACTTAAAAATCCTGTAAGATCTCCTACTTGAAGAGAAGAATTTAAGATCATATTCCCGCCAAACCACATGATTAAAATAACCGCAGTATATAATATCAATTGAAATGCCGGTAAATTTAATACAGCATATTTAAATGTATTCTGGCTGTTATCCATCAAAGTTTTATTAACTTCTTCGAATTTTTCTTCCTCATATTCTCTTCTAACAAAAGCTTTTACTGCACGAATTGCCGTCAATACTTCTTGTACTGTACCATTAAGTTTATCAACTGCTTTTTGCAAAAAATTATACATAGGCGATATCTTATGTACAATATAAAAAAGTATTACTCCTAAAATAGGTGCGCACAATAAAAAAATTAGCGCTAGACTTGGGTTCATCCAGAATGATAAAACAACGCCTAAAACCAACATAACAGGTCCACGCACCATTGGACGGAATCCTCCGCAGACAGCATTTTGTATTACTGTGACATCGGTAGTCATACGTGTAATTAAAGATGATGTATCAAAATGATCAAGATTTGAAAATGAATAATCCTGTACCTTTTCATATTGAGCCTCACGAATCCTAGCTCCCCAGCCATAAGCTGCCCTAGCTGCAAACCGTGCATATAAAAGGCCGGTAGCTAAAGATAACAATGCACAAATTCCCATATAAATACCTTTATGAAGGATATATGTCATATCATGATTAGCTATGCCAACATCTATCAAGTCCGACATTAATATTGGAATTACAAGTTCAAATCCTGTTTCAATGACAATAAGCAGAGCTCCGATTACCATATCTTTCCAATATGGCCCCAGATAATGAAGCAGACATTTTAAGTCTCTCACTCTTTTTCCTCTTTTCTTTCACGAAAATTTTTATATGCCCGGGAAAGATAATTAGCAAAACATATTTTTTCTTCTTTGCTAAATCCATTGAGCATAATTTCCTCCATATTACGACAATGGTTTTGCCATTTCTTTTGAACCTCATACCCATTATCCGTCAATGCGATTAAATTACTGCGCCGGCTTTCCTCATCAATTTTTCTAGTAACAAATCCGCCTTTTTCCAATGAATCAATCATTCGTGAAACAGCTGCTGAATCAATTTCAAAAAAATTAGCCAGCTCACGTTGACGGCAAGGCCCATATTTTGCTAAATAATTAATTAATTTTGGCTGCCCTATTTCCAATCCTATTTCCCCTAGATATGGGCGTAGATAATTAGACTGTGCATGATATGCACGGTATAATAGCATATGAAACGTCTGTTCCATGAGTCTCCTCCTAAAACAATTGACATATCAATAATTGATATGTCAATTATATCAAGTGATTATAATTTGTCAATACAGATATATTCTTAAAATAACAGCATATCATTGAATTTTTTTGTTAGTAATAATCACACATTACATTATTTTTTATATAATATTTCCTAAAAACTGTTAGCGGCTTATATAACATAAATTTTTTATCTAAATAATAGCAAAAGTATGAATCATCCATTAGATATAAAAGTCATCATTAATATAGATTATTAAACCGAATTATTTTTATAACTTTATATAAATAAATTACCAGACAGTGCTTTATATAACCGTCTGGTATGCAAAGACAATGAAAATTGTTCAAAATATTATAATATATAAAATTATCTCTTAATAAAAGCAGGATACGAAAAAGTACCGCTGATAAGGGGGCGCCTGCGCAGCGCATCTTTTAGATGCGCTAAAAGCAAAATAATATAATCCTTGATTTGTCTCAAACTGCTAATAAGAAATGTTTATTATCTCAAGAACAACATATTATTATAATATATTATTTTGCATAAAGCAGCCATATTTCATATGGCTGCGCGCAGGCGCCCCACTTCAAAGTAATGACATTAAGTATGTTGTAATTATAATTTATATTTAGTTTAATTGTATTTTTATGTTACAGAAGATTATTTAGAAAACCAAATGTGCGAATATGCAGACATAGTAAAAACGCCACCTTACAACCAATCTAAGATGGCGGTTTCTGTTCGGTATCAGAGTAAACATTTAACGGCGAAGCCTCATGCAAAAAATAAGTGTTCGTCCAATAACTTATTTGGTATAGATAAACTCGCGCAGATTGAACCTGTAATATTCTAACCGATTTACTCTAGTGTTGATGCTCAGTATAACCCCCCTGAGGGAAAACTGTAA
>JABLTR010111474.1_pt1 | contig 13690 bp, 10 predicted proteins | sample 7160071 | NCBI WGS metagenome assembly JABLTR01 (sample SAMN14651230, study PRJNA627086) | human gut metagenome | isolation source: feces | host: Homo sapiens
CTTCTTCCCTGATTACTTTCCAGCCTTCCCCTTTCGGATATTCCTTGATCCCAGGTTTCACAACCTTCAGAGGAATCTCCATCAGGATCTGCTGAAAGATAACCGGCAACAACTCAACGACATCACCCTTTGCCTCGTGGACATCCGCATCCTCACATTTGACAAATGAGAACACTTCCTCGCTTTCCGAGTGAAATGAAACCTCAACATCATCGAGAGTTATTGAACACGGTACTATCATCACTCCTGTAATCGACAGATCCGCATACGCACGTTCGCTTACAACATCGTAATGAATTTCTCCGCTCACATGAACGTCTGGCACCGATCGGATATTGTGCATCCGAGCAAATGCTTCGGGCTCAAAACGAATCGATTCATCGATGGAAATCGTATTGTTTTCAGCACGCAAAAGATCCGCTCTCGCAATCTTCACGATCTCACCACCTCATGTCAACGAGAACATTATAAAGAAATTGATTCTTAAAGTCAAGAAAGAATCTGCTTTTGTCCCAAAAAGCGCTTTTGTTGCGTTTTCCTTTTAGATCAGGTGAAATTTACGCAATCCCTCTATCACATCTGCTTCCTTCGTACAGTTATGATCCCCCAGGGAGATCGCCGGTTTTGTCTTTCCATGAAAATCGCTTCCACCGGTAACCGCCAAGTGGTGTAAAACCGCCTGTTCATAAAAGAAATCTGTCTCTGCCTTCTTATGGTAACTGGAAAAACACTCGATGCCGTCAATGCCGATGGCGATCATCTCTTCCAGTAGAGCATAGTTTCCCTTCAGGTTATTTCCGGGATGTGCCAGTACCGCGATTCCCTGCTGCTGGTGGATGATCGCGAGCACCTGTGTCAGAGAGGGATAGCTGATCACCGTTTCACAAGGCTTCCCCTGCGCATAATAATCCCAGTAAAAGTTAACATACGGATTATCCCCACGGGCTCCGCCGGGACGATATGGTTCCAGCAGCGGATGTTCCCTGTAACGCGGATCATTCAGCAGCACCTCTGCAAACAGCTCTCCAGTATACACACCATTGTCACAAATGGCATCCAGCTGCTCTCTGCATAGTGAAAACCCGAGCGCATTGGTCCGTTCCAGCTTTTTAATCCCCAGTATTTGTTCCTGTCGTTCGACATTTTCCTCCAATTGTTGAAAGATCGCAGCATGATGATCGATCCCATAGCCGAGCACATGCAGGTTCACTCCCTGATACGTACAGTCGATCTCAACGGCCGGGATACAGCGCATCCCTCGTTTTTGCGCTTCCTGTATCGCCTCCTCAACTCCTTTTGTGGTATTGTGATCCGCCAGCGCACAGATCTGAATACCTGATGCATGACACATGGCGATCAGTTCTCTCGGCGTATACTGCCCATCATCACTGTAACAGCTGTGCATGTGCAGATCGATCACAGTTCTCATGGCACTTCTCCTCTCTTTCGATTGCCCTGTGCACGATAGATCCTCTTACGCGCAAATGCGCATGGTGATGCTGTCGATCCATTGCAGCAGATCGGTGAGCACCTGTTCCCGGCAAGCTTCATTGTGCAGTTCATGTCGCGCCGCCGGATACAGCTTCTGCACGATGTTGGTATAGCCGACATTGCGCATCAGGGCGATTGCTTTCTTCCAGGCATGCACGGAACGGATGCAGGGATCTTCCCTGCCGGCGATGTACAGCAGCGGCAGCGAAGGCTTTCGGCACAGCCAGCCGTCACTGTCATACGTATCATAAAGCAGACGAAACAGATTCTGATAACCGTTGAGCGTAAATGGAAATCCGCACAGCGGATCCTGCTCATACGCCTGCACCACTTCGCTGCGTGAACACAGCCAGGCGCTCTTCCCCTCTTTGGCAAAGGCCCGTTCATAACCGCCCATCACCAGTCGATACAGCAATGGGCTGCGGTCATACTCTCCCTTGATCTTGCGCAGCAGACCGCACAGTGCCATGGCCGGCATCACCAACGGATTGGCGCTGGGAGAACCGCAGATAACGGCTCCGTCCACCTCATAATCAAAGCGGCGCAGATAACAGCGGACGGCCAGAGAACCCATGCTGTGACCGAAGATGATATATGGAAGATCGCCGAAGCGCTTCTTCATGCAGTGCACGACCTGATGGATGTCATTGATGATCCACACACCGCTGTCATCGTAAAAATAGCCGAGATCCTTGGGGTGGCGGATGCTCTCTCCATGACCGCGCAGATCGAAGATGACGGCCGCATAACCGTTGTCGCTCAGCAGATCGAGCACATGCTGATAACGTTCCTTGTGCTCACACATGCCGTGCACCAGGTGTACGATTCCCCGGATTTCTCCCTCCGGCAGCTGCAGGATGCCCGACAGCATCAGCGCATCTTCGTCCGAAGGAAGCCGCAGCAGTTCTCTCTTCATGCACATCCCCTCCTGTATCAAATTATAACAAGCCACACTTATTTTCGCAATAAAGGCCGTTTTGTGCTATATTTATGACATTGAGATACGGGAGGTCCTTATGAAGGTATGCGGAATCGTCGTTGAATACAATCCGTTTCACAACGGACACCTACACCATCTGCAGCAGGCCCGCAGACAGAGCGGGTGCGATGTGGTGGTCGCCGTGATGAGCCCTCACTTCGTACAGCGCGGAGAGCCGGCCATCTGTGATAAATGGGCACGGGCAAAAGCGGCCCTTGCCTGCGGGGTCGATCTGGTAATCGAGCTGCCGACGCTGCACGCGGTGCAGAGCGCTGCTTATTTTGCGCAGGCAGCGGTCGAGCTGCTGGCACTTGCAGATACGGATGTGATCGTCTTCGGCAGCGAAAGCAGCGACCACGCCCAGCTGGAAGAAGCGGCACGCCGTTTGGAACATGTCGTCGTAAATGAGCGCAGTCAGAGCATTGTGCGGCAGTATGAAAGCCAATTGGGAGCAATGGCACCCAATGACATCCTGGGCATCCACTACATCCGAGCGGCCAGACCCTACGGCATACAGACGCTGTGCATCAAGCGCACCAACGATTACCACTCCTGCAAGATCGATGCACCCATCGCCAGTGCGACGGCCATCCGCCATGCCTTTTTCCACGGTGAAGATGTCAGCGCCTATACGCCGCTGGCAGCACAGCTGGATGCGAACCGACGGCTCTCTGCGCTGTACCCATATCTGCAGACACAACTGCTTCTGGATGATCCCGCAAAGATGCGCGCTTGCTTTCTCATGGATGAAGGGATCGAGTCCCTGTTCATCCAGGCAGCCAAAGCAAATGACACGCTGGAGGCGTTCCTCGATCACTGTACGAATGCCCGCTATACACGTTCCCGCATCCAACGGACATTGATCCACTACCTGCTTCACACCAGCAAAGACGACGCCAATCAGCATGCGCTTCCGGCGCACCTGCGCTTGCTCGCCTTTACGAAGCAGGCGCGGCCGTTGTTGCGAAAGCTGCAGGATGAAGGACGACCGATCGTCTCCCGCTTTCACGACCTGCCTCTGTTTTACCGACAGATGGAACGAAAGGCCACCATCCTCTATACCCATGGTGATGCCAAAGAAAGAAAGCGCCTGTTAGCCAGAGAGGGGGAAGGACCATATGCCGATCTTAGCGATCATCATCACTAGCCTTGTGAGCATCCTTGTCGCAGGAGCGATCGTCCTCCTTCACTTTTTTCCCCGAGCGCCCCGACAGCAGCATGCGCACTATGACTTTGCCCTTGTGCTGGGCTGCCCCTGCCTTCCGGACGGATCGCTCAGCCGCATGCAGAGACGGCGGATGGATCATGCTCTTTGGCTGTATGAACAAAATGCCTGTTCCCTGCTGATCGTCAGCGGAGGAAGCGTAAAAAACGAACACGGAGAAGCCGATGCCATGCTCGCCTATGCCAGGAGGCAACATGCGATCCACGCTGAAGCGGAGACCCGTGCGACCAACACCTATGAAAATTTCGTGTACGCAAGAGCACTGTGGGAGAAACATCACTGTCACAGCGCGATCATCGTTACTTCTCCTTTTCATGCACGCAGAGCCAATTATTTCGCAAAACGCTATTTCAGCGATTACTGCATCAGCACCTATGCCCAGCACGACCGTCTGCGCAACTGGCCGATCGAATGGTACTGCATGTGCAAATGCCTGTGGATCGAATGGAAGATCCACAGACAGAACAAAACAGGCAAACAGAAGAGATGAAACGCTGCACCATGCAGCTCCTCCTGCATAAGGGCGTTTTGCCCGACAAAAAAAGCGGAAGCCTTCGCCGCAACACTCATTGTTGCACGGTCTTCCGCCGTTTTTATATCCGATCACTGAGATCAGTGGATGACACGCTCGACATCGTTGACACTGTTGATCTTACGCAGATTGGCAATCAGCGTCCGCAAGTGTTCCGCATCCCGGACACCGACCGTCATCTTGGTCGTTGCGGTGATCCGGTCATCGTTCACCTTGGAATCTACATGATTCATCTGTGCCTTGCACTGGGAGACGACCGTTACGATATCGCTGAGCAGATAGCTGCGGTCGTTGGAATGGATGATGAGATCGACATCATAGCTCTTCTCTTCCAGACCTTCCTCCCACTCCACGCTGATCAGCCGCGGCTTTTCATTTATGATGTTGGGACAGTCTTTCCGATGGACCTTGACGCCCTGCCCTTTGGTGATATAGCCGACGATCGCATCGCCCGGCACCGGCGAGCAGCAGGCAGCCAGCTGTACCATCATCGTATCGATTCCCGGCACATGGATGCCGCAGGAAGATTTCTTGCGCGGTTTGTTCTCGGAACGGTTGAACATCTTCAGCAGGTCCTCATTGTCGATCGGCGCGCTGATCTTATGCTTGGTCAGCCGTTCGATCACCGCCTGCAGCGAAACCTGTTTGTTGGCGATCGCCACCATCAGATCCGGTACGTTGCTGAAGGAGAGCGAGCCGACGATCTGTTCCAGCCGTTTGTGATTGAGCAGGTTTTCCTCCAGGCCACGCCGGCGGACCTCCTCTTCCAGCATGTCTTCTCCTTTATGGATCAGCCCGCTGCGCTTTTCGCTCTCCTGCTTCTGGAAGAAGGAGCGGATCTTGTTGCGGGCATGCGGGGACTTGACGATCTTGAGCCAGTCCTCGCTGGGACCGTTGGACTGATTGCTGGTGCGGATGCTGACGACATCACCGGTCTTCAGCGGTGTATTGAGCGGAACGATCGCCCCGTTGATCGTTGCGCCGACCGTATGATGACCGACCTCTGTATGGATGCGATAGGCAAAATCGATCGGCGTGGCCCCGTTGGGCAGGGCGATGACACGCCCTTTGGGGGTCAGCACGTAGACATTGGCCTCAAAGATGTCCCGCTGCAAGACGTTCATATACTCCAGCGGATCATCGCTCTCCTCATCGCTCATCATCGAGAAGTCCTTGAACCAGTGCAGCTGTTCCTCGATCTCTTTCTGTTCCAGCTCCTGTCCGCCATACTGGGTCTCCTTGTAACGCCAGTGCGCCGCAACACCTCGCTCTGCGATCTCATCCATCTTCTCCGTGCGGATCTGCACCTCAAAGATGTCTCCGTCGCCGGCGACGATCGTCGTGTGCAGCGACTGATACATATTGACCTTTGGCATGGCGATATAATCTTTAAAGCGTCCCGGGATCGGACGGTATTTGGCATGAATATAGCCCAGCACCTCATAACAGTTGACCTCCGTATCCGTAATGACGCGGATGGCCAGCAGATCGAGGATCTCCTCAAAACGCTTGTTCTTCGTGATCATCTTTTTATAGATGCTGTAGAGATGCTTGCTGCGGCCAAAGATCCGGTAAGGGATGTGATGCTCATCCAGCATGTCGCTGATCTCACGGATCATATACTGTACCTGCGCATCGCGTTCCGACTCCCGTTTCTCCACCAGCTTGGCAATTTCAAAATATTTTTCCCGATTCAGATATTTGAAGCTGAGATCTTCCAGCTCGTTCTTGATCTCGCTGATACCCAGACGATGTGCGATCGGCGCATAGACCTCCAGCGTCTCACTCGCGATCTTCTTCTGTTTGGCCTCGCTCATGTACTGCAGCGTGCGCATGTTGTGCAGGCGGTCTGCCAGCTTGATCAGGATGACCCGGACATCCTTGGCCATCGCGATGAAGATCTTGCGGTGGTTGCTGGCAAGATACTCTTTCTCATCCTTGAATTTCAATGCGCCGATCTTGGTGACCGACTCCACCAGGGATGCGACCTCTTCCCCAAACAATCGGGCGATATCCTCTGTCTCCACGTCGCAGTCCTCGACCGTATCATGCAGAAAGCCGGCAGCGACGGTCTTAGGACCGGTCCGCAGCAATGCCAGCGTATAGCCGACCTGCACCGCATGAATGATATACGGCTCACCGCTCTTGCGAAACTGCCCTTCATGCTGTTCCTTGGCAAACAGATAGGCCCGGGTGATCAGATCGATGTTTTCCGGCTTGTGAATATATTTTTTTGCTTCCTCCAGCACTTCCTCAAATACAACGGACTTCTTATTTACCATACACCATCACCTCCCGCATAGCATAAGAAGGTGAGAACTACTCACCTTCGTACGTCAGTAAAGAAAGCACCTCCAGATCGGACAGTACCTCCCGTCCGTGCAGGTCCTCCAGTTCAATGATAAACGCACAGCCGACCGGCTCTCCTTTCAGTTCCCGGATCATCTTCACGCTGGCCTCTACCGTTCCTCCGGTCGCCAACAGATCATCGATGATGACGACGCGCTGTCCCGGAAGGATGCTGTCCACATGCATTTCCAGTACATTGGATCCATATTCCAGATCATAGGAGCAGCTGATCGTCTTGCGTGGAAGCTTCCCTGGCTTGCGCACCGGCACGAAACCGATGCCCAGCTGACAGGCAACCGGCGCACCAAACAGGAATCCGCGGGATTCCGGTGCGACGATCACATCCGCCTGCAGACGTCTGGCAAAATCTGCCAGCTGATCACAGGCATAGCGAAAGGCATCTGCATTCGCCAGCAGTCCGGTCACGTCCCGGAAAATGATCCCCTCTTTTGGAAATCCCTCGATCGATGCGATATACTCCTTGAGATCCATATAGCATTCCCCCTTGTTATACGCATGCTATTATAGCAGATTCATCGTGCTTTTTCATCAGGAACCACGGATTTCTGAGCGATTTTCCTGATTTTCCGGCTTTTTTCTCAGCGTTCCACCTCACGCAGGATCATGCTGACCTTTCGCTGATGACGGAACTGATTGATGCCCAGCGTGCCGCCAAAATGCCGGAAGCCGCCTTCCTTGAGGTCCTGCATGCGATCGCCCACATGAAAGAACAGCAGCTCCATCCCGTTTTTCTCTGTCCATTTCATATGCTGCTCTCCGCTGAGCGTTCGGGTATCGGCAATCGTCAGATCTTGCACACAGAACAGCGGCTCTTCAAAGCCGTTGCCGAAAGGGCGCAGCAGCCGAAGGGAATCGACCTGTTCCAGGGTCAGCAGTTCCCGTTCGATCGGAATGTAACGTGTCTGCACCGGCGGCAATGGCAACAGCAGCTGCATCTTCTTCTCCACGTAGCGCTCGACCTCCCCGCGGTCGCGACAGTCAAACGCGATTCCGGCAGCCAGCGCATGCCCGCCATATTCTTTCAGGCAATCGAGATCATCAAAGAAATGACTGAGATCCACGCCTTCCACCGAACGGATCGAACCACGCAGCCGATCGCCTTTCTGAGCCAGCACCATGCAGGGGCGGCCATACTGTTCGCACAGCTTACCGGCCACCAGACCGACGATGCCCTCATGAAAGCTGGGATCGCTGACGATGAGGAAAGCACTCTGCGAGGAGAGCCGCCGCTGTGCCGTCTGGATCATCTGTGTGCTCATCGCCTTGCGCGTTTCGTTGAGCACGGCGATCTGCTTGCTCACGGTGATCAGGTCGCTGCCGTTTTCGCTGAGCAGGTAGCGCACGGTGTTGTTGACGTTGCAGCGATCGGACAGACGTCCTGTCACATTGAGCTTCGGAACGATCTGAAAGGCGATCTTCGTCTCATCCCAGACAGAAGAGTCATTGGCCAGCAGCTGAATGCTGCGCACGCGCTGCTGATTCAGCAATGCGATGCACTGCCGGACGATCGAACGTGTTTCTCCCTTCATCTCCATGACATCTCCGATCGCGGCCACGCCAGCATAGACGATCTGTCGCTCATTGACGGTACCAAGCGCCCGGCTGACCTCTAACGCGACCCCAGCACCGCTCAGCGTGCGAAACGCTTCGCCCATCCGCTGCGGATGCAGCAGACAGCTGCAGACGATCGGCTCCTGTGCATCCATCACATGGTGATCGGTCACGATCACATCCAGCCCCAGCTGCCGGGCTGTCTGCAGCGGCGCAAAGGCCCGTACGCCGTTATCGACGGTGATCAGCAGTGAATAAGCGCGTTCTTTTGCCATGCGGACCGTCTTCTCATTCAGTCCGTATCCCTCACTCAGACGATCCGGGATATAAAAGCCCACGCTCAATCCGAAACGGCGCAGTGCATCGACCATGATGGCCGTCGCGCAGATGCCGTCCGCATCATAATCGCCGCACACCAGTACCTTTTCCTGATCGTTACGTGCCTGGCGCAGACGTTCCACCACCTGTGCCATTCCTTCTGCCTCCCATGGATCCGCCATCGTCGCCTCCGCGAGCAATGCGGCGATCTGATCGTCGCTGCAGCCGCGGCAAGCGACGACCCTCGCACAGAGCCGGGTGAGCCCAAAACGCATCATCAGCTCATTTTCCCGTTCGATATCGAGCCGTTCTTCCATCATAATCGTCTTTCCTTTCTGTCTGTTTTCCTCTGTCATGCGATCACTGTAAGTGATCGTGTCTGATTCTCTCTCCATTGTATCATCCCAGATTTTCGTTGCAAATGCAAACGCTCCTGAAAACGCAGGCGATTCATCGGCAGCGCGCTCCACGTGTCCGCCGGAGCCGCATTGCCTCTGCCGGGATGCTTTACGAATAAGAAAACCGCACAGCCCTCCGTGCGGTTCATTCACTAATCGTTGATTCCCGGAATCGTCATCTCATCCAGTTCTTTCTTACCGGTCTGTTTTTTCTTCTTTTTCGCTTTCTTCGGTTTCTTGTGCAGGCGCAGGTAATACCACAGCTGTGCAGCGATGAACATGGAAGAGCCCGCACCGGCGATCAGACCGATCAGCAGCGTCAGGTTGAAGACGGAGATGCCGTCACTGCCAAACAGCAGCAGCGCGATGACCGGCAGCATCGTCGTCAGCGTCGAGAACACCGAACGCGTGCAGGTAGTAGCAAGCGCCTCGTTGACGAGCGTGCGGTAACCGTCCTTGTCCAAATGTCCGCGTGTCTTACGCACGTTCTCACGGATGCGGTCAAAGACGACGATCGAGTTGTTGATCGAGTAGCCGATGATCGTCAGCAGGACCGCGACGATCTCGGTATTGATCTCCAGACGCAGGATCGCACAGAAGGCAAGGATGATGATGACATCATGGATCAAAGCGACGATACCGGACAGCGCATAATCCCACTTAAACCGGATCGAGACATAGATCAGGATACCGATCCATGCCAGCAGCGAGATGATGACGGCATTGCGCACCAGCTCACGTCCGATCACCGGTGTAACGATGTTGTCATTGACCTCATGACCATACGTTTCCTGCAGCGTGGTCTTGACCTGGCTGAGCTGTTCGGAATCGATGGCCTCCTTGATATAGACATTGGCCGTCGTATTCTCACTGCCGCCCAGACGGATGCTGTCCACCTCGATGCCCAGATCCGCCAACTGCTGAGTGAGCGCATCTGAATCGATCGTGGAATCGCTTTGGACGATCAGGCTCGTACCACTGGAGAAGTCGATGCCAAAGTTCATGATGCCTTCGCTGTTGACCCCGTGATAGAGCATGCATCCGGCAGCGACCACGATGACAGCCAGTGAGGTAAAGATGAAATACTTCGCTTTCCCGACAAAGTCAAACTTTCTGAAGATCGGGAACTTTCGGCGCTCTTCGTTTTTGGAGACATCCGGCACATCGTTCTTGCGGACACTGAACAGCTCGTAGCGATTGTCGAGACAACCGCTCTTGACCAGCAGGCCCAGCAGGAAGCGAGCGACGAAGACGATCAGCAGCAGCGTTGTCAGCGTGGAGACGATCAGCATGGTCGCAAAGCCCTTGACGCTTCCCGTACCCAGCAGATAGAGGATGATTGCAGAGATCAGCGTGGTCATCTGCGCATCCAGGATCGTACGGAACGATTCTCTGGAGCCCTCTCGGAACGCGCTCTGCACGCTTCGTCCGTGATACATCGCATCTTTGATGCGTTCAAATGTCAGAATGTTGGAGTCGACCGCCATACCGACGCCCAATACGAGCGCAGCGATACCGGAGAGCGTAAAGACGGCTTCCATCGCATTGTACAGCAGGAAGACGACAAAGATGTAGACCGCCAGTGTGATCGCGGAGATCACGCCCGGCAGACGGTAGACGCAGATCATGAACAGCATGACTGCCGCAACGCCGATCGCACCGGCAAGCATCGTCGTCGAGAATGCCCCCAGCCCGTAATCCGCCGATACGACATCCGAATACTGTTCGGTCAGCTGCACCGGCAGGGATCCGGAATTGATGAGATCCTTCAGCTCCGTTGCGCTTTCCTGCGTGAAGTTTCCGCTGATCTGCGCACTGTTGCCGCTGATCCCCTCTGATACGGTGGCAGCAGAGATGTACGCCGGGTCTTCCTTGCGGGACTCTGCCGCATAGGACTGCCCTTCCTCATAATCCAGCCAGGCGACGATGAGGTTCTGCCCGCTGCTGCGCTGGGCGATCTCACTGGTCACCTGATAGAACGTGTCCGAATCCTTCAGACTGAGATTGACGACATAGTTGCCATACTGATCCTGTCCGACGCTGGCGCCCCCCTCTTCCAGCACGCTGGCGTCCATCAGCAGATTGTCGTTGACATCGCGAAAGGTCAGATTGGCCGTCGAGGAGATGATGCGGCGCGCCTGATCCGGACTGTCTACACCGGCCAGGGAGACACGGATGCGATCATTTCCTTCCACCGTGATCTCCGGCTCGCTGACGCCCAGCACATCGACACGCTTGCGCACCGAGGACACGACCGCCTCCATATCCGGCATCTCCTGTCCCTCCAGCGGAGTTACCTGATAGAGGATCTCAAATCCTCCCTGCAGGTCCAGTCCCAGCGTCATGCTGTTTCGGATGTCCGAAGCAAATGCGATGATCACTGCGATGATGGTCGCCACGATGATGCCAAACGCGGCTAGTCTTGATTTCTTCATTGATCCATTCCTCCAATTTTGCGATACACTTCATCCAGGTCTGCAGACTTTCCCATGATGACGACCTGTTTGGTCAGATAGGCGACGATCTCCCCCACGCTTACATGCAAGATATCGTTGACTGCCTCCTGCAGGTCCTGCGGCTGCCTGCGTTTCCAGGTAAATCCCCGCAGCGTATCCTCCAGATGTTGATATGTCAGAGAGGCCAGCTGCTCGCGCTGAAGTCTGCTCAGCTGTAAATGGATAGCAAGCTGAATATACGGATTCTGAAACAACTGCTCCATCGCTTGCCCTCCCCTCTGAATATAGCTTCCTAATTATACCATCATTTCACACAGTTTTGTATTTAATTTTTTACTTCTTATCCGTTCAAACAGGCATTCACTCCCGACAGGTATGCGTTTTCCCCCCTGCTTTCCGCATCCGGCAACAAAAAAACACATAAGCATCCTTCCTTTTTCATACATATGTCTTGAGTGTGATGCCATGAAAAAGACCGTTGTCGTCTCTGCCTTCCATCTGATCTACATCTCCGTGCTCGCCAAGCTGCTCTCCTTTCTCGTGCGCATCCTGTTAGCCAGAAAGCTTGGCAGCGAGGCGATGAGCTGCTATTCGATCGTTGCGCCCACGATGGTCTTTCTGATCAGTCTTGTCCAGCAGGGCATTCCTGCCGCCCTGAGCAAGCTGTCCGCACAAAGCAGCGATCCAAAGCTCCCGTTGGCCGCCGGTGCCTGCATCAGCGCACTGACCATCGCGCTGACCCTGTCCCTGTTCACCTGCATCCTCCCTTTTTTCGCCGGGGAACTGCTGCACGACATTCGTCTGATCCCTGTCCTGCGCGCCCTGTTGCCATTGTTGCCGGCAGTTGCCCTCAGCGGTCTGCTGAAAGGGTATCTGCAGGGGATCCAGCACCATTATGCGGCCAACATCACTCAGCTGTATGAAGAAGCCGCCCGCATCGTGTTTCTCGTCGTCTGCTTTGCGCTGTTTCCCACGCAGGACCCCATCGCGCTCGCTTCCCTGGCGATGTTCAGCGTCACCGTCGGTGAACTGGCCAGCTGCATCTGCATGCTGTGTCACCTGCGCTTTTCCTTTCATCACATCCGCATCGCGCCACGGGTGCTGTCCCGGGTACGACCGGATCAGCTGCGGGATATCCTGTCCATCTCCATGCCGATGATGGGCAGCCGGCTCAGCGGTTCTCTCACTTATTTTCTGGAGCCGATCTGCATGTTGCTGCTGGTGCCTGCCTCCATGAGCGCGCAGATCGTCGAAGGATACGGGATCCTCAACGGCTATACGCTCCCGCTGCTGACGATGCCCAGCTTTCTGAGCATCACCCTCAGCAACTATCTGCTCCCCTCGTTCAGCTATGCCATCGCACACCATCAGAAAAAGCAGGCAAAAAAAAGCTGCCTGCTCATCCTGAGCTGCTGTCTGCTGTTCGGGATCCTCTATGCGCTGTTCTGCTACTGTTTCAGCGAGCCGCTGTTTCAGCTCTTCTATCATACGAGCCAGGGTGCAGATCAGCTGCATGTATTGGCCCTGCCCTTCCTGTTCTACAGCCTGCAGCCCCCGCTCAGTGCCCTGCTGCACGCCTGTTCCCTGTCCGCACAGGCCTTCTGTGATACGCTGATCGGTTCCCTGTTCCGCCTGGGATGTGTCTGTTTTCTGACCCCATATCTACAGGTGGAGGCCCTGCTCATCGCATTGAGCGGCGGCATGCTCATCACGACCTTCCTTCATGCATTGCGCCTGCTGCGTTATGATCTTCATGGCCGCTCTAGTGCAGCTGACGGCGGATGACGAACAGTCCATCCTTCTGATAAAGGCACAAAAAGACCGCTTCTGCCGTCGTCCCCTGTTTTCCCAGCTGCTGTGTCAGCCACTCCCGATCCTTTCCGATGCTGCGAAGCACCTCCCTATCGATCACCCCGTCGCTGATCAGCGGATGCGGGTAGCGAACACGACAGCTCTTCTTTGGCAGGATGGAAAGCGTCCCGTTGTTTTCCAGGATCGCAAAGGCAACCTCATCCGGGGAAGACAGATCCTTGCCATGCAGCTGTGACATGAGATCATCGATGCTGTAACGCTCCTTTCGCATCATCTGCTGATCGATGCATCCGTCTCTGATCAGGATGACCGCCTTACCGTCAAAGAGATCCCGTATCCGCTTGCTCTTCAGCAGGATCCAGGAGATGGCGATCTGCATGAGCGCCAGCACGGCGATCGGCACCAGCGAGCGAAAGATGCTCGAATGGGTATCAGTGATGGAAATTGCCAGCAGCTCTGACATGACCAGATAGATGACGACATCAAAGACGCTCAGTTCACCGACTTCCCGCTTCCCCATGAGACGCAGAGCGAAGATGATGACGAAATAAACGATGA
>JABLTR010037337.1_pt1 | contig 13684 bp, 14 predicted proteins | sample 7160071 | NCBI WGS metagenome assembly JABLTR01 (sample SAMN14651230, study PRJNA627086) | human gut metagenome | isolation source: feces | host: Homo sapiens
AATTCCTTATCGTATTGCATGTCTCCACCTTCCTTAATGATATATTATCATCTTTTGGTGGATTTAACGACTGCATTTAAATGATACTACTCCAGTTAATTAGTTGTCAGCGAAAAAGATGAGTTTTTGGGCGTTGATGCTGTTTTTATTGGCGTAGATTTTAAGAACAACATCAAGATTAAGGCGGAGCGTGTAAAGTAAAGAGGTAGAGGAATATGAGTGTAATAGTAATTGTATTGATAGTATTGCTATCCGCAGGATTACTATTGGAAGTAGGGTTGTTTCTAGTGGCAGATATGCTGGATAATGAGTTCCCAAATGATTAAGATATTAAGTGCAGCACTTTACATGTAAGGCAATTTGCGTTACAATGTATAAGGGATACACCATTACTATAGCAGCACGGGAGGGTATTAAAGTGAGCAAGAACACGACTTTAAATGTACGGGTAGACTCTGACGTAAAGGCAAGAGCGGAGAGAGTTTTAACACAGCTTGGAGTGCCGATGGCAACAGCAATAGATATTTATCTTAACCAGATCAGTTTGACAGGAGGAATACCTTTTGTGATTAGACTGCCTATGGGAGCACCGGACGAAATCAATGCTGACAAAATGAGTACGACAGATATTAAGAGACTGTTAGTCGAAGGATATGAGGATATAAAGAAAGGGAAAGTTCAAGATGCCGATGCAGCATTCAGACGATTCAACGACGAGGTATAATGTAAAAATTACCGATAAAGCCTTGGCTGATATGGAAGCGATATATCAGTATATTTCAGAAGAATTGAAATCGCCCGCTAGTGCGATCAGACAATATAATAGAATCGCAGATGGGATCCTTAGTCTTGATATGTTTCCTGAACGGATACGTATAATGGAATCAAATGATGAAAGATTGAGAGATTATCGACGACTGCTTGTAGATAATTATTCTGTTTTTTTCGTTATTAATGATATGGATGTGATTGTATTTCGAGTGATTTATAGTGCAACTGATTTGGAAAAGCGGTTGCTGTATGAGGGCTGCTAATATGACATTGACTGTGAGAGATAGTATGAAGAAGAGCTAAGTGCTCTTCTTTTTTCTATGTAATATTATTTGCTAACATGCTGTAATCATTGCAAATACTTAGTTTTAAGTCGGAATTTTTCCTGCGGATAACTGTGATATGATGTATAATAAGCGGAGCGTGAATCAGAAAAATTTATTTTATAGACACCACCCACAAGGCTTGAGAATGTAATCTCTGTCTTTTAAGAATATATCTCCCAATTCTTTTATTCAGATTATCTTGAGTCTTGTGATATTTACTTTTGAACAAGGCCAGATAAAGGTGTCAACAACGAAAACCCGACACATGATTCCGATATCAGATACTTTTTCCCGAACGAATCCGATGCCATTTCCTGTTTAACAGATCAGCTAAACTACTGCTTATGCTTAGCAATAATGTCGTCATATCAGTATGGCTTCAACAGGAAATACACCAAAATACTCCTGTCATGTGTTATAATAATCAAAAGTCCTTTTATCAAGGGATGACGAGGTATGTACTATGGAAAAGATACAGAAGTATTTCGATTTGTTGCATGATGCGGGTGTCTGCCGGGCGGAGAGGATACAGGCCGATTCGATCGTTACTGCGCCATGGACGATCTATAAATGCAGATATGGTTGTGATTTTTATGGAAAAAGCGCTTGCTGCCCTCCTCACGCGCCTACGTGGAAGGAGACGAAAGAGATCGTCGACTGTTATGATTTCGGGATATTGTTCAATACCAATGACGATAGTTGGACGGGGATTACGCCTCTTGCGGTGGAACTGGCCAGGGTGGCATTTTTGGATGGATACTATAAAGCCATCGCTTTCGGTAGCGGGCCCTGTGGGATTTGCGAGGAATGCAGTGTGGATCATTGCAGGTTTCCCAAAAAGACAGTACCGTCCATGGAGGGGTGTGGTATAGATGTGTTCGCTACGGCAAGGAACAACGGCTTTACGATAAATACTGTAAAGGAAAAAACGGATCAGCATAATTACTTTGGTCTCGTACTTTTCGAATAGCAGCGATGCCCATTCTCGGATATGACTGACAGGGGAAAGTCGCGGCCATACTTTCATGGATATATATTGACGTCATGATATCGCAGGTTTTTATAGAAAGGCTTGCGGTATTTTTTTTGAAGGAGAAGCTCACTGGGATGATTTTTCCACAGTGATATATGGATAATAGTAACCGTGAAGAGTGACAGGCGGAGAAAGGATCGGATCATGAGCGGATATTTTACTTATAACGGTTACATGGGATATGTGGATGGAAAGTACATGCTGTTTGCCAGCGAAGCGGATTATGCGGACTATATGGAGGAGTAATGAAATGAATGCTGTGTATATAACTATTTCAGGAACAAATCATTATTACGGAAACGAATTTATGAAAGCGGGAATGACTGTGGAACTGGTGAAGGAGCCGGACAATGAGCATGACTGTGAAGCTATCATTGCAAAAATGGATGGACTTGGACGAGTAGGATATGTGGCTAACAGTCCTTTTACCGTGCTGGGTGAAAGCATAAGTGCAGGAAGGCTATATGACAAGATAGGGGAAAAGGCGGAGGCTGTAATAGTATATGTATTGCCTAAAGGTGTTATTTGCCGTGTGGATACCGGAAGAATGCCGCAGGCATGAGGTTGAAGCCGGACTTTCTTTATAGTAAAATCGAAGAAGATTTAAGAAGAAAATAGACAAGGACGATCGGCACGCCAGAAGCACAGAGCAGGAAATGTTCGGGACAGGAGGAAGATATGGCAGTTTCAAACACGAAGCTGAGGACTCTATATATAATGAAGACTTTGCTGGAACGCAGCGATGAGGAGCACGTCCTGTCGGCGGCGGATCTGGAGAAGGCATTGAAGGCTCAGGGGCTTACAGCGGACAGAAAGACCATATACGGGGATATCGAGACGTTGGAGAGCTTTGGACTGGATATCGTTCAGGTCAAAGGCGGTGTAAAAGCCGGATGTTACATCGCGTCAAGGGATTTCCAGCTTCCGGAACTGAAGCTGTTAGTGGATGCTGTACAGGCATCCAAATTCATAACGACGAAGAAATCACGGGAACTGATTTCCAAGCTGGAAAAGCTGACTAGTGAAAACAACGCGAAGCAGCTGCAACGTGATGTTTTCATAATCAACAGGCCAAAAGCGGATAATGAGACCATATATTACAACGTGGACAGGATACACGAGGCGCTGTCGCGGGACAGGCGGATAGATTTTCAATATACTGAATGGAGCATGGAAAAGAAATTGGTACCGAAGAGAGGCGGGCGATATTATAACGTCAGCCCGTGGGCTCTCACCTGGGACGACGAAAATTATTATCTGATCGCTTATGAGGAAGAGTCCGGGAGAATAAAGCATTATCGCGTTGACAAGATGAGAAATGTGACGGTTTCCGGGGAGGTGCGTTTGGGGCGTGAGAAGTTTGACGGTTTCGATCTGGCTTCGTTTGCCAAGAAGACTTTCGGGATGTATGGTGGAGTAGATGAAAAGGTCAGCTTGTTATGTGAGGCAAGATTGGTGGGAGTGATGCTGGACCGCTTCGGCAGGGAGATCACCATAGTGCCGGAAGGCAGTGAACGCTTCAGATTGACCGTTCCTGTTTCCGTCAGTTCTCAGTTTTTCGGATGGATAACCGGATTGGGAAGGGGCGTATCGATAGAAGGTCCTGAGGATGTAAAGGAAGAGTATAAACGGTACATCGAAGGTATATTGGAAAGATATGAGGGGTGATGGATGGTATGCAGACGATAGACCAGGTATTGGCCAGGCTCAGGACGTCGAAGTTCCGTGCCGGGTTCCATCTGGATGATAAGGAACGGCGTTATGTGGAAGAAAAAGGTATGGAAGTCATCAGAAGCCACGCGGAAGGATTCATCGCTAAGCGGCTGGCTCCTGCAGAGATATCCAATGATGGAAAACAGACGCCTATGAGGGGCCATCCGGTGTTCAAGGCGCAGCATGCCTGTGGATGCTGCTGCAGAGGTTGTCTGGAAAAATGGTATCGTGTCCCACGGGGGACGGAGCTTACGGCGGATCAGCAGAGGCGGATAATAAACTTGCTGATGGCATGGATAAAGCGGGAAATGGAGAATATATAGCGGTGAACGGGACCTGCAGTTTTAAAGCCTGCAGGTTTTTATTTGCGTTGGACAGGGTGACTGAAGATCGTCATGGAGTGCTTTTTGATTTGCCACAGGGAAAAGAGAAGAGAAAAATAATTTTTGAAAAACAGCAAAATTTGACGAAAATGAAATGTGAAAATTGCAGGGAGAAATCCATGTAAACATTGACATTTCAACGTTTATGCGGTATTATATGCACACAAAAATGCCAAAAAAGAGCGCAGAAAAGGTACAAAAATCAGGTCTACTGATTTTAGATTATGTAAATTAAAATGGCGAAAAAGCGTTCCAAATGACGAAATTGAAAAGGGGAAACCCCGAGATGCGGCAGAAATACAGAGATGGTGACGTGGGAAAAAATCTCTGGGGAAAAATGGTAAGAAAAGGTTTTGAACCAAGAAAGTGATTTACATAATATAGATATGGTAACCACAAACAAACACTTTGCGTAAATGTGATGACTGGTATAAATGGTAAAAAAAGGCAGAAAGGAGGGGCGGTATACAGGATTTGTCATCACACAGACTTGGCGAAACAGATGGATTTTTATCTGCAGATATTATTTCAAGATGTTTTAAAAGGAGGACAGAGGTGAAAAGACGAAGATTATTGGTGTTCGTGCTTTCACTGTGTATGATCTTTAACGGGGTATCTTTATTGGAGAGCAGCGCAGCGGAGGCAAATGACGGACAAGGGTCACAGACATCGGAGGAACCGCAGGTCCTGGAGGACGAAAACCAAACGAGAGAGGATTCTGTGACTTCGATGGATGTGAATGGTAACATCGAGGAGGTTGGCGATACTGACGGTTCGATGGAGGATGAGGCGGTGAAAAACCCGTCGGCTCAGTCGAAGCTCCGGTCAGCCGGCAGTACGACATACGTTGTGAATTTCAATACCAAGAGTAATGAGACTACTTCATATACTGAGTACGGTACGGGGGCTTCAGGATATACCAATGGAGATTACGGCGCGGACGCGGCCTATCTTGGGACGGAGAATGGCAAAGTGAAGTTCATGCTGTCAGGAGTCATTGGCCTTGTCAGCAGCTCAGAGGTAGACGTGATACCGCTGAGCGAGGCGGCGGTAGTCAGCGGATATTACGTCAGCAGTGGGAGACTCATCCACGGTATAGTGTGCGATATGACGACTCCGGGATACAGAACGACGCTGGATAACGGAGAGGCTCCTTCTTATCTGAAGTCGGGGACGACTTATTACAGCTATGATGGTCATTATTTCTATACTAATTATGCTACCATGCTGTCAGATTATCGGAACAACACGAGGGACAATTCGGTGAACCCCGACGACCCTTATTACAATTACTATCAGTACCTGCCTATGAGAAGCACTACTTCCTATAGCAGCAGCACTCTCAATTCCATGATAAACAGCAAGGTGAGCAGCAGCTCTAAGATGTACAACATAGGGAGCACTATCGTCACCAACCAGGATACATATGGTGTCAACGGACTGCTGATGGCTGGCATAGCCGCCAACGAGAGCGCCTGGGGGACAAGCAGCATCTGTCAGAGCAAGAACAATCTCTTCGGCCTCAATGCGGTAGACAGTTCACCGGGCACCAGCGCCGATACATTTGCCAGTGTGGCGGCATGCATACAGGACTTCGCCAATGGATATATGTCCAGAGGGTATCTGGATCCTGAAGACTGGCGCTATTTCGGCGGATTTTTGGGCAACAAGGGCAGCGGACTCAATGTGAAGTACGCTTCCGACCCGTACTGGGGAGAAAAGGCGGTCAACGTGGCCTATACATTGGACAAGTCTCAGGGCAGCCAGGATTACGACAAGTATACTATAGGGATCAAGGATACTATAAATTCAAATCATGATACGGTCAATGTAAGGAATGGAGCGTCCACGTCCAGCACGGTGCTTTATGATACGGGAGCGGTATCTAATTACGCGGTACTGATACTGGATGAAACAGCTACCAACTCATTCTACAAGATACAGAGCGACGGCGTCCTCAACAGCGGAAGGACAGCTCTTAACAGCAGCTCCGGCCAGTACAGCTTCAGCAGTATGTATGCTTACATATCATCTGATTACGTGGATATCGTCAACGATGGGAGCAGCACCGAAGAATCGGAGCCTGAGCCGGCAACGCTTTCATCCATCTCTATAACCACGGCGCCGACTAAGACAAGTTATACGGAAGGTGAGAAATTCGACGCGACCGGTATGAAGGTGACTGCCAAATGGAGCGACGGCACTGCTACCGATGTGAGCGGTAGCGTTTCATATTCGACGGACGATCTCAAAACCAGCGATACCAGCGTGACCATAAGCTATACCAGCGGAGGCGTCACCAAGACAGCTTCCCAGGCCATAACGGTAAAAGTGAAAGCCACTGTGGACGAGGTGAAGATCGATCCTTCGGAGATATCCCTTGAACAAGGCAGCTCCAGGACTTTTGGCGTGGCAGTATTGGGAACAGGAGATCCATCTCAGGAAGTGACATGGTCGGTACAGGGAAATGAGAGCGATTCGACATCTATAGACGAGAACGGAAAACTGACCATAGGCGAAGATGAGAGTGCGAAAACGCTGACGGTAAAAGCCACCTCGACGGTGGACAGCAGTAAGTCAGCTTCAGCAACGGTCACGGTCACGGCGAAAGCTGAGGAAGTGTCTGACGATCTGCAGCTTGTCGATGAAGAAACTGGTCTGGAAGTTTCCGCTGTCTTCGGCGACGGCGTGGATCCTGAGAAGGTTCAGCTGACCGTCGAGAGCATCGATGAAAAGGATGATTCTTACGAAACTCTCGTCGAGCCTGTTTCCGACATGGATATACTGGGTGTATATGATGTTTCTCTGAGCGAGACGGCCGAGTCCATCGTTCTTACCTTTGATGTGGGTGAGGAATATGATGGCAAGGATATAACAGTGCTCCATTATAAAGAAGTGGATGATGTCACCTATATGGAGACATATGTTGTGACGGCAGAAAAGGGGAAGGTAACAGTGGAGCTGGATAGTCTGTCTCCGATAGTATTGGCGGTGGAGAGCGCAGCAGGTGACTCAGATACATCTGAAGATGATACTTCCGCAGGCAGCGATAATGCTGTCGACAACGGAGTCTCCGGCGGCAGTGAAAGCGACAGCACCGGAGGCAGCGCTGACGGAACTTCCGACACGACTGCCGGAAGTACAGGCGCGGCGGCTCAGGATGATAAGAGTGCTGCAACAGGCGATGCATCTCTGATTGGACTGTGGATGATGTTGGCGACTGCAGCCGCTCTTGGAGCGACAGTACTCATCATTACCAGAAAGAAAAGGATCGATAGCTGAAAATAAGAGATAAAAAGGCTGCCGTGTTGACGAGATTCCTTCGTCGGCGCGGCGGCCTTTTTTCATATTGCTCTGAATCAGAGGACTACTGTTATCCTGGTACCTACTTCTTCCATAGTCAGGACCTTGAAATGGCCGCCGTGTCTGTCGACTATCCATTTGGCGATGGAAAGCCCCAGGCCTGTGCCTCCGCTTTCCTTAGCTCTGGCCGGATCGGATCTGTAGAACCTGTCGAATATATGGGAAAGGGCTTCTGATGATATCCCTATGCCTTCGTCCTGGATAGTGAATGCGGGACGGGCTGCTTCATCTTCTGAGATCTCCATGGATGTGCTCATGGTGATGGCGCCTTCTTCAGGCGTATATCTGGCTGCGTTTTCCGCCAGTATCCTGGCTGTCTGTTTCAGCATAGCCATATCACCCGTGACGCGTATATCGTCGTTCCATGGTTTGAAGATATATTTATGTTTTTCGTCTATCATCGAGGACTCGTCGCATACTTCCTTCATCATATCGTTTAGGGAGAACTCTTCCATGGTAAGTTTGGTCCTGCCGCTATCACTTCTGGCCAGGAACAGCAGCTGCTCCACCAGCTTTTTCATGTGTTCCGTCTCGCTCTTGATGGCGTCGATGGATTCGTCCAGTATCTTTTCGTCATCTTTGCCCCAGCGATCCAGCATATCCACATATCCCTGGAGGACGGAAATGGGAGTCCGCAGTTCGTGGGAGGCATCGGAGACGAAGCGCGACTGCTGACTGTAGCTTTCCCTCATCCTTTCCAGCAGGTGGTTTATGGAGGTTTCCAGATTTTCCATTTCTGAATTTCCCGTATGTATGCGGGCTCCTTCACCTGACGGGCTTATAGCGTCGATAGCGTCCTCAAGCTCCTGGAGAGATTGCTGGTCGAAACGGGCGGCGTCGCTGAGGAATTGGGCTTTGAAAGCCAGTTCATCCAGCGGAGCCAGATAGCGCCTTATTTTTCGCGCTCCTGATATCAAAACGCCTGCTATGGTCAGCAGCTGGATGATGGCCGTGATATACACACATGAAAACAGGCTCAGCAGGAATGTGCCTGAATAGACGTGACGCATTTTGCCGCTGTCGTCCTCGTAACTGTACATGCTTTCTGCGAGAGTGTCTCTGAATTTCCCGGGAAAAACCGAGGAGATGTTGTTGTCCTTTGCTTCAAGATAATCGGCATATGCTTCGTGTATGTCCTGTGCATCGGAGACGTCTGAGCTTCCGTTTTTTTCATCAGGCTCGAGAGAGGTCACTGATGAAAAGCTCCGTTGATTGGAAATGCTGAATTTGTCGCCATTACCCGTTTCGGCGGAATGGCACCAGAAAAAGACGGCCATCACCACGATGATGATGTCCATCAGGATGAAGGAGGAGAGGAGTTTCCTCAGCAGCCGTCTGTTTATCTTTCTCGATATGGATCTGGTCCTTTTGTTATCGCTGTTTTGCCTTTTGCCGCTGTTCATTTTATCACATACCCCACGCTTCGGACTGTTTCAATGATTTTTTCGCCGAATCTGTCATCTATCTTATTCCTGAGATAATATATGTAGACGTCGACCACGTTGGTTTCTCCCATGTAATCATAACCCCAGACCTTTTCCAGGAGCGTGTCTCGGGAAAGGACGATGGACCTGTTTTCCATGAGGGTCTCCAGCAACAGAAATTCGCGGTTGGTCAGATCCACAGTCTGTCCATCGTAAGTGACGGTATGGGCGTCTTTGTCCAGCGTTAGCTTGCCTGCCGTCAGGACAGAAGAGGATCTGTCCGCAGACCGATTGCGTTTCAGTGCTACTCTGATGCGAGCCAGCAGTTCTTCGATAGCGAAGGGCTTGGTTATGTAATCGTCAGCGCCCATGTCCAGTCCCGAGACCTTGTCATTGACTGCATCCCGGGCAGTCAGCATGATGACAGGGATATCGGAGGAACGCCTGAGGCGCCTCAGTACTTCCAGTCCGTTGAGCTCCGGAAGCATGATGTCCAGCAGGATCAAGTCGAAGCGGCCGCTTTCGGCCGCTTCAAGCCCTGTCCTGCCGTTATTTTCCTTAGACACATCGTAGCCTTCGTGGGAAAGCTCAAGTTCGATGAATCTGGCAATCTTATCTTCGTCTTCGATTATCAGTATTTTTTCAGTCATATCTTACCTTTTCATATCCTTATCATCAGTTGAAGGGGCATCTTCCGATCCGGATCCTGTTTTGTTGGCATCTGCGTGAGCTCCGTCATCTGCGGTTTGTGTGTTCCCGTTGCCTTTTTCCGAAGCAGCCCTTTCGTGGTTATGGGCCTCTGAGATGATGTCGGCTTTTATGTTCTCTGCCATTTCGCTGGCCCTGCCCATGGCATTGTTGACATTGTCGCGTCCCAGTTCAGGGCCTGATAAACCATAGCTGAACCCGCAGAACAGGCTGATGACCATCAATATCAGAAGTATCCAGAAGAAGCATATCATCAGGATCGCCATCAGAAGGACTGGCATTTCCATGATGATCTTGCTGTCTTTTTTTACTATAAAAGTATTTTCACAGCTCTTTTTCAGGACCAGCTTTATTGCTTTCCACAGTGTGTGAAAAGCACTGCGCTCCTTGTTCTCATGGCTTTTGGTATAATCCTCATAGCTTTTTGCCATTTCCTGCGGGCTTTTGGAGTCCTGTCCGCCGGCGCTGCCGTCGGTGGAGTAAGATGCGGTAGAGGCGTTTTTTTTCAGCTTTCCCTGGGACTCAAGCTTTACTACGGCTTCTAAGACATCCCAGTCACATTCCTCCAGCACAGCCTTTGCTTCTTCATATGATACGTCAGCTCTTTCCATGAGCTTTTCCACTTTTTTCAGGTTGTCCATTTTTCATTCCTTTCTCTCAAACAGTTTTTATTTATCCGATGATCAGATAGTAGACTATGGAGATTAAACGACTATTTGAGAAAAATTAGAATTCCATTAGAAATAACAGGAGCGCCCGGCGAAGCCGTGTCCAATCGCAGAGTTCATTATAACACGCGAGCTTGTCGAAGCGTGTTTCAATGAATACTACCTTTCGGCGAAGCCGTATCCAATCGCAGTATTCATTATACCACGCTCCTGTACCACATCAAACCGCTATCAATGTGATTTCCGTAGGATAGATAGGGGAGCCTTTGAACCTGAGATAAAAATCGTAGCCCTCCGCCATCTCATCTATCATCTTAGGTATCTTCCACAGATCCTCATTACTGTGATATACGGAGATCAGCAGTTTGGGATGATCTTCCGCGATATGCCTTCTGGCTCCCAGCAGCGCCTTCTGTTCGAAGCCTTCGATGTCAGCTTTGATGAGTGTAAGGGGTTCACTGATGTCCTCATCCAGCGTAGTGACGATGATATCAGTGTCGAAGTCACAGTGGCTGCCCTGGTCCTCATCTGTTCCGGCTGCTGATGCTAATCTGTTGGCTGAGAAGCTGGCGTCATTGGTGGAGAGAGACATTTTCCCGGGTCTGTCGCCGATCCCTTTCATGCGAAAGTGGATATCTCTTAGTCCTTTGAGGTTCGTCTTCAGCATCTCAAAGACGTCGGGCGTGATCTCATAGCAGTAGATTTTCCTGTAATTGTCACCATAATTATTGATATATGAGAGGACAGTGTCACCGGTGAATGCGCCCAGGTCGGCGATGACTTCATTTTTACCGCACTTGACGATATCCAGGTCGAAGTAGTCGTCAAACATGTATTCCCTAGCCTGGGTCGTGGAGGTGAGATCGTATCGGTACCAGTTGTTGAGGATGGCGTAAAGAGTCTTTTTGGAGCGAAAGTCGGCCAGTCTGCCGTAGAGCCAGATGAAATCGTCTGTGTGGTCGTGCAGAGTTTCGGCTTTCATTTCTATTTCCTCGTATATATCATTGTCGGCATCCAGCTTTCCCCAGTAGTTGTAGCTGGCGAAGAAATCGGCGCAGCTTCTTTTTGTGGAAGCAGGTATGAGGTCGAAGGCATTTCGCATCCTGTGATAGATCTCTTTTTCGCTGAGGCGCCGCAGTTCTCCAGTCAGTTGATGGAATTCTCTGTCTATAATGTTCATAAAAAATCACTCCTGTCTGAATCTTATATGTTAATATATGAGAGTACGTCTTCCGATTTACAACAATTCTTGCCGGATTTAAAAAAATTGCCGTAAATCCGGCAGCTCATACATGAAGCCGTGCCGGATTGTATGAAAGGGAAAAGAATTCGGCAGCATAAATGGTAAAAAATACAATCAGAGGGGCAATATGCATTTTGTTGCCTGAGCCGGCGTGCCGGATTTTGAGCTTGTGATTGATATCCGGCAGGAAGTTGCCGGATTTAAGGAAAAAAGAAGGGCTTCGGCAGGAATCTCTGGCAGTGGTGCCGGATTTTAAGAAATTACTCAGGATACGGCAAGTAGTACTGTCAGGGAGGCGAAAGTTTCGCAGACAAAATCATGCAGCTGCTTGCAGCCGCATTTTGCCAGCTGCGGCAGGCCTTCGTAGTCGGGTCTTCACCGGAGCGTTGTAATGGGTGTGTGATGGGCTTTCACCGAATCTTTCCTTGATTCCACAGTATATAAGTGATAAAATATTGCCTGTGTAAAAATGAAAAGTGAGGTACATGATATCATGAGAGAAAAAATACTTGAGATATTGAGCGGAATAAGAAGCGACATAGATTTCGAGAACAGCACGAAGCTTATAGACGACGGCCTTTTGGAATCTCTCGACATCGTTTCTATCGTCGGCGAGTTCAACGATGAATTCGATATCGAGATCTCTGTTGAAGATCTGCTTCCGGAGAATTTCAACTCCGTGGACGCGATGGTCGAGCTGATAACCAGAGCGCAGGAATAAGAGCAGAAGGGAGAAGGGATGGCGTTTACTTCTTTTTACTTCCTGTTTTTCGTGGCGCTGGTGATATGCGTCTATTACGCCTTTCCTAAGAACGGCAGGTGGCTGGTGCTGCTGGCGGCCAGCTATGCCTTCTATCTGATATCCAGTCCCAGGACGTTCCTGTTCGTCATATTCACGACGGTCATAACCTTCTGCGGAGGCAGATATATCGGAAAGCAGAACAGCGAGCACAAGGCTTATCTCAGCCAACACAAGGAAGAACTTTCAAAGGACGACAAAAAGGCTCTCAAAGCCGCTGTACAGAAAAAAAAGCGAAAGATGGCAGCCCTCATACTGGTTGCCAATTTTGCTGTGCTTGCAGCAGTCAAGTATTCCTCTCCTGTGCTGGAGGCAATGGGGTTGGACGACAGGTTCGATCTGGGCGTGCTGATACCGCTGGGGATCTCCTTTTATACATTCCAGACAGCGGCATACATAATAGATCTTTACAGAAGCAAGATAGAAGCGGATCAGAACATACTGAAGTTCGCACTTTTCGTATCCTTTTTCCCGCAGATGGTGCAGGGGCCTATCAGCCGGTATGATCAGCTGGCAGGTCAGCTGTACGAGGGACATGCTTTGACCTACAAGAATCTGACCTACGGCGCTCAACTGATGTTGTGGGGCTTCTTTAAAAAGCTGGTCATCGCTGACAGAGCGGCAATACTGGTCAATCAGGTCTTTGACAATTACGGTGACTATCAGGGCGGTGTCGTTTTCGTGGCGTTGCTGTTCTATACTATACAGATATATGGAGATTTCTCCGGTGGAATCGATATAGCCAGAGGAGCAGCCAGAATGCTGGGTATCGATATGACTCATAATTTCATGAGGCCTTATTTCTCAGACAGCATCTCAGAGTTCTGGCGCAGGTGGCATATGTCTCTAAGTTTCTGGTGCAGGGATTACATATTTTTCACCATTTCGCTTTCCAAAACCTTTGGAAAGCTGGGAAAGAGCCTGCGAAAAGTGCTGGGAGACCGGATAGGAAAGCTGTTCCCGGTGCTGGTGGCGCAGATGGCTACTTTCCTGACTATAGGTCTGTGGCACGGAGCTGAGTTCAAGTACATCGCATATGGATTGTACAATGGCGGGATAATCATACTGGGACTGCTGCTGGAGCCATATCTCAAGAAGCTGATATCGCTGCTGCATATCAATGTGGAAAGCGCCGGGTGGAAGGTGTTCCGTGTATTGAGGACATTTTTCCTCATCGTGATGGGGAGGATGTTCCCGAAGGCGTTGTCATTCGGCGCCGCCATATATATGTTCGGAGCCATGTTCCGAGGTGG
>JABLTR010019348.1_pt1 | contig 13654 bp, 10 predicted proteins | sample 7160071 | NCBI WGS metagenome assembly JABLTR01 (sample SAMN14651230, study PRJNA627086) | human gut metagenome | isolation source: feces | host: Homo sapiens
CTTTTTCCCTGTTATATTCCCTGCTTTCGCACCCCTCTTCAAGAGTGCCTTGTTATATTATCACATCTCTTCCCCTTTGTCAATATCTTTTTTCCACTTTTTTACCCTTTTTCTTTCCTATTATCACAAAATCATCTATAAATATTCATTTCAGCTCTTCCCGTCAGCTTATCTTTTTTATCACCGTCAAACATTATTAAGGTTTTATTATCATCCAATGTCAACGGATTCATTGGGAATATATCAAATTTTGCTCTTCTCGCCTGACTAGATGTTATAACAGCCAGTCTTTTTAGTTCTCTCACTTTTTCCGATATTTCATTCATATCTGCAAAGCTCTTTATTCCTTCAGGAGGGTTGCCTTTAGTCGGATTAGATAAATAATCGCATCGCAACAATACTTTAAAAATATACAATTGTTTATCATCAAGATATTTCTGAGCAAATTTATATAATAAATCAAAACGATCTTTATATGATAAAACTTTATTCACCGATATATTATTAATAAATACAGTCAATTCATCTAATAATCCGAATGCATTTTTAAATCTATTTGAAAAGTTTATTTCATCCGCTCTATCTAGCAAATAACCATATGAAAATATAAATTTCCCTGAATTATAATATATCTCGTGTATATTTTCCATTTGTTTTAACCATAACATTTCTTTTGCTGTTATTTCATTACTTTGTAATATTTCATAAGGAGCATAATTTCTATAAATAAGTCCTAATTTATCAGCTTGATTACGCAAACTGGAACCATATAATAATTTAAGAAAACCTAATTGTAAATTATGTGGTCTTACTGTCATTACCGTATTATAAGACATAGCAAAGCTTTGCATATCTTCTCCAGGCAAACCGGCTATTAAATCTAAATGTATATGCATCCTGCCGCTATCCATTACTCTTTTTACATTATTAAGCAGTTTTTCTATATTAGTTTTACGGCATACCTTTTCTAGCACCTTATCATTTGCCGATTGTACTCCAGCTTCAAATTGTATTCTGCCTTTTGGTACACTATTAAGCAGATTTATCATATCATCATCCAATAAATCCGCGCCAATTTCAAAGTGAAAACATGTATCGCATTGTGCTTTTGATATGTACTCAATAATTTGTATGGCTCTTTTTCTATTGCAATTAAATGTTCTATCTACAAATTTTACTAAAGGTACATTTGCATGAATAAATTTATCAAGCTGTTTTTCCACTATATCAATTGGTATTTCACGTACGCCTTTTACAGCTGATGACAAACAATATGAACATGAAAACGGGCATCCACGCGATGCTTCATAATAAAATATTCTGCCCTTGGGATTATTAAGTTCATCATCTGAATATGGGAAGGGTAATTGCGCTAAATTTTCTATTATTCTATACCCTCGGCCTATAATTTTATTTTTATTTCTATAATATACTCCATCCGGTATAATTTTATCTGTTTTTCCTTTATTTATATCTTCTATGTATCCGATTAGCTCTGGCATCATTTCTTCGCCTTCACCGCATGCGATATAACTTATATATGTATATTTTAATAATATATCCTGTGCATTAAACGATACTTCCGGCCCGCCTAATATTATTATTGTATCAGGTTTAATTAGTTTTATATCTTCACATAGTTTTAGTATATATTCTATATTCCAGATATAACAGGAAAAACCTACAATATCAGGCGATTTATTAATAATTTCAGATAATACGCCTGTCATATCAAGATTAATATTAAATTCCATAAATTCGCTCTCATAGCCTTTTGCTATACAGCATTGATTTAACTGACGTACTGCAATATTCGTATGTATATACTGTGAATTTATTGCTATAAATATTGTTTTCATTATAAATTTATCCTCTATTCATTTTTATTATATATTATATCTTTCGCAAAATATTTTAACACCATAAAGTATAAACATATTCTATAATAAATCAATCTGCCTATACGCAAAAAACTAATTAAGTGCTGCCAGCAAGGGGGCGCCTGCGCAGCGCATCTAAAAGATGCGCTTTACGCAAAATAATTTTTTTAATACTCAGGCTGAGTTAAAAAGTAAAATAAATATTCCCTTAAATACTCAGCGTCTTTATATTACAAATTATTTTGCGTTTGGCAACCATATTACATATGGTTGCACGCAGGCGCCCCCATTTTAGCTTTATGTAATCGGTAATTTTGTTATATACATAAAAATAATACATCTCTCTTCATTATAATTAATGAAGAGAGTATATAAAATAATTCTCAATTTAAAAGTATATAATAGTACTTTCTATGTCAACCTAAACAAAATATATCAGTAAATTTGTCAAAACTAAAAAAATTATGTTTAATATTGTCTTTTCTTACAATCTTATAACATAAAATATGCAGTTCAAATAAATCATTACTTATAAAATATAACATATAAGCAAAAACCTCCACCCTATGAGCCAACTGGGTGGAGGTTTTTTATTTATATTATAAATTCAGTTAACTTAAATTAAACAATACCCTGAGCCATCATTGCATCAGCAACTTTAAGGAAACCTGCAATATTAGCACCCATTACAAAGTTATCTTCATAACCATATTCTTTAGCTGCATCAGCTATATTATGATAAATATTAACCATAATTTGTTTAAGTTTAGCGTCAACTTCTTCAAAAGTCCAGCTAAGACGCTGAGCATTTTGGCTCATTTCAAGAGCTGATGTAGCAACGCCGCCAGCATTTGCAGCTTTACCAGGAGCAAATAATACGTTAGCTTTTTGAAGTTCTGCTGTAGCTTCAAGAGTTGTAGGCATATTAGCGCCTTCTGCAACAACTTTTACACCATTAGAAATAAGAACTTTAGCATCGTCAAGATTAAGTTCATTCTGTGTAGCGCATGGAAGAGCAATATCACAAGGAATTGTCCAGATACCTTTTCCTTCTGTATATTTTGCATTTGGACGATAATTAATATATTCTTTAATACGTCCACGTTTTACTTCTTTAATTTCTTTAACAGCAGCTAAATCAATACCCTGTTCATCATAAATATATCCATTAGAATCGCTCATAGCTACAACTTTACCGCCAAGCTGCTGAGCTTTTTCAGTTGCATAAATAGCAACGTTACCAGAACCGGATACAACAACAGTCTTACCTTCAATTGTCATGCCATGGTTTTTAAGTAATTCTTCAGTTAAATAAACAAGGCCATAACCAGTAGCTTCTGTACGTACTAAAGAACCGCCGTATGTAAGGCCTTTACCAGTCAAAACGCTTTCATAACGGTTTGTGATTCTTTTATATTGTCCATATAAATAACCAATTTCACGTCCGCCTACGCCGATATCACCTGCTGGTACGTCTGTATCAGCACCGATATGTCTGTAAAGCTCAGTCATAAAGCTCTGGCAAAAACGCATAATTTCATTGTCTGATTTACCTTTTGGATCAAAATCAGATCCACCTTTACCGCCGCCAATTGGAAGGCCAGTAAGAGAATTTTTGAATATTTGTTCAAATCCGAGGAATTTAATAATGCCAATATTTACTGATGGATGGAACCTTAATCCACCTTTATATGGACCGATTGCACTGTTAAACTCAACACGGTAGCCTCTGTTTACATGGACATTGCCATTATCATCTACCCATGGTACACGGAATTTAATTTGTCTTTCCGGTTCAACAAGGCGTTCGAGCAATCCAGCTTTCTGGAATTTTGGGTTCTTGTCAATTACTGGAGCAAGTGATTCCAATACTTCTGTAGCAGCCTGAATAAATTCCGGCTCATTTGCATTCTGCTTTTTAATTTGCTCTAAAACTTCATGTACATATGACATTATATGATTTCCTCCTTAGAAATATTTTTTATATATTTTTGCTATTGTAAGCTTATTATTTTTCATTCATTTTTTAATATATAAGCTAACATAAAAATAATAACACATATTTTGAAATTTGCAAGTATTATTTAATAAAAAATCTAAATTTTACATAAAAAGACTGAACGCTTTCATAAAATGATATTAATATGCATAATTTCGCATTAATTCCTGCACAAATTTATTGTATATTTAATTTTATTTATTATAAATCATTTGTTCTTTTACTTATTTATATAATAAAATGTTAAAGCTATATTATTCTAAAGCAAACAATATATAAAATGAAAGTAAAATATGGAACATAATATTAAAGAAAATATCTCTGGTTACGTTACCGTAAAAAAGGGGGCGCCTGCGTGCAACCATATTTCATATGGTTGCCAAATGCAAAATAATTTGCTATATAAAGATGATGTGTATTTAAGATAATACTAGTTTCTCTTATTAACTCAGTCTAAGTATTAAAAAAATTATTTTGCGTAAGGCGCATACTTTGGATGCGCTGCGCAGGCGCCCCACTTCAACGGTACTTTTTACATTTTCTGTTGTTTTTTATATTAGTTTTATTATTTATTCTGTTTTTGAGTGCTTTAAATTATCTTAGAATACTAAATTACACATTCAAATTATACAAATAAGAATGTCCCGTTTTTATCTGTAAATACAAAAAAATATACCTCAGTTGCCTTAAAGTGGCGCTTTAATCCTTTGCAGGAATTAATGAATAAAAACTATATATATTATGTTTTGCTTTTATTTTTTTGTTATTTATATTTGTATTATTTTAAATACCCTTTACGAATGCAAGAATTATATTAAAATTTCTTAAAATTATATTATCTTATTGACAATGTGTAAATTAAGTTATATTATTATAGTGTACTATTTTATATAGTACACTATATACGAACATATATTATCATATTATAAAAAGGAGGCATGTGGTGTGGTTTCCATTGATCTGCAAAGCAGGACGCCAATATATGAACAAATAGTCAACGGTTTTTCGCGCCTTTGCCTGATTGGGGCGCTGCATGCTCATGATAAGCTTCCGTCCGTACGCAGTTTAGCTTTAGATCTTGGTATTAATCCAAATACAGTGCAAAAGGCATACCAGATTTTAGAAAACAAAGGATTAATTTATTCTATAGAAGGTAAAGGTTCCTTTATTTCTGATGAAGCACAATTGAGTTCACAAAAATACTCGCAAATATGCGAGCATTTGAAAGCTGCCGTTACAGATGCATATACGCAAGGTCTTCCTAAACAGCAGGCTCAAATTGTTTTGGATGACGTATATTCCGGAAGGAGTGCAGGCAATGATTGAAATTAATAGCCTTACAAAAAAATTCCAAGGTGGAATAACCGCTGTAGATGAGATGTCCGCTTATATTGAAACTGGAAGTATATATGGTTTAGTTGGTTCAAACGGATCTGGTAAATCAACTTTGCTGCGTTTGATTTCTGGAGTATATAAACCGGATAACGGTATTGTTTTAATAGACGGTACATCTCCATATGAAAATCCAGAAGTAAAATCGCGTCTGTTTTTTGTATCGGATAATCCATATTTTATTCATCAATGCAATGTTATGGAAATGGCTAAATTTTATAAAATGGCTTATAGCCGTTTTAGTGATGAACGTTTTAATTATCTGCGTTCAGTTTTTCCTATTGATCCAAATATGCGTATTGTAAATATGTCAAAAGGTATGCAAAGGCAAGCTGCTTTGATGTTAGCTTTATCTGTAAATCCAGATTATCTCTTGCTTGACGAAGCTTTTGATGGTTTGGATCCGGTTATAAGACAGGTAATAAAGCGTTTATTGGCTGACGGTATAACTGAACATAATATGACGGCCATTATATCTTCACATAATCTTCGTGAATTAGAGGACTTATGCGATCATGTAGGATTATTGCATAAAGGTAAATTTATATTTAACCGTGAACTTGATGATGTAAAATTAACAATACAAAAAGTTCAGGGTGTATTTAATCCTGTCCCGCCTCCAGAAAAGTTAAAAGATCTCAATATTCTCCGTATTACACAGCAGGGATCTCTTCTTAATATGATTATACGCGGTGACAGAGAAGAAATCAGGCAAAAATTAAATCAATTAAATCCAACATTCCTTGAAATAGTACCGCCTACCCTTGAAGAAATATTTATATATGAATTGGAGGCTGCTGATTATGACGTCAACTCCATCCTATTATAAAAAAGGCGCCGGTTTAAATTTTTATCTGTGGACTTTGAAAAAGCATATAGGCATAACCGCTATTATGTCAGCTATTATGATAATTTTTATGCCGGCAAATATATTTTTAAATGCATTAAGTTATGTATTAAATAAAGCTCCTTTACAGGAGTATACCGATGAATTTGGGAATACCCTTTCCGGTTATCCTATGTTTGGTTCATATCTATTCGGCCAAATTTTAATGATTGTAACAATTATTATATTTGTAATTGTCCTTTCCAGCATGATATTTAATTATATGAATAATAAACAATCGGTCGATGCATTTCATTCTTTGCCTTTAAGCCGTCCTGTTTTATTTATGTCAAAATATTTTGCTGGTTTAACTCTTTTGCTTATACCTACTATTGTTGTTTTAGGAATTACTTTTGCGATAAAAGTATTAATGAATCTTAATGATATAACAAATCTTCAGTTTGCTAAATTTACATTTACTCTTATTATGCTGGAAATTGCTTGTTATACCTTCTCTGTTTTTATTACAGTAAATACCGGTACTATATTTGATTCAATATTATCGCTTATTACAATAAATATAGCATGGCCGTTAATGCTGCTTGTAACAAACGCTTTATTTGGTATAATGCTTTATGGTTATACATCTAATATTGGATTTGAGATGTATTTCTTATTATCACCTTTTATAAGAATAGTTATTTCTTTTATATCCCCGTCTCTTGGCTCGGTTATATGGTGGCTTGTATTTATTGTTGTATTATTTACAGCTTCAATATTACTTTATTCCCGCCGCAAAAGTGAAGCTGCCGGATTGCCTTTTGCATTTCCTCCTTTAAAAATAATTATTAAAGTCGTAGTATCTGCTTTATCAGGTATAATGTTAGGCTTTATATTTATTGCTATACTTAATAATATAATAGCATTCTTTGCTGGATTTATTTTAGGTTCTTTTATAGCTTATACTATTGTAGAACTGATTATATCCCGTGGCTTTAAGAAATATGCCAAAAGTCTTATAACTTATGCTGTAATTGCAGCTGCATTTGGCCTGTTTTACTGCATTATTTCTACCGGAGGCCTTGGATTTGAAACCCGTGTGCCAAAAACAGAAAATATCCAGGGCGTAAAGATTTATGGCCAGGCTTTATCTTCATTTGATTCAAATAGCTATACTTCATATTCTTCACATGATACCATTTTATTAACTGATGAAAAGTCTATATATCTTGTTAATCAACTTCATAACAATATAGCTAAAGATGTCGGTGAAATTCGTAAAAAGACTTTATTCCAACCAGCTTCAAATTATATTGGCGATGATGATTATGAAACTCCATACGCTACGTATGGATTATTCTCATCAATGTTTTCTTCATTAAATGATATAACCATTGAATACCATATGAATAATGGGAATATTATTAAACGCACTTATAATATTCAAGATAACCCTTATAGTGAGATTATTTCTGATATAAATCTTCAGAAAGATTATCAATGCAATCAAAATACTGCTAAACAAATGCAAAATGCTTATTATGACCAGATGTTCTATTATGACAGCAATGGATTTGATTCTTATAATATTGATATTACAAAAGAAGAATATGATCGGCTTAACAATGCTTTTCAGACTGATTTAACAGAACAGTTTGCAAAAGATTCTACTGTTGATTATCAGACGCCTATAGCTACAATAACTCTCAGGTCTGATGAATTAAATAAGACAAATAAGAATCCTTTTAATATATTCTTATTTGGAAGCTATAGTGCAAATGATATAACCATTTTAGTATATCCAGGATATAGCAATGTTTTATCATTTTTAGAACAAAAAGGAATGATATCATCACAAAGAACCGATCCATCACTTGATGGCACATATGAAATTCTTGAAAGTGATTTAATCCTTATATCTCCGGATGTACAAAAAGCTTCGACAACCGGCTATATCTTAGGCGCTAATTTTGAGCCGTTTCTTTATGATTTTGATATTGAACCAGACCGGCTTGAAGAACTGCATGCTGACGCTGGAACTGTAAAATCAGCCTATATAACCGATAAAACACAGATTAATGAAATATTAAGTTCTGCTGTTAAAATAGATATATACGACTTTTATAATGATCCATTCTCAAATCAAACTGATTTTTCCGGTTATTCATATGTATTTACTTATGTAAATGAAAATAATTATGATGATAACCGTTATCTGGAATTATATTTAATACCAGAAGAAAATACTCCGGAATTTTTAAATGATATTGAATATTCTTATCATACTTATAAAAATTTCCGTGATACTTTTATTACTACTCATGTTGTTGTTTAACAATAATTTAGATTCTTTTTTTATTAACTAAATCGCAAAATGGTCAATAACTAATATTAAAAATAAACTGAATATATTTGTAATGAAAATGTTTTCAGTTACGTTGGCTTATAAAGAGGGGGGCGCCTGCGTGCAGCCATATTTTATATGGCTGCCTTACGCAAAATAATTATTTATATAAGGATGCTGTAATTAAAACAATAATTTTGTTTAAGATTCTCACTTTACCTGCTTTTATCGGCTATTATTTTGCGTCCTAGCGCATCTTTTGATGCGCTGCGCAGGCGCCCCCCCTTATTATCGATACTTTTTCCTGTATACAGTTTTTTAGATCAGTTTTTAATATAATATTTTGTTTTATGCTATTTATATTTTTTGTGTATTACTATCTTGCATATAATTTCAAAGAATACCCTGCCCTGAAGATGTTATTCAAGGCAGGGTATTCTTATATAAAATTAAATTCAGTCATTATAAACAGTGCACAAAAACCAGCTGTACTATTTAGGTATATTTTTACAGAATTTTGTTGAATTTAGTTGTATTAAGTATTTTTTGATGTTATACTTATTATTAAGTATAAATTAACGTTAAAAGGCAGGTGTCCTTAAAATGCATAAGCGTCTTTTAAGCTTATTGTTAATTTTTTGTTTATTGTTAACAGCCTTCACAGGATGTAAAGATAAATCGGTACAAACTATGGCCGATGTCTCATCCGGCCATCACAGTACTAATTCCGATCCATTAAGTGGTTTAGGTGATCAGCTTGCACCATTATTAAAAAATATAAATATTGATGTGGGCGAATTATCTCCTGTCTTTTCAAGCACTGTTTTTGATTATTCTGTAACTGTACCTAATGACTGCACAGCAATAAATATCACTCCAGATTATGATAAAAACAGTGCATCTATTGATATTGAAGGCCCTACAGAATTGGAAGTTGGACAAAATGAGTATGATATCATTGTCGGTAATGGTAAATCCTCATCAAAATATCATTTAAATGTTACTAGGCAAGGTTCTGATAATACAAACCTTACCAGCTTATCAATAAAAGGTTTTGGTATTTCCCCATCTTTTTCTGTTGATACATTGGAATATATCTCTAATGTAAAATCCGATACTGAAGCTGTGGATATTATCGCTGAAACAGAAGATATTAATGCTAAAGTTAATATTACCGGATCGGATAAATTAAGCTATGGTGATAATACTATTCTTATTACTGTTACCTCTGCAAGTGGTAACAGCACTAAAGAATATAAAATTACTGTCAAAAGGCCTACTGTTGAACAAGAAGCTGCTCAAAGTACAGCTCCTCCTGTAGTTGATGACGGTCAAAAATATGTTGCTATAACCTTTGACGATGGTCCAAGCAAATATACAAACAAGCTGCTTGATATTTTAGATAAGCACAGCGTTAAAGCTACATTTTATATAGTTGGCGAGCGTATTTCATATTATCCTGATGCATTAAAACGTGCTGCAGATTCTGGACATGCTTTTGGTAACCATTCATGGGATCATTCAAATTTAAGTAAATTAACCGATGAACAAAAACATGCAAATCTTCAGCAAACGTCCGATAAGCTTTTCGAAGTATGCGGTAAGCGTCCGACTACTATACGTCCGCCAGGAGGCAACTGGGACCGCAACGTAAAAGTATTCGATGGCTGTAATGTTGTTTATTGGTCTGTTGACCCTGAAGACTGGAAATATCGTAATACAGAAACGGTTGTAAATAATATTATGAGTCAAGTAGGTAATAAATCAATTATATTGCTGCATGACCTTTATGAAACATCAGTCGATGCTGCTGATATTGTTATCGGCAAGTTAAAAGAACAAGGATATACTTTTGTAACAGTAGATGAAATGCTTAAAATAAAAGGTATTACATAATTTATTGTTTTTTGACTTTATTTTATATTTTATAACATAATCTTCATAAAAAATTAATACAATGCCGTCTGATAATACAGACGGCATTGTCCATTTTATCTCTTGCAATGATTTTATAATACTGGTATAATTTAAGTTAGATTTTTTATAAAATCAGCGCTTAATTACATAATTTTTATATATAAGGACTTGATATTATGTTAATCGAAAAAACAAAACATCCAAAAGCAAAACCAGCTGATGAATCCAAATTAACCTTTGGCGATGTTTTTACCGATCATATGGTTATAATGGAATATGATGAAGGTAAAGGCTGGCATGATGAACGTATTGTACCATATGGACCAATATCGCTTGATCCTGCTGCTATGATTCTTCATTATGGCCAGGAAGTTTTCGAAGGTATGAAAGCATACCGTGCTGTTGACGGCAGGATATTACTTTTCCGTCCGGAAGAAAATTTCAAAAGGCTTAATTTATCAAATGAACGTCTTTGCATTCCGCTTGTAGATGTTGAAAAATGTGTTGAAATGACAAAAGAATTTGTTAATCTTGAAAAGGATTGGATTCCATCTTCTCCTGATACATCACTTTATCTCCGTCCATTTATTTTTGCTTCCGACCCTCATCTTGGAGTACGTCCTGGCAAGCATTATTATTTTATGATAATTGCTTCACCAGTTGGCCCATATTATCCAGAAGGATTGGATCCTGTAAAAATTTATGTTGAAACTGAATTTGTCCGCGCAGTAAAAGGCGGTACTGGTTTTACAAAAACAGGCGGTAACTATGCAAGTTCTCTTAAAGCTCAGGCTGTTGCTAAAGAAAAAAATTATACCCAGGTATTATGGCTTGACGGTGTAGAACGCAAATATATCGAAGAAGTCGGTACAATGAACGTATTCTTCAAAATAGACGGTGAAATTATCACCCCATCTCTTGACGGTTCTATTTTAGGCGGTATTACAAGAAAATCTGCTATTGAAATATTAAAATCCTGGGGTTATAAAGTTACAGAACGTAAGATTTCCATTGATGAATTAGCTAAGGCTTATGACGATGGTAAACTTGAAGAAGCTTTTGGTACAGGTACTGCTGCTGTTATTTCTCCAATCGGCCATCTCAACTGGGGCGATAAAAAGATTATGGAAATTAATAATGGTAAAATTGGTGAAGTATCTCAACGTCTTTATGATACCCTTACAGGTATTCAATGGGGTAAAATTAAAGATACTTTTGGCTGGACAGTTGAAGTAAAATAAGAAAATACGAAAGTTATATAATTACAATTAAATAATAATAAAACGGAAGGACGCCGGTATATATGATCGAGCTAAGCTTTACGGTGCCTGATGAATATGACGGAACTATTGTAAAGGTTTTTTTGCGGCGGTATTGTTCAATATCAGCCCGCCTTTTAGTAAAGCTTAAGCATGTGCCTATGGGCATAACATGTAACGGCGTCCATATTCGTGTTATAGATACTATAAAAACAGGCGATATAATTAAAATACAACTACCTGAAGATAAACATCCTGCTATAGCTAATGAAATTGATATGCCTCCTATAATTTTTGAGGATGAGCATATTTTAATTGTCAATAAACCTTATAATCTGCCTGTACATCCTTCCCCTGGGCATTATGATGATTCTCTTGCTAATGCAGTTGCAGCCTATTGGAAAAATAACGGCGAAGGCGGACGTGCTTTTCGCCCGGTTTACAGGCTTGACAGGGATACTACCGGTTTGCAGCTTATAGCTAAACATGCTCATGCGGCGAAAATGTTAGCTGGTAATATTGATAAAGAATACATAGCTATTGTAAGCGGTAATGTTTTGCCAAAATGCGGTACTATTGATCTGCCGATAAGGCGCTGCGAAGGATATGGCATTAAACGTGAAGTGGGCGACAGCGGCGAAAGAGCTATTACTCATTATAAAGTAATCTTATGCTCTGATAATATCTCTATATTATCAATTCATCTTGAAACCGGCCGTACTCATCAGATACGCACTCATTTTTCTTATCTCGGTCATCCTTTATTAGGCGATTTTATGTATGGCCGAATTAATACTCAAAATGATGATTTAACATCTGATTGTAATATTATCGGCAAAAACTTAATATCACGCCAGGCTCTGCATTGCGCTAATATAAAATTCAATCATCCTATAAGTGGATATGAGATGAATTTTTCTGCTGAATTGCCTGATGATATGCAAAAAATTGTTGATAATATCTCTCATATTTAATTTTAAGATATATCTTTATTATATTAACAAAATACATATGGATTTATAGGCTTTAATTTATATAATAATTTTTTTGGGGGGTTTTTTCATTTGAGCCGAACAAATGTATCAAATGCTGTTATCAATATGGTAATAGCGGCGCTTTTATGTGCTATCGGCATTATTATACCGTTATTTTCACCATTAAAGATTGTCCTTGAACCTATGTCTTTTACTTTAGCAAGTCATGTGCCAACATTTATTGCAATGTTTATATCTCCTGTAACAGCAATATTTGTTTCAATTGGAACTGCAATCGGTTTCTTTATGACTTCTCCTATTGTTATTGCTTTCCGTGCTTTATCCCATATTGTATTTGCTTTGATCGGTTCACTCATATTAAAAAAATATCCAAAATATATTGAATCTTTTAATAAAACATGGCTTTTTAATATTTTAATGGCTTTGATACATGCGGTATGCGAAGTACTTGTAGTTGTTCCGTTTTATTTCCAAAATGCAATGGGCGAAGGTTTTTACGCTAAAGGTTTTATGTTCTCTGTAATACTGCTTGTCGGCGTTGGTACAATCGTTCATAGTATGGTTGATTTTATTATTGCTTATGTTATTTATAAACCTATAAAAAAATTAATGAAACGTATGGCGGTTGCATAAATTTATAAGAAAAACAAATACCCTCTGGTCATTGCCAGGGGGTATTTCTTATGCGGGCAAAGCCATTTATTACCAGCGGCACGTGTCGCGTCATGTTGGTACGGTCTGATAGCTGTGAAAAGCTTACTGCCTGATGCCCGTAAACGAATTTCTTTAGTAGTTACCTATTGTCAGCCGCTCTCCTGCTTTATCTTCCTCCGGCTGCTTCTAGATATACTCCTGAATCTTTTTACATTTTTCCCTGCTGTATCCATGTAATGTCCCCTACACTAAAACTTCTTTTCAAGCTTATGTTCCTATATTAAGCACATCCGGATATACATGTAATATCCCCAATATCCCTCTGTGCCAAAATTCCCTATCAATCTGCTGTTCCTGTATTTAGCATCCGGGTAATACCACGCAATAC
>JABLTR010100152.1_pt1 | contig 13654 bp, 14 predicted proteins | sample 7160071 | NCBI WGS metagenome assembly JABLTR01 (sample SAMN14651230, study PRJNA627086) | human gut metagenome | isolation source: feces | host: Homo sapiens
GCGGTTAAATGCTGAATACCATCGTCAGCCAGTCAAGGGCATCGGATATAGCAGCGGCAGAACTGCGAAGTTCTTCGATGGTCTGCGCCATATCGCTCACTCTGCTCATGTGATTTTCCTCCTTCCCTGGATTTGCTCTGCTGGCGTGCGATGGTCAGGTTGCTTGCCAGTCTCCTTGACACCACGCTGATTGCGGTCAGGACATCAACAATGTCCTCGTCGGCATGGGCGTCATAATGGTTTGCGTTGTAACTCATATCGGCGGTTCCTCCTTTCCCAAGGCGTCTTGTGTTGCCTTTCACAGACCCATCTGGACAGGAAAGGAGGGGTTGGCCGAAAGATTTTTAGAATTTTTCCTTGAGCCGCTTCAGTAGCTGGTTCCTCTTATACACAAAGGTATTCCGGGGCATATGCAGCCGCTCTGCGCCGGCGCGTTCGGAAAGCCCGTCCGCAATTGCCATGAGGATCTCGTAGCTTTCCGGGTCGGATGCCTGAAGCTCCGTAAGCAGGCCGTTCAGGATCAGGGAGTCGATATCGATCTCCGTGGTCAGCCCACTGTCCGCAAGAAAGCTGGTGCGGGAGACGCCGTTTTCGTAAGCGTTCTCCATCTCCGTGTCGATGGAGAGATGCTGGGGAGCGTCTTTCGGGATACAGCGGAACTCGCAGGTATCGCAAAGCCCGTCACATTTGTAGCTCTTTTTGTACGGGATGCAGCAGGCTCCGGCTCTCTGCTTTGCCTTGCGGGTAGCACCCACGAACCGCTCCCAGTCGCGCTTCTGCTCCGGTGCGACCTCAATCCACTGCTTGAGTGGGCGGTAGTAGATGGTTGATGTATTCTGATTGACTTTTTTTGACATTTGTTTGGCTCCTTTCAGATTCGTTGGGAAATCCGCCAGGAGCCGCATTGATGTCCGCAAGACACAAAAAACGGCAGGGAAACTACCATTAAGGTTGTTTCGCACTGCCGTATTGCGGTCTGGCGGAAATCCAGTTGTTTAATTTTTCGTACTGTATTTGATGCTTATCGGACCGGGGGGAACAGCAAGAGTGGTGACATATTTTCCTTGCTTAATTTCGACCAGTCCGTCATCCTCATTCACTGTGCAAGCCAGTTGATGCGCATCCGGATGTTTTACGTGAATAGGTTGATGAATGTCAGGTGGTTTCTCAACAGAAACACAATCTTTGTTTGCGTTGACATTCGGGTACATATTAGGCAAAAAAAAGAGAGTTTCCAGAGGTTCGTCTGGGAAAGCCTTGATTAGACCGCTAATGACCTTGTTTCCACCATTGCGCTTTCCGTTTAAGAGGCGTGTTGTCTCTGACCTTGAAACGCCCATGTGCCTTGCCAGTTCGCTTGCTGACCATTGCCTGACCGCCATCAGTTCCCGTATTCTATCGATTTTCGGCTTCATGCTCCGACCTCCTTTCCACAAAGATATGCACACATTATACCACTGCTGTATCTGAATGTCAACATAGCAGAAGAAAATGTACCCTTTGAGAAATTTTTATAGCCGGGAGGCAATTATTTTTGAAAAAGTGTTGCTTTTTGGCAACATTCGTGATATAATAGTTGCCAAGGAGGTGCAAAACGAAATGAGCAATGTAGGTGATTTTATAAAAGAGCGCCGATTAGCGAAAGGAATGTCCAAGAGAGCACTTGCAGAAAAGGCCGGAATCAGCCATTCTGAGGTGCATCGTATTGAAAATGGCGAACGACAGAATCCGTCTGTGCCTATGCTCATTGCTTTGGCGGATGCATTAGGCATTCCCCAGGACGATATTCTTATGCTCGCCGGGTACAAGACCGACGGGAAAAGCACTCCGTTGATCGAGCGTGTGTTTCCTGACCTCAAAACACCGAAACAACAGGAAACAGCGCAAAAGATCGTGGACGGTCTATCTCGAAACAGCGATTTAAAGGATTCGCAATACGATGAGCTCGTGAGACAGGTCGAAATGTATCTGGATTATGCAAAGAAGAATCCAGATACCTGATTATCCGCGTTATGCATATGCAAGGCAACGAGCCTATCGGTTACTATGCGAGCTGGAAATCGACAGACTGCCTGTTGATCCTTGGAAAGTTGCAGAATCCCTGCCGAATGTCCATATATGTAAATGGACTGTTTTAAGGGACAACTGCGGCGATGATGATCCGCTCTTTATTGACAAGGAAGGTGCGGACGCAAAGACACAGCATTTGCGAGGACAAGCGGACTATCTTGTTGTTTATGATGACCGTGTGGAAACCTACCAGCGGATACGGTGGACAATAGCGCATGAAATTGGACACATCGTACTTGGTCATCTGACTTCGTTTGATGCCACAGCACTTTGCCGAGGGACTCTTACGGAGGCGGAATACAAGGTGCTGGAACGGGAGGCAGACACTTTTGCCGTAAATCTCCTGGCGCCGATGACCATTATAAACAGACTGCCTTCTATTCAGACAAAAACGGACTTCATGGAACTGTGCGATTTGTCAGGAGAGGCATCGGACAACTGCATCGAGGAATTGCAGCTGTTAAAGAGTGGCAAGAAACTGCCCTTCCCAATTAAGGAAGAAGACGTTCTCCATAGGCTGTTTTTTCGGTTCATCAATGAGTTTAACCGGACGGAAGTGCCGTCACTCAGTTGCGATGATCTGGAAATAGACGAGGCGTTTGATGATTACATCGAATGTGACTATTGGGATTTCACGCTGATGGCAATCAGAAAGTGGAAACTCGAAAAGGAACTGTATGCTGCCCTTGAGGGCAGTCTGGCACTGTACGACTGCGAGGACATGGTCGTATTCGTGAAAGATGCAGGGATGGTTGATTTTGTGGCAAAGAATGAAGGCATAATTCTTGAAACGCTGCAGAAGTATTCCGATTCCTGTGTTAAGCGCATTTCGGCATATGCTGCTAAACTGCGCACACCGAAGCCGCATAACGGCAAATAAAACGTAAGGGAGAATTCATCATGCCTAAATTAACAATATCTCAATTGGAAAGCCATTTGTTGAAAGCGGCAGATATTCTCCGTGGCAAAATGGACGCTTCTGAGTTTAAGGAGTACATCTTCGGAATGCTCTTTCTGAAGAGACTGTCCGATAACTTTGCGCAGAAACGCAAGGAACTCGAAGCGGAATATAAGGATGATTTGACGCCGGAAGAACTGGAGGATTTCCTTGAGGATAAGACTTCCTACGGCAGCACTTTCTTCGTGCCGCGTGAGGCTCGTTGGGAGTGCGAGGATAACGGCGATGGCTGGACGGGACTGCTCCATGTAAAGGTGGATGTAGCCGCCAAGCTGAAACGCGCCCTTGTTGCCATAGAGAAGGAAAACAGCCAGCTTGATGGCGTTCTGAAGAACATTGACTTCGCAAAGAAGGTCAAGAATAAGCAGATTATTACGAATGAGCGTTTGGTTCAGCTTGTATGGCATTTCAACAAGCATAAGCTGACGAACGACAATTTTGTGTTCCCCGACCTGCTTGGAGCCGCCTATGAATACATGATCAAGAACTTTGCGGACTCTGCCGGAAAGAAGGGCGGAGAATTCTATACGCCGTCAACGGTCGTTCAGCTGATGGTACGCATCATCAAGCCGCAGGAGAATATGGAGATATATGACAAAACCACGCCGAGATTGATACAATTCCATACCCTCAAAAATGCCGTAAATCCGCCGTTTCTGGGCGGTTTTTTATTTTCCGGCACTGTGGCAGCATAGGCAGAACGGCATCCTTGCCAGGGTGAATCGCCCTCTTCAGTGGTACTCTGTAACGATAGAAAAGCTATCGTTACAGAGTAGGGCTATCGTTAAGATGTAGAGAGCGTGAGAATCTGCCAGCTTAAATATCACTTAATATCAGTAAATATTAAAAGATACTCAAAAAGGGGCTTGAAAAACAGCAAGGGATCTGCTATAATTTTATCTGTATTACTATGTCTTTTGGTAGCTTGAGAGGTGAACGCTATGAGCGAGAGAATGGATGACAACTATATCAGCCTTGAAGAAGCAGCTGAATACTTGAACATCAAGCCAGTAACTTTACGGAAGTGGATTAAGCAAAAGACAGACCTCCCTGCGCATCAAATTGGGCGCTTATGGAAGTTCAAACGCTCCGAACTGGACGCATGGGTAAAAAGTGGGAAGAGCGCCATGAGGTAAAATTCTGCAAAGGAAAGGGCTGTTAATATGGCTGAAATAACATTATATAATCAGGATTGCATTGCTGCCATGAAACAAATTGATGCGGAATCTATCGATTTGATCGTTACTGATCCACCATACAATCTTGGCAATTTCATGAAGAAAAGAGATACAAATCTCAAGAAAATGCGCGATAATTTTTTCGGATCTGCCGGATGGGACGACATGGAATTTGATGAATGGTCAAAGTCTATGGATGAATTTTTCAAGGCCTCTGCAAGAGTAATAAAAAAAGGTGGAACCATGATAGTTTTCATGGCCATCATCAAAGTCGAAACTGTAATACAGTTGGCAGAAAAACACGGATTTTACTATAAAACCACAGGAATCTGGCATAAAACGAATCCAATGCCGAGGAATATGAACCTTCATTTTGTAAATTCGACAGAAGCATGGATTTATTTTACATATAAAAAGAAAACAGGAACATTTAATAATGGTGGTGCGATGTTTCACGATTTTATCGAAACATCTGTAACGCCCAACGGAGAACGTAGGTTTGGCAAGCATCCTACCCAAAAACCAGAAAGTCTCATTCAGCATTTTGTTGAGATTTTGTCGAATCCCAATGACACTGTACTTGATCCTTTTATGGGAAGTGGTACAACCGGAGTGGTCTCCAAACGGACGGATCGAAATTTTATAGGTATCGAGTTAGACGAGGGGTATTTTAAGATAGCTCAGGATAGGATTCAGGAGGCACGAGGATGAGACCAAAGGTGATTGATTTGTTTGCCGGGGTCGGCGGATTGTCCCTTGGTTTTGAAAAATGCGGATTTGATGTAATACTGGCAAATGAATATGATCCTTCTATTGCTGCAGCATATGAGATGAATCACAAAGGTACAAAAATGATTGTCGGTGACATTACCGCCCTGGATCTCGAAAAAACCTTTGGCAGCTATGAGGGAAAGGTGGATGTCGTTATTGGAGGTCCTCCTTGTCAAGGCTTTTCACAAAAAGGACAACGAAAAACAATTCATGATGAGAGAAATTTTCTCTTTAAATATTACGTGAGAGTAGTCGGACTTGTAAAACCTCGATACTTTGTAATGGAAAATGTGCCAAATCTGCTGACTGCAGAAGGGGGATATTTCCGTAAGGAAATTGAAGAACTTTTTAATTCTATGGGCTATCAATTGAAAATGGGTGTCCTCAATGCATCAGATTATGGTGTTCCACAAAACAGGCGGAGGGCGGTCATTATCGGTAAACGGAATGGAGACGCACCTGCTTTGCCAAAGCCCCATAATGCAACAGTAACTATTTGGGATGCAATCAGTGATCTTGCCTATTTAAATTCTGGGGAAGGCAGTGAAGAACAGGAATATCGCTTTGAGCCACAAAGTGAGTATCAAAAAAAACTTCGCAATGGAAGCAATGTGCTGTACAATCATGTGGCTACCAAGCATTCTAAATTGGCGTTAGAAAGATTGGCAATGATTCCGCCTAATGCAGGAAGGGAAGTTTTACCAAAGGAACATCTAACTAAGTCGATCTATAGCGGTACATGGACTCGTATGAGGAAGGACGAGATATCGGTTACCATCACCACAAGATTTGATACTCCGTCCTCCGGTAAATTTACTCACCCGTTTCTTAATCGAGCTATTACTGTCCGAGAAGCTGCGAGAATACAATCATTTCCTGATAGTTTTAAATTTACAGGAAATAAGGGATCGCAGATGAAGCAAGTCGGTAATGCCGTGCCGCCATTATTGGCTGAAGCAATAGCCAGTGTGATACTGAATGATATCGAGGAGGATGGAAAGAATGAATAGGCCCGATAACATACTTGTTTATGATGAGATGGATTTGAAGCTGGGAATTAAATCGTCCCTACCCCATGTGAAAAGCACACTTGCCTTGGCTATCTTGCTGTGGGAGTGTTCGGATCATCCGTCAGAGTTGATTTATTCAACACAGAACGGCGATGAGACGGTTATGACTGAGCAGCTTGAGCAGTGGATTATTGACTATCTGGCGGATATTTGCGATGAAGAACAAATATCTCCAGACGATTTAATAGCGGGCTTTAATCAGAACCAACTTTTCAAGTCCCAGATGGAAGCGCTCATGGTTGCTTTTGAGTTGATTTGGAAACTTGCGAAGGTTAGCTTTGTTGACACAACAAAGGCGGCCAGTGCAGAAAGGACTGGTGGTGTCCGTTTTCCTAAGAAGTTAATGTACTCTATCAATATTGACATCATACACAGTGTGATTAGAGGTAACGAGAATGCTTATTGCAGAGTTCTCTTAGCTTGGACAGGATTTAATGTTCCTACGGATCCTGAGTGCGAGAAAACGCTTATCTATCTGCTGACTGCGCTTTCTGAAGGCGCAGTGTTTAAGTTGACGGATGGAAATCGGGATGTGATTTTCAATCAAAACAGCATATACCGTAAACTGTTGGAAACAGCGGATGCGGTAGATGTGAACGGAGATAAAGAAGCCAAAGGACCACTTCGCATCTTGAAATCTATGCTTTCCGAGGGTATGAATCCTTACCTTCAGTATTCTAATGGTAAAGTTACCGTTGCAACACCGAATAGCGAAAAACTTGAGGATTATCAAAAGCGTGTTGATACTCTTTTGCGCTTGTATGCTACAAAAGTCATAGGATTGGATGATTTGGAGGCCGATACAGAAGGCATCAGCCTTGACGATTTAGAAGAGTCTCGTATCAGTAGTGGCACTAATATTCTTCTGTATGGCGTTCCAGGTTCCGGAAAGAGCTGGACTATTGAACACGAATATTGCAGAGCAGAAAGTCATGTCGAGCGACTCGTATTCCATCCTGATTATACATATTCGGATTTCGTAGGACAGATTCTGCCAGATGTTGATGAAGAGGGACTTGTCACATACAAGTTTACGCCTGGGCCTTTTACAACGATTCTTCGGGATGCTTACAGGAATCCGACACAGGAATATATCCTTATCATTGAGGAAATAAATCGTGGGAATGCGCCAGCAATTTTCGGTGAAGTATTCCAACTACTCGACAGAGCCGTTGAACCAAAGAGGGAGCAGGATGTCGTGTATCCCACAGGAACAAGTGAGTACGGTATTACTAATCGGTATATGGCAACAGTCATTTACGGTGATGGCAGCCATAAAGTGCGCATTCCCTCGAATTTGTCTGTAATCGGAACCATGAACACATCAGACCAAAATGTTTTCACATTGGACACTGCGTTCCAACGTAGATGGAATATGCGGCTAATCGAAAACACTTTCGAGAATGTACGCTCCTCTCTGGCCGATGCGGTGATTCTTGATACGGATGTAACCTGGAAGATGTTCTGTACAACAATTAACAAGATTGTGGTGGGCAATAAAGCCAAAATGGCATCTGCTGAAGACAAACGTCTGGGTGTATATTTCGTACATGAAAATGATTTGAAATATGATGAAAATGCCAATTCGACGGATAATAATCTTCGCAGTGAATATAATGCTCTGTTGAGGGCTGAACGGGATGGAGATCTCACTCCTGAACAAAAGACCCGGCTGTATGAAATTCGTGAAGCCCTTAAAAGAATTCGTAAATTCCCAGAGAAAGTTATTAAGTACTTGTGGGATGATGCTTTTAAATTCAACCCGCAGGATCTGTTCGACACCACTCGATTTGACAACTTGGAAGATATCATCCGGCATTTTGTTTTTTCATATGGCAGGAGTCGATTTGATATTTTCAAGCAGACTGTTCGAGATACATTTTTTCCATCGTAATGTAGACGATGCGGGATAAAGGTGGTGATGGTTCATGGATTTGGAGAAAAATCTGCGTGATAGGTGTAAGGTTATTTCTGGTGATGATGGGGACAGTTTTGTTGGCGTGAAAGCGGACACTGATGACGCTATCATATATTTCCCGATAGGATATCAATTGCCTGAGAACGATGTTGATTTGAGAATTGATGTGCAGAATCTATTCGGAGTTCTTTCTGTCTTCATGAAAGAAGATAAAGTTATTGAAGCACGGAAATTTGAAGCGCCGCAGACTGTCGATTTTCCAATCCATGCTTATTTAAAAGTAATAACGTCTTTTTTGCGTACTGGCAGATATTACATTGAAAGTGATCCTGAATACAAGACAAGCACTAAGGGAAATACATCGTGGCCCAGAACAGTTCGAGAACAACGAGCTTTAGTTCAGAAGAACGGCTCTCTTGTTTTTACTAATATGACAGTACGCTCTGTTACGCCAAACGCAGATAAGCAGATTACGCAAATACACAAATTTTGTGTTTATGAGGCTTTTGATAAACTTGGATGGCTCTATGTTCCGTTTAAGCCAGAACAGCCTGGCCCGCACCCAACAATAAAGGAATCCATTTATATCCTTACAAAAAAGTTGGCGGCATCGCATAATGACAATGAGCAGGAGCTGTTCCGGGCAATGAAAAATATGCTTGAATATATGGATGAAAAGAGTTCGGACAAGCAATACTTCTTTGGTACAGATTATTTTGATCGTATTTGGGAACGAATGATCGACAAAGCGTTTGGCATTGAGGACAAGGCTTCGTATTTCCCAAGAACGAGATGGTTGTTGGATTACGGCGCAAACAAGGTAAAAACTCCGCTTTATCCGGATTCTATTATGATTTTTAGGGATAAGTATTATGTTTTGGATGCCAAGTGCTATCGATATGGATGGACCGGTGATGCTGACCATCTTCCGAACGGAGCCGATATTAACAAGCAGATTACCTACGGGGAGTATATAGAACGCACTCGAAGTGTTCCCAACGACAAACTTTTCAATGCGTTTGTAATGCCGTACAATATGGCAGATAACCTTTTTAGGCTGACCTCACCAATCGGCAATATAGGTGAAGCGATCGGTGATTGGCGGACAAATATGAAAAACTATGAAAGAATCCAAGGGATTGTCATTGATACCCGGTTTTTAATGTACAACTACATAGGGATGCCGGAACAGCAAAAGAAAGAGTTGGCCGAAAGCATTGAAAAAGTCCTGTCACGGGGAGCTGTTCCTGCACCAACAATATAAATAAAAACAAGACTCTACTCACAATTAAGCGGGTAGAGTCTCGTTTTTTTACTATAGATTACTTATTGAAAATGTCCTTTACCAGCGGTTGCACCAGGCTGCGAATTTTCTTGATGTCATCCGACACCGTGCGCTGCTTGATGCCCAGCTCGTCCGCCATCTCCTGCTGGGTGGCTCCATCGTAGAGCAGACGGAAAATTTGGGCATACTTCGGTTTTATTTCGCCGAGCATGGTTATGAGATCTTCCAGAATCGTTTCGTAGCTACCATCTTCCTCAGACGACCCTTCTGCGGCCGGCTCCGCTCCCTCATCCATCAGTACGGAGAGGGAGGCAGGCTTATTCCGCTCACGGCTGGTCTCTGAGAAGTGCTTGCATTCCTCGCAATGGTTACTCTCTGGGCAGCGGATCAGCTTGCCGTTTTTGCCCTTGACCATGCAGCGGCCATCCCGGTCCTCGCGCTTGATTTCTGCCCAAATCGGCGCCATATACGCCTTGTACTCTTCCTCGGTTGCGTCCACCATCACTACCCGGCACTTGCGGTTTCCGATGCGGCGCCAGGTGACATCCTCCTGCTTGATGCCAAAATCGCGGATGACCTCATCGGATACCACCATCGGGATCTGATACTGCTTGTCCTGTTTTTTACTCTGTTTGTCCATAATGTGGGCCCTCCTTCGACCCGAAAGTCGAAATGAGGACCCACTGCAAAATAGGCATAGCTGGCCATCTGAAAATGAATCCTCATTTCAGTCCTGGCCAACCATTCCAGTGGTCGGCTGTAGTGTTTAGTTGCCCCTCAAAATGTTCTGGAATCATCCTTGATCAGTGGATGAACACCTTGATGGCTACGAGGTTTTCCTCGTTGCCTATATATTACAGCAAAAGAAATAATAATGTAATTTCCATAAAAACCGATGTGACCTGACACATAGAAGTAAAGGCTAAATTCTTGTTTTACCATTATTTTTGTGTTATAATTTGAAGGGAAGCGACAATAACGATGCTCTATAGCAGCATGGAGTAATGGGTCGCGTAATGTTATAGATGATTTTGGAGAGACAGTTTGGAAGGAGTGTGATAAGAAATGGCTAAAAAAATTTCTGAACTTTTTATGAATAGCCTGTTTGAATATGACAGCTATACATGTAAATTTGAGAAAGATATTGAAAATGTGGCTCCCGACCAACCGCCGAGAACCACATTAAAGCTGATTGCGCAGCATAACCAACCTATCCATTTTTCATATGCACCACAAAAGGGGTTAAATCTTTCCGGCACTGCAGGCGGAATTCTTTCAGAAAACATCCTTGGAAAGCTCTTAGCTATCCCAGACGGTGATATTGATGCTCATATTGCGTTTTTTACGGATTACGGGTTTTTGTATCCAGTGAGCGAAACTGAATATGAAGCAGTAGAAGCCGATGCCCTAATGGAATTTGTGAACCGGATAAAAGCCACGGTTACGCTAGTGAACTCTATTGCAGCAAAGAAAAACTACACAAATATTCTGATTGGCACCGCATATCTCTTATATGCGGAGCCAATTACCATGCATTTATCTACGGGCGAGTACAGTACCTGTGTTCACGAATTTACGAATCTCGTTCATAACTACTCACAGTTTCCTGATATGCAAAGAAATCAGGAGGTGTTTGATACAAATAAATTTTCTGTGGAGGATACGCTGTTTCCACCTTCTTATCAGGTTGATATCGGGTATTTCAACCAAGTTAGGAGTTCGACAGGGGCAGGAGAATTGCAATGGTTTAAGAATCTGTTTGCAATGTACACGGGTTTGCCCGACGTAAGTAAGGAATTGCGTACAATCATTGATTTCTTTTTCCATTACCAAAAAGAGGTGGGAGTCTTTAGCACTATTGAGTACAAGAAAATCCGCTACTTGAACGGAAAACAGCCAGACAATTTTTCTGATGAGATGAAAACGGCGTTATTAAAGATTGCCAACATTGTTTTAAGCGAGGAAATCAACTACAATATAGCAGGCATTCATCCACGCTATTCCTCGTTTGATTTGAAGCCCACATGGAAACTGGACAATCTTATTCAAGCATTATATTTTTCCATTTTTTATATGAAACCTGGTGTGGAGATCTACAAGAGATGCAAAAATCCAACCTGCAAAAGGGATGTGTATTTTCTTGTGAATGCCACGGCTACAAATAAAGAATATTGTTGTCCGAAGTGTGCGAATGCGGCAGCGCAAAGACGCTCAAGGGAACGAAAACTGTCTCAGAAATAAAAGTGGGCGGTGCTTATCATCACGATAGGCACCGCCTTTTTCAGTCTTTCTTGTAAAACATGGTTTCATAGCCGTCTGCCCGGAGATTCAGCCCCTCTATCCACGGCGGCGTCCTTCCCATCTGATCGCATACGGCGTCCAGGGAGACATCCATGCCGCACTCAACGATCAGCTCATCGTGGACATGGCCGACGATAAAACAGTGGGACAGCGTCCGCATGGCATACATGAGGATGTCTCTTGAAATCGCCTGAACGACATTCTCCGTGAATTTCGGGCCGTAGGATTCGATGCGCTCCCACTTCTTTGTGCTGCCGACGCCCTCATAGGTGACGGATTCACCACCGAACTTATTTGTCCCCATCTTCGGCTTCACATAGCAGAGCTGGCGGCCGGAAGGCAGAATGATGAACAGCATCCCACTGCGGTAGCGGAACCGGATACCGTGCGTTTCCGTGTCCAGCCGCTGGCGGACGGTGGTTTTTACGGCATTGTCCACATCCCACCAAAGCTGTACGATGTTCGGATTGGAGGTGCGCCACGCATCCACAAGGGGCTGGAGTTCCTCCTCGGCAAGCCCCATTTCCAGTGCGCCCATCGACTTGAGGGCGCCTACCGATCCGCCGTATCCCAGGGCCAGTTCGGCAATCTTGCCTTTTTGCCGAAGATGGGCGTTCTGCCCGTGTTTTTCCACCGGTACATGGAACATGGCGGAGGCACTGGCACAGTAGATGTCGCCGTTTTCCGCAAAGACCTTCAGCCGCCAGGACTCGCCGGCCAAAAATGAAAGCACACGGGCTTCGATGGCGGAGAAGTCAGAAACAATGAATTTGTACCCGTCCCTCGGCACAAACGCTGTGCGGATGAGTTCAGACAGGACTTCCGGCACGGAGTCATACAGTGCCGAGAGCAGGGCGTAATCGCCGGCACGGACAAGTCTTCTCGCGTCTTCCAGATGTGTCATGTGGTTCTGCGGCAGGTTCTGCAATTGAATCAGTCTGCCCGCCCAGCGGCCGCTTCTGTTCGCACCATAAAACTGAAACATCCCTCTTGCCCTGCCATCCGCGCATACGGCGTTCTGCATGGCCTGGTACTTCTTCACGGAGGACTTGGCAAGCTGCCGGCGCAGCTCCAGCACCTCGGCAAGCTCCGGCGGTGCGGTTTTCAGAAGTTCCTTCACAGCTTTCTTATCCAGGCAGTCCACCTCAAGACCGTGCTTTGTGAGCCACTCCTTCATCTGCTGGACGGAGTTCGGGTTTTCCAGGGCGGTAAGCTGCCGCATCTTTGCGGAAAGTTCCTCCCTGGAACGCTCATCGATGGCGATGGCCTGTTCTACCAGCACCATGTCAAGCTGTATGCCCCGGTCGTTGATCTCCTGGGCGAGATGGTATTCCTCCCATAGGAACTCCGGCACGGGGAACTTCGACAGCTTCTGCTGGATCGCCATCTCGGTTTCCACATCCCGCTTGTTATACGCGATGAAGGTTGACCACTTCACCGGGTCATGCTCCGGGAGGTTGCGCGTCCTGCCGCCATTGGCCTTGGTAGGCTTGCAGGGGACGCAGAAATAGCGGATGAGCGCCTTGCCCTCAGCCATCTTCTGGTTTTCCAGCTTGAGGACTTTGCCGATCCCTTCAAGGGACAGTGGCAGCCCCATGTACGCGCCCCATACCAGGGAGCAGCGCCAGGAGGCCGGGTCAAAGTAATGCCGGACGGTATCACCCTCTATGCTGTAGGAAGAAAAATACTGCGGATAGTTCCGGCGCAGCCAGACGGAAAGGCAGACCCGTTCGAAGGACGCATTATACGCCCACTTGATGACGGAATCGTCCGAGAGCGCCCGGATGATCTCCTCCGGCACGGTGTCGCCGGACGCCAGGTCATATACGGTAACCTCGCCGCCGTCCACGGACACGCCAAAGAGCAGGATTTCAAAATTAGGGGATGAAGCGTATTTATACACGCCGCATTTTTTCAGATCGACATCGGAAAATGTCTCCACGTCGAGGGATAAGGTGTGGATTGCCATAGTGCTGTTACCTCCATAAGAAACAGGCGGCAGGAGTGCTGTGCCTGCCGCCCGGTGCGCATTGCTTATTCCTCCGGCTGTTTTGCCGCCTGGCGTTTCTTCTCCCTGTGCTTCTTAAACCTTGTCCAGCACCA
>JABLTR010004253.1_pt1 | contig 13625 bp, 5 predicted proteins | sample 7160071 | NCBI WGS metagenome assembly JABLTR01 (sample SAMN14651230, study PRJNA627086) | human gut metagenome | isolation source: feces | host: Homo sapiens
ATGCACAGAAATCATGCATTCGCATGATTTCGCGCCGCAATTCTCGGGTTTTCTGTGAACTTTGTTCACAAAAAACGCCTCGCGGAACGTTACCAGTGAACAGTAGCAAACAGATTACTCTTCTTCTGCTTTCTTCATATCCCCTGTTTCGTAAATGACTCGCTGCACTTCCTCGGCAGTGGTAATTCCCTCTTCCACCAACTGAATGGCATTTTCACGCAGTGTCTTGAACTCGCTGTGGGCGCTGGCCAGTTCCTGTTCGATGGCAGGTCGTCCAGCCTGCTGGGAAATGAGGGGGCGGATTTCCGGGGTGATTTCCAGGATCTCGAATACACCGATTCGTCCGCGGTAGCCTGTATTGAAGCAGTCTGCGCAGCCCTCGCCCCGGTAGAAAATATGCTTGTGCTCTGTGCTGAGGCCAAGGCGTCTTACTTCCTCGTCTGTCGCCTCATAGCTCTTTTTACACTTGGGGCAGATCCGACGGACCAGTCTCTGGGAAATAACGGCGCGAAGAGCGGTGGCAATCAGGTACGGCTCAACACCGATATCCTCCAGACGTTCGATTGTTCCCACAGCATCGTTGGTATGGATTGTGGAAAGCACAACGTGTCCGGTGATTGCGGCACGCATACTGATCTGGGCGGTCTCACCGTCTCGAATCTCTCCGACGGCAATGATATCCGGGTCCTGACGAAGGATGGCACGAAGACCATTGGCAAAATCCATGCCTGTTTTCTCATTGATCTGCACCTGGTTTACTCCGTCAATATTGTACTCAACCGGATCCTCCAGGGTTACTACATTGACTTCCTCTGTATTTAACTGGGAAATCATGGTGTTCATGGTGGAGGATTTACCACTTCCGGTAGGACCGGCGATCAGAATAACACCGCTGGTACAGTGGATAGCCCGCTGGTATTTCTTCAGGTTGTCACCCATAAGACCGATAGAATCCGGAGTAAGATAGCCGGCTCTTTTGTCCAGAAGACGGGCTACGATTTTTTCTCCATATACAGTAGGAAGGGAGTTTACACGGAGGTCAAACTCACGCTTCTTATTCTTAACATTGAATCGTCCATCCTGTGGAACACGACGTTCTGCAATATCCATTCCACTCATGATTTTCAAGCGGGAAATAACGGAGTTCTGAAGGTTCTTGGGGATCGTCAGAATCTTGCGGAGCACACCGTCAATACGCATGCGCACCTGAAGCTCTTTTTCCTTTGGCTCAATGTGGATATCACTGGCACGCTCCAGAATGGCACGCTCGATAATGGAGTTTACCAGACGGATGGTTGGTGCATCGTTGATGTTGTCGTTGAGGATGTTTCCTGTAAACTGCGCTTCTTCGCCATTGTCCTCTTCGGTCGGAGCCTCACGCTTCATGGCCTCAATAGCCCTTGCGGCGCCTTCGTTTCCGTAAAGGACCAGGATGGCATGCTCCACGCCCTCTGTGGTAGCAATCATCGGAACAATCTTTTTACGGACTGCTTTCTTGACTTCCTCGATTGCATAGAAGTTCATAGGGTCGCTCATGGCCAGATAAAGCTCGTCCCGCTCCATGCGGACCGGCACTACCTGGAACTGTTTCGCAATGTTTTTCGGAACAACCTGTGCCATGGAAATAGGAATAGTGGTTTTCGAAAGATCTATGTATTCAATACCCAGCTGAAGACGAAGTGCCTCGATCAGCTCTGCCTCTGTGATGATTCCGGCTGAAATCAAAGCCGCTCCAAGTCGTTCCTTGGTCTCCTTCTGCCTCTGCAGTCCCATATCCAGTTCTTCTGGTGTAATCGTCCCCGCCGCGATCAGCAGGTCACCAAGACGTTTGTATGCCATGTGGGGGTCTCTCCTTTGCATTTATATTCGGTATGTGATTCATGTTTAAATCTATCTATAACAAATTTGTTGCAGCTGTTCAGTGCCTTTATAGTTACACGTTTCGTAAAACAGTACCTGCTGAATAGTTGCAATTAGTCTTATTTTCTTTTTTATAATTGGTCTAATTTTATATCGTTTACTGCTATCACATCGAATTTGTTTGTAACAATCTTTTTGCCATCTTTATCTGTGATTTCAAGAATTACATGGAAGGTAGTTCCTTCCAGTTTCACGCTTTGAATTGTTGCTTTCAGGTCAAAGGAACTGTAACTGGCAGAAGAAATCAGTTTCTGCCAGTACGGGGAACCATCCTCTGCGGTTAATTGAACCGCTATTTCGCCCCCCGCTGTTCCATCAATTTTATTTTCATTTTCATCTATAGCTGCAAAAGCACTTTCTGTTTTTCCGTAAGTCGGACTGAAATACTTAAGTACCGTTCCATCACTGCCTTTATTAACACTTGTTGTATATCGAAGCTCTTTTTCAATTACATTCGTTAAGGTGGAACATAGCTGCTTTGCGTGGGATCTGGTCAAAGATTCATTATACATCCGGGTGGCAAAAGCCATTCCCTGCGTCATAACCTGACTTGCAAGCAGCAGGATAACGGTCGCCGCCAGCAGCTCCCCAAGAGAAAAGCCTCGTTTGTCAGACAGCAGTTTTCGTATTCGGTTTTTCAATTTGATTTTCGCTGTATTTTTCATGCCTTTCTCCTGTAAATGTGTTTCTGTTTGCTCTGTTCACAGAAACATACTTCCCAATGCACAGAAACTATACATTCTCATAATTTCGCGCCACAGCTCTCGGGTTTTCTGTGAAATTTTAAAATTTACTTTGTCTTATAATAAATATAACTCTTTTCCAGACTGTTCGCCTGAGACTGGTATACCTGCACCGAAATTTCTGCCCTTGATGTACCACCGGCACCTCCTGTGGCATTCTCTTCTGAAAGGATCACTTTCGTAGAATTGGTTCCTGTGCTTACCTCTGCTCCTGTTTGTCTTGTCTGGAAAGAGGTATCTGTATTGTCCGCCTGCTTGTTTACACGCGCAGTCGTCACAACTGCTCCTGCCAGCATCAGCACTGCAAGGGACAAAATGATCATGGTAACAAGAGTCTCTGCAATTGTTTCACCGGCTTTACTTTGCAGTTTCTTTTTTAATCTTAATCCTGATTCTTTCATTGTGAATCTCCCAAAGTACGTTCTGTGTCACCGTAAAAAATGTCTTTTGCTTCCCAGGTGTATTCATACGTGGTAGCTTCAGTGCTACCATCATTTGTCGTCGTCACTGACTGTCCGGTTTGCTTTACTTTTCCAGTTAAACTAAGTATCACCCGGCTGGAATCACTTCCATTACCAGTACTTAACCTTACAGTAATATCATAGGTAACTTCATTTGCTTTCGTATCGTCAGTGCTTTTAATACGCTTAATAGTAACTTCTGTATTTATGGGATTCAGGTCCTTAAATTGAGTAATCGCCGTTTCAGATCCTGCTCCAGAAGTTGATAATGTCAACTTTTTGGTAAGAGTATCCATTTTTTCTGTTGCTGCAACACTTTCATTTTGAGCATCCAATTCCTTCAGGTAACCTTGTATCAGATCGGCAAAATCTGTCGGCGTCGCCAAAGAAGAGTTGAGAACTTCAGATGAATTCCAGTTTTTGTTTGTCTTTATATTTGCACCCGTTGTATCTTTTTTTACTGTAACCATTGCGGACAGCTTTATATTAATAATAGAATCTCTTAGCACCTGTGCCGCACTGGTACAGCTCAATTGATTCTGCTCCGACTCCCGGTCTGATGCCACTGTTTTCACAGTAGTCACTGCACCTTCCAGCATTACCACACTCAGAATAGATGCCACCAGGAAAAGTAACAGCCCAAAGAAGATAGAGGTACCCTGTTCTGATTTTAATTTCTTTCTAATTTTTTCTCTCAGCATTTCAGGTACCTCCTTTCTCTTAAAATCCACTGTCTCCGCTTTCCCAGCTGCCATCATCTTCTGAAAAATCATCCAGGGATTCATTTGGTATTATGTCTATTGTATCGTTATTCTGATCTTCCCAGCCAGATGCAGCATCCGAACTATAGTTCGCACTGTCTGCACTGCTGCCAAACCAGTCAGCTCCTGTTTCGGAGTCAGAAGGATCTGTGGATACCGTCTGCCCACTCTCTAATCCTATCACATTTATCCAGGTGTAGCTGGTATATTCTACGCCTTTATACGTGTAGGTTCCTTTCACAGTGAGTGTTGCCGGAACAAGAGACTCAATGGTTACAGTAAATTGATTGTCTGATATTTCTGATACAGTAACCGCACCAACCGGATCTTCTGTTATAGTCCAGGTCATCATTGACGCAAAGTTCTTTGATGGTGCTGTATCTGCATAGACTGCAATTTTCTGGTCACCTGAGGTCTGGACATTCTGACCTTCACTGATTTTCTCTTCGAAGCCAGAAGCAGTTTCGGGATCTGACTCAAAATATTCAGCCACACTGTTTTCCGAATTGGATTCTGGCGCAGATTCAAAATCGCTGCTGCCATAGGAGCTTGCTTCTTCTGATTCCGTAACCATATTTGCGTATTCTTCGCCAGCTTCAAATCCACCTACATCATCCAGATTTCCTGTGTCCACGTCGGCTTCCAGAGATTCCATTGAAATACCGCTTTCTTCACTTTGTGCCGCATCCTCTTCAATTGCCACTCCACTGCCATCTGATGAAAAACCATCCGCACCCACTTCTGCTGTACTTCCGGAGGAACCAGCTTCCTTTACACTAAGTGCCTGTGATGTAGGCACTGCATAAAGCGTGATTTTATCTGATGTCTGGTGAAGTTCCCCTTTTATTTCTGCGGAGTCAGAGTATACCGTAAGATCCGCTGTTACTGTCAACGTGAAAGAGGCCTGGTATTCCAGTTCTATTTCCTGATTATCTACAGTCTTGCGTACTGTTGCTCTCACAGTAATAACCGTGGTTCCTGTTTTCAAGGCCTCAACTGTAGCAACGTAGCATTTCTCTGTTTCAGAGTACTCCAACTTTACAATTTGCGCAATATAATCTTTCTGATCAGAGGTCTGGGTTTCAGTCTGTACATTGTCGCCTGCTTCACTGGCGGATACAAATGTTTCTGTGCCATCTGAAATCTCAACGCCTTCAGAGAATCCATCTGACCAGTCGGACTGCTGTGAAACTGCCGCTATCGCAGTGTCATCTTTATCATCTCCATTACTGTATTCCACTGTGAAACCATTATTCAGAGTCAGCCCTTTACCAAGACTGTCGTCACCAACCAGGTTACTATCCAGATAGAATGTTTTCAATGCCCTTGGCGGATTGCTGTCATCTGTCTGCTCCAAATCCATGTCTTCGAAAATATCCATGGTCGCGCGGCTTTCTCGCCAGAAAATACCCTCCAACGGCCATGCACCGTAGTGAACATTTACGCTGGTTCCACGCTTGGTTTTCTGTGTCAGAATCGTTGGGAACGGATAGTTCTCACCCTCCAGGTCGGTGCGGTTGCCTGGGAAGGAGTATTTACCGTCTACATCCTGATCGTTTTCTTCGGTAGTGACCTTAGCAAATGTACCTCGAATAGCATATTTGTCCTCTGAATCAACTGACTGATTCAAAAGTTCAACAAAACTTCCAGTTACTCTTATTGCATTTTCACCTGTTTTGCCTCCAATTGTGGAATCCACATCTTTCTCTCCGGACATTTCAGCCCAGCTAAGGGGGATTGCCGTGTCGTCAATATTATTCCAGTTCTTACCAGCCATATACTCATGACGTATTACGGGAATGTTATCCTCATAATAATAACAATTAGTTATCTGTATTCTTACATGATAATTACTTTCTCCCCAGTCTTTATATTTTTCATCATGTGTTTCTCCGTTACTTCCAATTGGTTCAATGGATGTAATTCTCTTTGCCTTATCAATTGGCATCTTAATATATGTATAACAATTTTGGATAATCGTTGTCGCGGTCTTACATTGCTCAGCATTTCCTCTTGTATCATCGCTGGCTCCTTCTATACCAAGAATAGAATTACCTAACAGTTCCAACAGGTTTCCTTTGTTTTTGATATAAATACCACCCGATATTCCTGCCAGCATCAGTCTGGTTCCTCGCTTTTGGAGACAGGTATCCGTACAGGTTATTTCTCCTCCTGTATAGCAATTAGAAATCACACCGCGCATACTGCCAACCAGACCGCCAACTCTTACAGATTCTGTTCTGTTATTCTCAGTCATATTAATTATAATCGTATTAACCGCAGTACACTCACGCAAATCCATTGTGCTCATTCCAAACATTCCACCAATACTGGAATCACCATAGGCACCTTTATCACTGTTATCCTGAATTGTATAACCTGATACTGTACAATTTGAAATTTTTACATTTTCAGCAGAATTTCCCTTTCCGACAGCAGCAAGTCCGCATAAACCACCAAGGACATGCCAGCCCCTCTCTTTACCACTGTATCGTTGAATATAATTTCCTTTTTCCGAATACAAAATTACATTGCTGACTTTAGCTCCTATAATACTTCCAAACAATCCAGTAACTGTATTCTTACTGTTTATTTCAATATTTTTAATGGAATATGTATTTCCATTATAAACACCATTAAAATAAGAAATACTTGCATCTGCGTCTACTACATTCGCAGAGCTTTTCGCATCATACATAGAACCAATCTGTGTAAAGAAAACGTTTCCGCCATCTGGTGCAGATGTCATATTCGCGTCTACATCATGACTTTGAATCCAGTTGTAATCTGCACTTACCGGAGCATCATTTCCCGTCATATATCCCAGATACGAATATTTATCAACAAGCTCCACATCATCTGTCGTATCCAATATCTTCGTCGCAGTCCCAGTTTTATAATTCCAGTTCAAATACTGCAGCTGCTCCGCAGAACGAATTTCGTATTCTTTGCCGTTTTCTCCGGGCATTGCTTCCTTGGCATTTACCTGGACTTCGAAGCCGTCTTCCAGAACGGTTACAGTAGCGGACTGAATTCCATCATAATCTGGAGAATTGCTGCCATACTGCATTGCATTTGCAAAAAACGGGTTGATAGTAAAGGTATACAGCTGGCTGTTATAACTAAACTGCCAGATACCGTTTGCAGTTCGGTCGTTAGCTGTCATTTTCATATAACAACTCGTATCTGAGCTGCGGCTTATTCCAATCGCTGGGGCGGTAGTGTATGCCACAACAGTCACTCCGTCCAGCTGATTCGTCAGGTTCTCAGAAGCCTGGGCATTCTCACTATCTCCAGCCTGGAAACAATACATTGTCGGATCAGGTTCGGCACTGCCGGTAGCATAGTAATATCCATATCCGTATTCCGTGATTCTTCCGCCATCATCATGACGAGTACACAAGGTACTGTCTCCTACCTTGTCCAAAACTGAAGTAGGATCCTGACTGCTGGCTTTATAACCGATATAGGAGAAATGGTAGCCGTCATTGGCTCCTCCTTCCTCATGTTCCCAGTAAATGATACCAATGCTTCCCAGGTTAACCGGGATCTGCCAGTTGCCGTAATGAACCTTTTTACCCTCTTGGGTTACTACTGCATTAAAAGGATAATTTTCTTCATCAGTTGCTCCGTTGCACCGGGACTCGTCTGCCATAGTTCCTTTCATTGCCTTTTCCACCATTTCCTGATATGTAACATGGATGCCAGCGCCCTGATCATTGCTAAACGGAAGCATATTATTCAGATACCGGAAAGTACCCCCGCTGAGGTAATAACAGTCAGAAGAAACAACACCGCCGCCTTTTGGTGAAAAGCCATAGGTTTTGGAAGTTCCGGCTGCGCCCAACGCAACCGCACAATAATCGCCTCTTAATACACCTGTATTTTTTGCAGTAAATCCACCGATCGTACAGTTTGCACCTTTTGAATATTCAATTGATACATTTCCAACTGCATAGCTGTTTCGAATCAGACCAGAACCAATATTTTCGCCTGCAAAACCACCCAGATAAGCATTTCCGTAGAGCACACTTGCATTCACTGCCGGAGCATCCACTTCACTATTATAGATATTTCCCTGGTTACTGCCAGTCAGTCCGCCTATATAAAGAGTTCCGTTTCGCTGAACATACACGATTCCGTCACGACCCATACTGTAACCGCAGACTGCACAATTCTGAATGGTTCCCTTGTTGATTCCAGCCAAAGCCCCCATATAAACGTTGCGGTTACTTCCGATTGTTCCAGTATAGCTAAGGTATGGATTACTTACCGCTGTGGTTCCTGTAAAATCGTTATTCTCCCAGTCAGACACAAGGAAAACATTCTGTATGGATCCCTGATTTTCTCCAATAAATCCAACCGCTGTACCTTTTGTGGCAAAGCTGATTCCACGGATTTCATATCCTCCGCCTTTGTAGGTAGATGTAAAAGGTGTGATTGTTCCATCTTCCGCTACCCCCACAGGACTCTGGACAGTTACCGCTTCCTGAACACCTTCATAATTTTTCCAGTCATATGGCGCATAATCAATATCCCGTTCTTGGATAAAGGAAATTCCCTTTAATAAGGATGCATAATCCTGATAGTATAAGCTCATGTGATAAAGCTGTCTAGGTGTGCGGAGATAAATAGCTAAAATATTATTCGGAGCCTGATCTGCAGCTTCTACTGATTTGGCAAAATGGGGATTGAAATAGAATGTCTTTCCAGTCATCACCTCTGTGGTCTCATCACCGTCAGCCTGTGCTGCAGTCCCCTCATCGTTAAGTTCCGCATCTGATGCACCTTTTACTGTCAGCTTCTGGTAGTAAACACCCTTGATTGCCTGAGCATTCATAATTTCTTTTGGCAATGGGAAAATAACGTAAGTTTCCTCTGATTGCGCAATATCGCCATCATTTACAGAAACTTCGAACTTCTCAGTTTCCGTACTGTTGCAGTCAATCTTCCATTCTTTCAGCTTGTCTGCATCCTCACTGTTCTGATAACTGACAATAAAGCCAGACAATGTCTCAAGCGCACTCTTCGCATATACAATACCGTATCCATCTCCAACGACAGTCAGACTATCTGATAAAGAGGACTGGACATTTCCACCAAAGAAGCCGTATTCTCTGGAATTCGACTCATTTATTGCATATTTCTCATAATATACAAGGCTTCCTGCCTCATAGCTTGCCTGCCAGTCTCCATAATGAGAAATATCTTTCAAAGATGGATAGGAATAGCTTGTGAGACCTTGGTTTCTCAGATTGTAGGCATAGGTTGTGGTGGAAGTGGTAAAGGAATTGCTGCCATTGTTGTTCAGCTTCTCTGCCATTTTAGCTTTATTACTAAAGGTTAAATAATCCACAGCCTCGCCATTGTCATTTTTCACATTTTTTCCCTTATTTAAATAGTAGACATTTTTCAGAGTGCCTGGGCTGACAGCATATATTACAGGATTGTTGTTACTTTCGCTGTTTTCCAGGTAAGTAGCAACTGTATAGCTGTTTTTTATCTTGAGAGCATTACTGTCAACAGAGCTTGCCACAAGGCCACCGCCGTGATTGGCTGGATTCTGATACCCTGCCGTATAGCAGTACTCAACATTTACGCTGCCACTGTTTACACTTCCTATCAAACCACCTGTTACATCTCCGGTCAGGTAAGAATCTGCATAACAGTTTTTTATATTCACTGCACAATCCGCCTGTCCGATCAGACCTCCTACCGTACCGATAAGATCACCTGTTGTACCGTTCTCTCTGCCATCCATAACTGTTGCTGCAAAACTGTTGACTATTGTCACAGAAGAGCCTGATTCTGCCACACTGTTAGTATGTCCGATCAATCCACCCTGAATTCCGGCACCGCTGATCCAGACATCGTTCTCATTCTTTCCTTCTATATCTTCTGTGTCCAGATATACCTCACAATTGGTTATTTTCGCAGAGCCTGTGGTCTCACCTGCGATTGCACCGACACTTACCTTCTCTTTTCCTTCACCGGTAATTGCTATGGTGGTTCCTGCCAGACGCAGATTCTCCACCGTCATAGAATCCTTCAACACGGCAAACATACCTGCGCCTTTTCTTTCTGTACCTGCGATTTTCACGCCTTCCTTCACAGTCAGGTGATAGATTATTGCAGTTCTTTCTCCGGAAAATTTCTTAAGATAAGTGTTTGTAATGGGAGTAAATGCCTTATCCCCATAACAACTGTACCAAGAACTGGTGTCCCCTTCTTCTTTATCCTCCTGCTTTTCAAAGTGAACAGGATTTTTCACAACAGCTTCTGTTATGCCCTCTGTTACGCCAGATGCCAGATCAAGATTCTGTAAATGTCTTCCATAGTAAACAACAGCTTGATTGGAAGTACTCTGATCAGCAAAAAGACTATTGGTAGTACATTCTGTAGCTAAGCCATCAATCTTGTAATTGTCACTTCTAACTGTTACTTTGATATGAAGATTTGTTCCTGCATTTAATGGGGTTATCTTTCTGTTTGCTAACTGTTGATTTTTTTCACCATATATTGACACAAATCTGGAAGCCTCATTTTTCAGATCATCCAAAGTAATTTTCAAAGTATAGCTTCTGCCCACAATTGAACTTTCTTCATTGCTATCTGCCTTCTCCTGATCCGCTGGAGATTGATCTGCCAGATAAAGGTCATCCGCAGTATGAACCAATTTATCTCCAACCGCCTTGTATGACAAATTCAGCTTATTCCCCTGATCATCGCTGAGAACTACGTCAAAGCCCAGCTTCTTGTCATCCTGTCCCGGCCGCATACAAGTAATGGTTGCAACCAGTTTTTCCTCATTTGTAATCGTGATCTTCGGGGCAAGCACTGCTGTATTGCTGCCGTCCAGTGCATCTCCGCCGTAATATCCGATTCTTGCGCCATCGCTGAGACGATTGTCTTTATAGCGGAAGCTGTCATATACATTTGGATCATATGGTTTGATACTATCTGACTCACTATAAAAAACAGCATATACGCTAGCACTTTCCGGGTTATATTCTACCACCCAGTAGTTATTGTAAAGTTCGCCATCTACGGTATCAGTTGTCACCAGTACACTGGCCGCCCTTGTTGTGTCTGCTTTTTCAGTGGAAAGTGCGTAATAAAGCTTCTGTTCCTTGGTGGCATCTGAGGGCGTCCTTCCCATAGCTTTTGCTGTTTTTTCCCCGTCATAAAGGCTGCTGTTACCATTGCTCTGCAGCTTCACCAGATTATTCTGCACCGCCGTATAAATCAGCTCTGCCTTATTATCCAGAGCTTTCTGGCGCAGGTTCTTCCTTATGGAAAAAATCGCAGGCACAGCAATGGCCATGAGGATAAGGAGTATTGCCACCGTGGCCAGAACCTCTGCTAATGTATATCCTTTTTTCTTTTTATTATAAAATGGGTTCATGGTTTCACCTCAATATTTTTATAATATCTTCGAAACTTCCTGTTAATTACTGTTTGCCTGGAAACACTAACCGCTCTGCGGAATGTTCCCTGCGTTCAATATTCAGAAATGGACAGACTTCGACATATCTCATTATAAATCATGGGTTAGTCTTTCGCAACTGTTAGAATATGAAAAGAGTATGCGAACTACGGCATTTTTGCCATTTATTCCGTGCGAAAAATAAGATAAACAAATTTCTCCATTCCTTTTCCCCTTGAAATCCCCCTGTCGAACTGGTACTATTATAGGTAAAAGATTGACGAAATAACTGCAATTTTGACTTGAAATATCGGAATTAGGAATGGGGTAGAGAGTTTTTGATGAAGTCTTTTAAAGTCAGCATCATTTTACCGGTGTATAACGTGGAAAAATACCTGAGCGCGTGCCTGGACAGCTTATTGGCACAGACACTTGAGGAAATAGAGATCGTAGCTGTCAATGATGGCAGTACAGATGGAAGCCTGCAGATTCTGCAGGCTTATCAGTCGTTAAATCCGGAGAAGCTTTTTATATTTTCCACAGAGAACCACGGCGTCAGCAGGGCACGAAATTACGGTTTTGCCCATTCCCATGGAGAATATGTCTGGTTTGTAGACAGCGATGACTTCGTAGAGCCTGACGCCTGCAGACTTCTTTATGAAAAAGCTACCGCTGACGGAAACGACCTAGTTCTTTTCCGTTACTATAATGTAGACTCTGAGACCGGAGTCCGTAAGGAATACATTGCATCCTGCCATAATCAGAACTTCCGCGTTGCAGACAAGCCTTATGAATTACCTGCGATTTCTCCATACCCATGGATCAAGTTCATTCACAGAGATCTGTTTAACGGACTTTGTTTCCCGGAAGGAATCCGATTTGAAGATCTTCCGGTGGCCTATCTTCTGGCTGTGAAAGCCCGTTCCATCGGATACGTGGATCAGTGCTTCTATAATTACAGAAAAAATGTAGGATTCCTCAGCCGTCTCACGCCTTCCACCCTTCACATCCGGAATGCCATTATTTTTATGAAGGAAGAAATGGAGAAGCTGGGGCTGTTTGAGCAGTATCAGGCAGAACTGGATTTCATTGCTGTGCGCCATTTTTTCTACCGTTTCTGGAAGCTTCTCACCAACTATGAGACTGACCAGAAAGAACTGAAGCTGCAATTGATCAATGAGCTTTTCGATTATATGGAATCCAATATTCCGGACTGGGAGAACAATCATTATGTCCGATATTCACTTCCGCCACATATTGGGCGGTTGCTCTGTCTTTATGGTTCCAGACAGGAAATGATCTCTTTTGTAGAAGCCTGCAACGGAATGACCGTACAGCAGCAGAAAGCCTGGATAAAGGATTACAAGCTTTCTCACAAAACATCTCCCAGCTATCAGCCTGCTGAGATGATCCACCGGGAAAAAACTTCCTCCCAGTTTTATGGCTTTGCCTATACCGGAAGCCTTGCTCCTGATCCGGAGCAGATTCTTCTGGAAGCCAGCCGTGGAAAAGAAATTCCTACCTGGATATTGAAATTACTTGTGCATCTTCTGAGGAATTTTGGAGAACACCAGATCATTGTCTCCCTGACTCAGGAGAAGCATGCCTTGTTCCAGGCTCTTCTGAACCGCTATCTTTCTGACAGCACTGCACTGTCTGAGAATATTACTCTGGTGTGCCCGGACAGCGAAGAATACGGCAAGGCACTTGCACTCTCCGGCTACGTGATCACAGACGGACCTTTGCCCTACTATTTCCGGAAGGAAGAGGGACAGTTTGTGCTGCTTTACTGCGGACACAATCTGTATCCGGAAACCGTTCTGAACACACCGGATTCCACCGCTGATACAGGGCTTTGGCAGCATACTATGTTTATGGCAGACTGCCTGTATTTTAACAATGTGCAGAACCGGGATATTTACCTGCAGGAATGTATGACAGCTAATATCTGCAAAACGCCTTACATTATCGGTTCTTCCACCCACATTCCGGTGATTCCCAATGAATCACACAGGGAAAAGCTCCGCCGCAGCTTGCAGATGGATTCCATGCAGACTATTTTGTATGCACCGCTGCTTCCAGGGTCCTATATTGCAGACACTGAGCAGACATTCCGGAATTTCATGGCAGCCCTCTACATATTTGACTGTGAACTTTCCGATCATCAGGTTTTGTATCTGCATCTGGATCATGAGAGGGAAATTGATTTTTCTGAATTTAGACATATAAAAGAAATGCCAAAAGATTTCGATGTACCGGATTTCGCTGCGGCGTGTGATATTTTTATATCGGATTATCACAATGCACTTTCTGC